>JAABUN010007867.1_pt1 | contig 11230 bp, 8 predicted proteins | sample 5559311 | NCBI WGS metagenome assembly JAABUN01 (sample SAMN10711877, study PRJNA513370) | rock metagenome | isolation source: Antarctica rocks | place: Antarctica: Victoria Land, Siegfried Peak sud | reverse complement strand
TCGGCTGCACTCCACCCTCGGTTACCGGACCCCGTTCCAAGCCCTCACCGACCACCAGACCGCGACAACCGCCGCGGCCTGACCCGCCCCCACCGACGACCTGTCCAGGATCCTTGACACAGCCCAGTCCGGTTGACGCGTGCTCCAAGCGCTGGCCCGGCGGGGCAGCGACCGGCGCACGAGCGTGTCGACATCTCCTCCTCGGTGCAGGGCACGGCGCTGCGCACCCAGCAGGTGCTGCAGGCCCCGGCCCGGGACGGGGTCTGGCTGTACGCACCGGTCACACAACGGGGCGAGACGGTCGGGGTGCTGGAGCTGCTCCTCGACGGACCGGTCGAGCCCGCGGCCGAACGGGCGGTGTCGCAGGCGGCGCACGCGCTGGCCTACGTCGTGATCGCCGACCGCCGGTACAGCGATCTGTACGAGTGGGGTGAGCGCACCACCCCCCTGGAGCTGTCGGCAGAGATCCAACGGCGGCTGCTGCCCACCTCGTACACCTGCGAAGCGAGCCAGTTCTCGCTGTCGGGCTGGCTCATCCCGGCCAACGAGGCCGGCGGCGACACGTTCGACTACATCCTGGACCGGGACACGCTGCACCTGTCGGTCACCGACGCGATGGGTCACGGGGTCCAGGCGGCGCAGCTGGCCACGCTCGCGGTCGGCAGCCTGCGCAACAGCCGCCGACGTGGCGCCGGGGTCGTAAAGATGGCACAGACCGCGAGCCGGGCTGTCGCCGAGCACGCCACGCAGGACCAGTTCGTCACCGCGCAGGTCCTACGCCTCGACCTGGCCAGCGGCGCGCTCGAGCTCGTCAACGCCGGCCACGTGCCCCCGCTGCTGGTCCGCAACGGCGTCGTCGAGGACATGGCCCTGCAGGTGGACCCAGTTTTCGGCGTCCGGCCCGAACTGCCGTACCGGTTGCAGCATCGTCAGCTGGAGGCCGGTGACCGGCTGGTCCTGGTGACCGACGGCATGTACGAGCGCACCGCCGCGGCCGCCCAGGTCAACACGCTGATCACGACGCTGAAAGACCTGCACCCCCGGGAGGCCGTCCAGGCACTGACCAATGCCGTCCTGGAGGCAGCGGGAGACAAGATGCTCGACGACGGCACAGTGCTGGTCCTGGACTGGTACGGCGGTCCAGCACGTGACCGCGGCACCGACGCTGGCGCCGGCATCGGCCTCGCCTCTTGCTGAGTCCAAGGCAGCAGTCAGCGCGCGCGGCCGTGTATCGCTCGCGCCGAGCTGACAGGGCGCGACGTGGCGTGGGGGGACCGCATGGACGGGGAGGTAGACGGCGGCGTGCGCCGGGACTTCTGGAGATGCGGCCGTGAAAAGCGGGGCCGTTGAGACCCTGGAGCAGCATTGGGTTTGACTGTTGACGCGCTTGCGGGTGGAGGCGTTCTTACGCGACCCCTTGCGCCGGCTGCGATTGACCGACCGGGCCTGGCGATGAGACCTGGCGCAGGCCAACGGTCCCGTCCGCCGTGGGCCGACCTCGCCCGGACGTCCCCCCCGTCGAGCTTCGCCGGGGATGTCCGATGAGCGCATCTCCTTTCGCCAGGCTGGCGTTGAAGCCTGAGGCGTCCGCGGCCTCGCGCGGGCGACGCTGGGTGGTCCAGCGTGTCCGGGAGCTCGGCCTCGCCGACCTGGAGGACACCGTGGCGCTACTGACGAGCGAGGTCGTCACCAACGCCGTCCTTCATGCAGCCACGCCCGCCGAGGTCAGCGTCCGCACCGACGGTGCCGGTGTCCGCGTGAAGGTGGTTGACGGCTCGACGACCCCCCCGCTCCGCCGCCTGGGTTACAGCAGGACCTCGACCACCGGTCGCGGCTGCCTGCTGCTCGACCGGCTCGCGACCCGCTGGGGGTGGGCACCCCTGTCCGACGGCAAGGTGACCTGGTTCGTGGTCGAGCTTGAACCGGACCGGCCGGACCAGGTGGAACCGACAGCGGAGGAGCTGATGGCGGCGTGGGACGAGTGAGCGGCCCGACCGAGCCGGGCGGGTCCCCGCTGGGCCGCTATGCTCCCGCCGCCACCGAGGAAGACCTGGTACCTGTGGAGCTGCAGCGGCTGCCGCTGCTGCTGCTGCTGGCCGCGCGCGAGCACCACGACGGCCTGATGCGGGAGTTCCGGCTGCTCGCCCTGCACGGGAGCATTGGACCCAGCGACGCGCCGGCGCGGTTCGCGCAGCTGGTGGGCGTCCTCGGCACGCGGTACGCCTCCGCGCGCGCCCGCCGGGACGAGGAGATCGAGGCCGCGATCCGCCGCGGCGAGACCTCCATCGACCAGGTGGCCCCCGTCCCCCCGACAGCGGCAGCGTCGCTATCGGCATTGACAGAATTGATGGACGAGGCGGACGAGTTCTGCCGGGCCAGCCTCCTGGTGACCGTCCCCCGCCCCCCGCTGCTGCGTGAGTTCTCCCACTGGTACCTCGGTCAGTTCACCGACCAGCTGTGCGGCCACCCCCCCGCGCCCTGGACGGGGCCCCTGCACCTTTAGCCGTCTGCACGTCGTGAGCGGGTCGGTCCCTGCGTCGGCGGGGCCGCCCGCATTTCCCGGGGGAGGTTGCCGAGGCCCTCGTGGGTCGTCGCCTGAGGATCGCGCACCGGCAGGGCGAGGCGGTGTGGTGCGACACGCGACCCGGACAGCGACGCCGACGTGCTGGCCCCACGCTCGGGATTCAGGTGGGCATGAGCGACCGCATCATCCCCGTGGCCCGGACGGAACGATCGACCGCGGCGGGGACCCTGTGCGGGCTCCGACGGTAAGGCCGCCTCCCTCTAAGGCGAAGTGGTAGAGATGCCCGCTTATGTTCGCCGACGGCGGCGAGCTGCGCTGTCGACAAACGGCGCGTAGGCCGGGTGCGCCCTCACCGGCCCACCGGAGGCTCTGGCTCCGTCGAGCTGACCGGCCTGCACCGGAGGGTCCGGGCGGCGATCCGGGCCGCCGTGGCGCACGGTGGCGTCCACACGGGCGAGGTGTTCCGGCGCGGCACCAGGGGTGGGGCGGTGCCTGGGGCGCGGGGCCGGGACGGCCACCGGCCAGGTCGGCGGACGCTCGATGTGGTGGTGCACGGCGGAGCAGGTGGACTGAGGACCTCAGGCAGGCAGGCCGGTCGGGGTCCTGGCTGCAAGGTCGCCGGGAAGGCGCTGGGGACCGGCCTCGGGCGGTCGGGGCCGGTCTTGTGGGTGGGCGCGGACCGCGAGCAGGGCGACGTCGTCCTCGGCCCCGGTGGCCAGCTCAAAGACCAGCGCGTCGCACAGCTCCTGCAGCGGCAGGTGCGCGAGCCGCCCGGCGGCCTCCTACAGCAGTCCTAGTCCCACCCCGAGGTCCTGGCCGCGGCGCTCGACCAGCCCGTCGGTGTAGAGCAGGAGCGTCGACCCGGGCGGCAGCTGGTGGGTGTGGTCGTGGCGGTCGGACTCCACGCGCAGGCCGACGAGCAGGTCGTGGGGGCGGTCGAGGAGCTCCGTCCGCCCGTCCGCGTCCACGACGAGAGGCGGAAGGTGGCCGGCGTTGGACCAGCGCAGGGTCCGTCGACAGGACCGTATGTCGTCTGGACTCTGCTCGATCCGTGCCAGGACGACGGTGGACAGGCTGCCGATGGCGAGGTCGAGCACCGCCCAGTCCAGGGCGTGGAGCACGGTCGCCGGTGACTGACCGAGCGCGTGCGCGACACCTCGCAGCACGTTGCGCATCTGTGCCATCTGCACGACAGCACCCTGGTCGTGACCGGTTACGTCGCCGATCACCAGCACCGTGCTGCGGTCACGCACCATGAACGCGTCGTACCAGTCGCCGCCGAAGTGGCCTCGTCCGAGGCCGGCACGTACCGGGCCACCAGTTCCAGGTGGTCCGGCTCGGGGAGCTCGGTAAGCAGAGACCGCTGCAGCGCCTCCGCCATGCCGGCTACCCGGGCGGAGGCGGCGCGCTCTGCCGACAGGTCGCGCAGCCGTCGCAGGGCCTGCGCGCACTGCGAGGCGAAAGTTTCCAGGAGCATCAGCTGGTCGGCGTCGAAGCGCTGGGGCTGCGCCCAGCCGGCCGTCACGACTCCCAGCTCGCCCGGCCCGACCCGCAGCGGCAGGCTGGCGAACGCCTGCGACCCGGTCACGTCCGCCTCGTGGGCCAGCTGCTGGGAGTAGGCGATGCACTCGTCCCGGTCGCGCACCAGCACCGCGCCGCCGGTACGCGCGGCCTCAGCCACGGGCAGCCGCGCGGTGATCGGGAGCAACTGGTGTTCCACGACGGCCGCCTGGCCGTCGCTCGTGGTCAGGTACGACCGGATGGTCACCTCGTCCAGGTCGAGCACAGCCACGGAGCCGCCGTCGCAGCCGAGCGCGGACAGCCCGTGATCGACGATGAGGGTCACCAGCTCCTCGATGCTCGAGATATCCGCCATGGCCATGGCCAGGCCGGTGACCGCGGCCAGGCGCTGCGCGGCGAGGTCCCGGATGGCCTCGGACTCGTGGCGAGCCGTGACGTCCCGGAAGTACAGGGCCAGCCCGCCCGGCTCGGGTACGGCCTGGATCTCGTACCAGGCGTTCATGGGCTCGGGGTAGTATGCCTCGAACGCGACCGGCTGACCGGTGGCCGTCGCCCACCGGTACCGCTCTTCGAAGACGGTCCCCACCGTGTCGGGGAACAGGTCCCACAGGACCCCACCCACGAGCTCGTGGCGCGGGCGACGGAGCACGACCTCGGCTGCGGCGTTGACGTGGATCAAAGACCAGTCCACGTCCAGGGCGACGTAGCCGACCGCCATCTCATCCCGGGACCCGCTCGGCGCGGGCCTCCCGGTCTGGTAGCGATGCCACGCCAAAACGCTACATCCGGGGCGATGCTGGCACGTGCGTGCGCGGCCGCGTCCCCCGGCCACCAGCACCGGCCTCGGTTGCAGCGCGACACCCACCCTGACGCTGAGCGGTGCCCGGGGCGAGACACCCTGGCAACCACCCTGCTGGACGGAGCAAGTGGGGGCCAGCCCGCCTGTGGTCAACGGGTCGTTCAGCGTTGACGCCTGCGCAAGTCAGTCGCCCGATTCGCTCTCAGCGGAGGGCGTGGGATTCGAACCCACGAGACGGGTGGTGACCCGCCCAACGGTTTTCAAGACCGTCCGCTGTACCGCCTCTGACCTGCGGGATCCCACTGTACCGGCGGCGCGAGGGCACTGCTCAGGCACGGCGTCAGGAACCCGCACCGCGACAGGCAGTCAAGGCCCGCGCAGCACCCACAGTCGACAACGGCCGTCGGCAGTCGGTGGCCGCCGGACACCGCCGCGCCCGGCGGGAGAGAGCTACTGACGAACGACCCCGGCGGGCGCCGACCTGTTCCGCAGCCGATCGACTACTGGGACGCGTGGCTGCGGCAGGGCGCCGAGGAAGCGGAGTGCGCCGGGAGAGCCGCCAGGCCTGCCTGCGCCGCGGCCAGTCGAAGCGGGGCGCTGCCCTAGTCCGCCGGCTGTCCGCCTCACTCTCGAACGCTCTGGCTGCTCGGCGACCTCTGGGTTGGAGCGTTGTCGCGCCGCACCTCGACATCCCGCGCAGGAAGTCCCGTGATTCGGGGCGCGCCGCGGTCACCGCCTCCGTCATGGCTGCGAATCAGGATTGTGCGCGGCGAACCAGGGAGCGACCTCGCCGCCACCAGAGCGCGTGAAGCGCCACGTTGAGGTACGCGGGCCCGAACATCACGACGGCGCGGGACGCGGGCGACCAGTCATCGAAGTCGCCCGGATGAACGAAGAACGGTAACGACCACGGGAGGCCTAGCGGGATCAACAGCGGCATCGCGACCAGTCCCGCGCCGATGTTCGCGCCCGTGTTCGGTGGCGTGCTCAAAATGAGAAGGGCGAAGCCGACCGTCAAGGCGGCCACGACAAAGAGATGGGCCAGGACCCACCGACCGCTCAGCCTGCGACTCCTCGCCACTTGTACAAGCTACGCCCGGCTGTCGCGTGTGAGGCGTTGCATGCCGCAACCGACCGGCTGCCGGACGCCTTCGCGGCCGACGGCCGTCGTTGACCGGACCGTCCCGGAAACCGAAGGCGGGTTCAGTGGCGGGGCTGGCTGCCGACACCGCCAGGTGAGCATCTTGTCGCGGTCCCGGTGGTGTTGATGGTGAGTGCGAGCAGGCCGGTGTCGTCGCTGCCGGGTTCGGTGCGGTAGTCGTCGACGGCTTGAAGCAAGTGGTCCAGTAGATGGCCGGGGTCGGGTGGGTTGGCAGGGCAGGCCCGGGCGGTGCTCATGAGGCGGTCCTCGCCGAACAGACCGCTCGCGCCGCGGGTTTCGGTGACGCCGTCGGTGTAGAGCAGCAGGGTGTCGCCAGGGTGCAGCTCGTGCTCGGTCTGGCTGAGCTGGACGTGAGCGAATGCGCCAAGCAGGGTGCCGGTCTCACCGAGCAGCAGCGGCAGCCCGAACTGCGGCACCAGCAGGGGTGGCGGGTGCCCGCCGTTAGCCAGGGTGAGCCGAAAGCTTCCGGTAGGGGTGCGGCGCAGCAGGGCGGCGACGGCGGTGAGGAACCGTTCCGGGGCGGCCTCTGCCTGGGCCAGCAGCAAGGTGTTGAGCCGGTCCAGCGCGGCCGCTGGCGAGTGATCGGCGGCTAGCGCCCGCAGGGTGTGCCGGGCCAGCCCGGTGGCTCCGGCGGCGTCGATACCTCGGCCGGCGACGTCCCCGATCACCAGCAGCCACTGTTCGTCGCCCAACGCTAGAACGTCGTAGAAGTCGCCACCGACCTCGACCGCATCCTCGGCGCTTCGGTACCGGGCGGCCATCGTGGCGCCGGGCAACGCCGGCAGCGAGGCAGGCAGCAGCGCCTGCTGCAACGCGCTGGCGATCCGCACCCGCCCGGCGTACAACCGGGCGTTATCCAGCGCCAGCGCGGCCCTGCCACACAGGTCCAGCAGTAGCGCCTGCTCGCCCGGGTCGAACCCGGGGCGGCCGGTGCGGCGGACCGCGGAAAGCACCCCGGCGCTGCGGCCGCGGACCGTCAACGGCAGCAGCATCCCCGGGCCGCAGTGCAGTTGCGCGATCAGCTCCGGCAGTCCGGCCGGGGCGTCCGCCAGCTCGTCGGGGCCGATCTGGGCGGTCAGGACCGGCACGCCGGTGTGGTGCACACCCATCGCGGGGGCGCCGCTGGTCGGCTCGATCGGGCCGGTGTTCGGGGCCTGGCGGGCGAGTGCGGCCAGCGCCGGGTCGGCGTGCACCGACCGGACCGGGACGAGGACCCCGCGCTCGTCGGGTTGCAGCACCACGACCCAGTCCGCGAGCCGGTCCGGCCCGCTGGTCAGCACGCCGGTCAGGGCGTCCAGCACGTCGTTGCCGTGAAGCGACTGGCTGAGGCGCAGGCTGGCCTGAGCCAAGAACCCCAGGCGCTGCTGGGCCTGGACCGCGGCGTCTTCGGCGGCCCGCCGCTCGGTGACGTCAGCGACGATCAGCCCAACCCCGGCCACCCGCTCCAGGCTGTCGCTGCGGACCGCCGCGCCAGGGCCCCCTCCGAGAGGGTGTCCTGGAACCGGGTAGCAACTGATCAGCCAGAACCGGCGTCGTCCGGGCTCAACCGGTACGGGGCCGGTTTCTACCTCCAGGTCCACCAGCGCCAGGCCGGTTTCGAGCACCGAACGCAGCAGCGGCTCTACGTCGGGCGCGAGATCGGGGAGCACCTGACGCACGGTTTGTCCCAGGTGGGCCTGGACAGGCACACCGTTGCATACGGCGAGCTGCTCGTCGATCCACAGATATCGCAGCTCGCGATCCACAACCGCGAACCCGACCGGGGCTCGCTCCAGCAGCGTCTCCAGCAGCGCTGGGTGTTCCATCACGAGTTCGTCAGCTCTGGTCCGTGCGGCCGGTACGCCCGTGGGTTCCTCCACCCCGCCGCCCCCCGTCGATCGCGCCACCTTGGTCTCGTATCCGCCGCCTGCTCCTGCCGGGTCAGCCACAGCCGGTCCCGCTACACCGAGCCGTCCGTCGCACCCTATCCACGCGTGATCCGCGTGACTATCAGCAGCAGGGACCGAGGATGCTCTAGCGACCAATCCCGCAGCGTGTCTGAGGAGAGCCTTGCCCTTGGGGCTCCGTCGGGCGGCTCCCGCACCACCGGCGCGGGAGCCGCTACACCCTCAATTGACGTGCCGTGACGCGGCGTTCTTCGGCGGGGTGTTCAAGCCAGGCATGGGCGTCGAGGCTGTCGAAGGACGTGCTCGCCACGGTCGAGCGCGCGCTCGGCGGGCCACCCGACGCCGGATGAGCCACGCTGGGCGCATGACCTCGGGGGCCGCCGTCGTCGTAGAGGACCTGCGGGTCAGCTTTGGCGAGAACCGTGCGCTTGACGGCGTGAGCTTCGTCGTCGAGCGCGGCACCGTGCTGGGCCTGCTCGGACCGAACGGCGCCGGGAAGACCACCGCCGTCCGGGTGCTGACCACGCTGCTGCGCCCGGATTCCGGCCGGGCGCTGGTGGCCGGCGTCGACGTGGTCGCCCGGCCCGCCGCGGTCCGCCGCCGGATCGGGCTGGCCGGGCAGTACGCCGCCGTTGACGAGAACCTCACCGGTCGGGAGAACCTCCAGCTGTTCGGGACCCTCTACCGGCTGCAGGGGCGCGCCGACGCCCGAGCGGCCGAGCTGCTGGAGCCCTTTGACCTGGTCGACGCCGCCGACCGGGTGGTCAAGACCTATTCCGGCGGCATGCGGCGCCGGCTCGACCTGGCAGCCAGCCTGGTGAACCGGCCGGAGGTGCTGTTCCTCGACGAGCCCACCACCGGGCTCGACCCGCGCAGCCGGCTGGCGCTGTGGGATGTGATCGAGGACCTCGTCGGCGGCGGCACGACGCTGCTGCTCACCACGCAGAACCTCGAGGAGGCCGACCGACTGGCTGACACGATCGCCGTCATCGATCACGGGCGGGTGATCGCCGAGGGCACCGCCGACGAGCTCAAGACCCGCACCGGGGGGCAGCTGCTCGCCGTCCAGGTCCCCCGCGAGCAGCTCGACGCCGCGCGGACGGCGCTGTCCCCGCTCGGCGAGGTCGAGCAGGTCGAGGACGGATCGCTGGTCGTCCCGGCGCCCGACGGCGGCGCCTTCGTCGTGCGCGCCGCCTCGCTGCTCGGCGACGCTGGTGTGACCCTCGAGGAGATCGGGGTGCGCCGGCCCACCCTCGACGACGTCTTCCTGCAGCTCACCGGGGCGCCCCCCGCCCCGGACCCAGCCCGCGATGCAGCCTCCGACGACAAGGAGCCAGCGGAATGACCGTGACCGCCCGGGTCGACCACGACGACGAGGGCTCGGACCTGCGTTAGCTGGTGCGCGACAGCTGGGCGCTGACCAAGCGAAACCTGCGCACGGTCCGCCGCCAGCCGCAGCTGCTCGTCTTCGCGACCGTACAGCCGGTGATCTTCATCCTGCTGTTCCGGTTCGTCTTCGGCGGCGCGATCAGCGCTCCCGGTGGGATCGACTACGTCAACTACCTGCTCAGCGGGATCTTCGTCCAGACGATCACCTTCGCGGCGATCCAGACCGGCATCGGCCTATCCGAGGACGCCAGCAAAGGTATCGTCGACCGCTTCAAATCGATGCCGATCTCGCGCGGGGCGGTGCTGGCCGGCCGCATCGGGGCCGACCTGGTGCGCAACATGGCCGTGATCCTGGTGATGGTCGGCGTCGGCTACGCGGTCGGCTTCCGGTTCACCAACGGCGTGGCCGGCGCGCTGCTGGCCATCGGGCTGCTGCTGGTCTGGGGCTTCGTCTTCTCCTGGGTCGGCGCCTTCATGGGGCTGGCGCTCAGATCGCCCGAGACCGTGCAGGCGGCCAGCTTCCCGCTCATCTTCCCGCTGGTCTTCGCGTCGTCGATCTTCGTGCCGGTGCAGACGATGCCGGGCTGGCTGCAGGCCTTCGTGAAGGTCAACCCGATCACGCTGATCACCGACTCGGTGCGCGCACTGGCCCTGGGCGAGCCGTTCGACCTGCTGCCCACACTCGGCTGGGCGGCGTTGGCGATGGCCCTCGTGCTGGCCGTGTTCGCCCCGCTGGCCGTACGCCGCTACCGCAAGACCTGATCAGCGCAGTCTCTCAAGAGGCGGCTGGGGCGGGAATACGGCCTCGACACACGCGCGGTCCGCCGCGGAAGCCGAACGGATCTTCGACCGCTTCTACCGGGCCCCTGGGGCCCCTGCCGGCGGCACGGGGCTGGGGTTGCCCATCGTGAGAGCCGTCGCGAAGCGCCTAGGCGGTCGGGTGCACGTCGACCTGGCGCACGGCAGGACCGGAGCCAGCCTGGTCGCCGAGCTCCCGGCCGGTCGGGCCGGAGCCGGCCAGGTCATATTCGGACCTGAGCCCACCTAAACCTCGGGACGCGGGAGGCAGGACGGAACGAGGTCTTCTGAGCGAGGCTTCGGGCAGCCGGGATGCTGGTTGCCCCCAGAGCGCGGCTGAGTGAGTGACCCTTACCCACGGCGACCCAGCGTCGCTCGCTGGGCAGCTCGCCTGTGGACAAAGCATGAGGGAGGTTGACCTGCTGACTCTGTCAACGCATCGTGGCACCAGCGGAGGGCGTGGGATTCGAACCCACGGAACATTATGGTTGAACGTTCAACGGTTTTCAAGACCGCCCGCTGTACCGGACCTGACCTGCGGGTTCCCTCTGTACCGGCGGCGCGAGGGCACTGCTCAGGCACGGCGTCAGGAACCCGCACCGCGACAGGCAGTCAAGGCCCACGAACCACCCACAGCCGATGTCGGCCGTCGGCAGTCGGTGACCGCCGGACACCGCCGCCTGCCCGTGGAAGAGCGCTCCTGACTGACGAACGACCCGGCTGCCGTGCCGCACGAGGTCAGTCCCGACGCATTCGGAGCAGCACCAGCGGCGATGATCGATTGCTTCACGCCCCTCGACCGATCCCTATCCGGAGCGTCCCGGGGCGTGGTGTCTCCGCTCGTACAGCTGCGCTGTCACGTGGATCGGTTGCGGGTGATGGCGGCGCGGACGAGGTCTTGGAGACCGGTTTCGTCGACGAGGTCGCCCTCGGCGAGTTCGTAGGAGCGGCGCTGCTTGCCTTTGAGCTCGCCGTTGAAGAGACCGCGGGGGTCATCGAGGGAGGCCCCGTACATAAATCCGAGCTTGGCCTTGGCCTTGGCCTTGGCCTTGGCCTTGGCCTTGGCCTTGGCCTTGAAGATGTTGCCCACGATCAGCGGGCCGTCGAGCTCCCACACCGGGGCGCCCATGTACTTCCACTGCTCGACGATG
>JAABUN010007866.1_pt1 | contig 11231 bp, 12 predicted proteins | sample 5559311 | NCBI WGS metagenome assembly JAABUN01 (sample SAMN10711877, study PRJNA513370) | rock metagenome | isolation source: Antarctica rocks | place: Antarctica: Victoria Land, Siegfried Peak sud | reverse complement strand
TGGCTGGGCAGATCGTGCTGGCGCATGGCCACCAGCGCTTGGCGGATGGCGTCGGCGTTCATGTATTCTCCTGGGCGACGTCGGAGCGCGTGAGGGAGTAGCCCCGCAGCGCGAGCAGGCTGAGCAGGATCAAAACGGCTGGTACCAGCGAGAAGCCGAGAGTGACGGCGGTCACCGCTGTGGCGGGTTGGGTCACGGCGGTGCCGGTGGAGGATACGTAGCCCCCCAGACTCAGGATGACCGCGAAGACCGCCGGACCGATCGCCAGACCCAGCGTCTCACCGGCCGTCCAGACGCCGGTGAAGACCCCGACGCGATTCGCGCCGGTGCGGACCGCGTCGTGAGCCGTCGTGTCCGGCAGCATGGCGAGCGGGAAGAGCTGACACCCGGCGTACCCGATCCCGGTCACCCCCGTCAGCAGATAGACGATGATCAGCGGAACCTGGCCGGCCGCGAGCAGGCCCAGGGCACCCACGGCGAGCACACCGGATGCGATCAGGTAGCCCGGTTTCTTGCCGGCTTGCTCGGCCAGGCGCTGCCAAGCCGGCGCGACGAGCAGCGCCGGCCCGACAAAGCAGACGAAGAGGATTGACGACGCCGCGGGCCGACTGAGCACGATGCGGGCGACGTAGTCCACACCGGCCAGCATCGCTCCGATCGCCAGGGCCTGGATGACGAAGGTGATCAGCAACAGCCGGAAGTCCCGCACGCCCAGCGCCAGGCGGAGCTGGGTGAGCAAGCTGCCGGTGGGTGACTCGACGGTGGTCGGCGGCGCGGTACGGGTGCCGAAGTAGGCGCCCAGGGTGCCGATGATGATCAACATGGCAACAAAAGCCGCCATGGCACGATAGCCCGCGGCACCACCGACGGCGTTCCTCATCAGGGGCGCCGTCGCGCCGCTGGCAAGGATCGCCACCGCGAGGATGGCTACCCGCCACGTCATCAGCCGTGTGCGCTCGGTGTAGTCGTTCGTGAGCTCGGCTGGCATCGCCACGTACGGCACCTGGAAGACCGAATATGCCGTTGCACACAACACAAACGCGAGCACGACCCAGGCACCTGACAGCATCACCGGCCGGGATGGACCGGAGAACAGCAGCACAAAGCTCACGGCCAGGGCGATTCCGCCCCACAGCAGGAACGGTCTCCGGGTCCGGTGTCGGGTGGTGAACCGGTCACTGAGCCGACCGGTGATCGGGTTGAGGATGACGTCCCAGGCTTTGGGCAAAAAAACGATCAGGCCCGCGACCAGCGACGTGATGCCGAGGCTGTCGGTGAGGTAGGGAAGAAGGAGCAATCCGGGCACCGTGCCGAACGCGCCGGTGGCGATGCCGCCCGAGGCGTAGCCGATCCGGAGGCGACGACTCAGCGGCGAACCCACGCAGACATCATGGCCTAAGGCCCGCCGATGGGTACGGAGGCGGTTGCGCGTCACATCCTCCGCGACGCGGCACCTATATCGGCCGCGCGAGGGAGGAAGTGACGCGTGCGGGATGCCCCGCCGGCAGGGTTGGACACTGAGGTGACACAACGACAGGGAGGCAAGAAATGGGAGCAATACTCGTGCACGAGTTCATGAGCCTCGACGGCGTGATCGACGCGCCCACGTGGACGTTCGACTACGGCTTCGACCCGAAGATGGGAGAGGCCCTCGGTGCGGTAACCGAACGCTGTCGAGGCATCCTGCTGGGTCGCAAGACCTACGAGCTGTTCGAGGAGGGGTGGTCGTCGCGGACCGTGGAGGACGATCCTGGGGCGCCATTCTTCAATGACACCACTAAGTACGTCGTTTCCGGGTCGCTCACCACTCCGACGTGGAGGAACTCAAGCGTCATCGGACCATACGACCTGGACGTGATCCGTAAGCTCAAGGACGAAGTGGACGGCGACCTGTACACGAGCGGCAGCGGCACGCTGGTTCGAGCGATGCTGGCGGACGGCCTGGTCGACGAGTTGCACCTTTGCGTCTACCCCACCACCCGCGGGTCCGGTCCGCGGCTCTTCCCTGAAGACGCCGCCGCCGGCAACCTGTCGCTGGCGGTCTGTGAGTCGTACGACAACGGTGTGCTCTACCTGGCCTACCGACCACAGGCGTAAGGCCCTCGGACGATACACCGCAACCGCACAGCTACGGCTCGCAGCCGGGCGGTTGCCGAACGACTCGCCGCGGGGGCGATCTGGCGTACGGAGGTTTTGCGGCAACGTCGGCCTCAGAGGCCATGGGACTCCATGACCTCGAAAATGTCGTCCAAGATCGCTTCCGGATCGGTGCCGCTGGCCTGGCCGCGTTGGTAGATGGAGGCCACCTGACCCTCGATCTGGGCGTACCGCTGCTGGTACGCGTCAGCCTCGGGGCGCCAGTAGCCGACGATGTCGTAGCGGCTCGACCGCCAGTTGAGCTCGTGCCGGACGTAGCGACGGATGTCTCGGGCGCAGCCGGCTTCCCCGGCCATCCAGATGTACCCCTGCCCGGCCGGGAGCTCAACGGTGCGGGCGGCCACGGTCAGCGGGCTGGCGGTCGTGGCCGGGGTCAGATTGTACAGCCAGCGCACCGTCAGGTCGGCCGCGCTCGACGGGGTGAAGGTCGCGGCCTCGTCGGGTGCCTCGAGCAGGGCGTGCGCCCGTTCGCCGACCGCCAGGTTCTCGAGGATCCGGCACGCCGCCGGGATCCCGGTCTGGTCAGCGATGATCAACATCCAGTCCGCCTCGATGCCAGCGAACCGTCCGTGCGGCTGCGACACGATCAGCTGGTCCCCGGGCTCGACCTGCTCAGCCCACCGGGTGGCCAGCCCGCGCGGATGGATGACCAGATCGATGGTCAGCTCCTGCCTGTCGGGGTCCCAGCGGCGGACCGTGTACCAGCGGGGCGACGGCTGGGGGTCGGCGAACACCCAGTGCCGCCCTGACCGGTGCGGGAGCTCGACAGTGGCCCGCCGCGCTTCCGGCACCATGATCCGCAACCATTCGTCGGAGGCGCCGGATGACTGGTAGTCGGCCAGCCCGTCACCGCCCAGAACGATCCGGCGCATCACAGTCGACATCTGGTGCGTGCGCAACACGGTGGCCCGCCAATAGCCCTCGGGAAGGGTAGCCATGATTCGCGCCTCCAGCCGACATCGCGCACCTGTACTCGGTGCCCTGACTCGCGGCCGGGTCCTTCTCGGCCTTCTCACCGCCCGCAGTGGTGTCAGGATAGGCCGCCGCTCGAGCGGTGCGGCCAGTCAATGCATCAGGCTGCGCCAGCGTCGGACCTGGCTGGCGGCGACGGCGGCGCTCACCATGATCGCTGCCACTGCGCCGAGAAAGGCGCCGGGTGCTCCGTAGCGGTCGATCAACAAACCGGCGGCGGCCGTACCCAGGGCCGCTCCGGTGGTCATCGAGGCGGTCAAGAACGCCTGCGCCTCGCTGACCCGGTGGGGCGGGGCAAGATGGTCCGTTGCGTTCTGGAACATGATCATCGTCGGCGCAATAGTCAGGCCGGTGAGGAACAGCAGCGGCAGCAGGATCCACAGGGAAGGGCGATCGGTGGCGAGCAGCAGCGGGATCGGCAGCAGCGTGATCGCGAAGGCGCCGAGCATCAGGCCCATCCGGCGCAGCTCGTCGCCGGGCCAGTGCCGCGACCCGTACACCAGTCCCCCGATGGTGCTGCCGCCGGCGATCGCGGCGAAGAGGAAGCCGAGGCGATCGGTTCCGCCGAGGACGCGATCGGCGGTCGCGACCAGGGAGGTGTCCAGCTGACCGAAGCCGATCGCCATGAAGAGCGACACCGTGAGCAGTAGGGTGACGCCCGGGGCCGACAGCGCCGACCGGGCCGTGTGCCGGGCGGTTGCCGCGGCTGAAGCGCCAGCCGCGAGCTGGTCGGTTCGCGCCGGACGCCAGGTTCGCGCCGCCTCGGTGCTGGCGTAGCCGAGTGAGCCGACCGCCATCAGGCCGGCCGTGACCAGCAGCGGCACCTGGGGTGGGGTGACGGCAGCGAGCAGGGACAGCAGCAACGGACCGCCGACGAAGATCAGCTCGATGGCCGAGGCGTCGAGCGCATACCCGAGCCGCCGTGAGGACGGGTGGGTGAAGATGACCCGCCAGGCGGCTCGCATCGCCGGACTGATCGGTGGGAACGAGATCCCGGCCGCCACCGCGAGCGTGATCAGCACCGAGTTGCCCGCTCCATTCACCGCGAGCAGGCTGAGAGCCGCCAGGGCGAGCGAACTGGCCAAGGCGGTCGGGACCACGATCCGTGGCTGTCCCACCCGATCCATCAGCCACCCCCACACCGGAGTGCCGAACGCAGTCCCTACCGCGAATGCGCCGGTCACGATGCCCGCAATCGCGTACGCACCCCGAACCTGCTCGATCAGCACGATCATTCCGAGGCTGGCCATCGACACCGGGAGTCGGGCGATCACCGCCGCCGCGAACGGTCGCGCCGCCGGACCGTAGCTCAGTACGCGGAGATATCCGCGCAGGCCGGTGCCGGCATCCAGCTGTTGTGTCACGTGTGTGCAGCCTAGTAGAGGTGCGAGAGGCCTGAGGCTTGCGTGCCGGTCGGCACCTCTGACATGCAACGCTCTCACACGGTTGCGGCCACCTCGGTGGCGTTGGGCGATCCGAATCCGGTGTCGTCGGCGGGGCTGATGCCGGTGCTCGGCTTGGCCGCCGCGTCTTGCACGCGGAGGTCCGGGCCGTGTTGACGGTGCCGAGCCCGAACGCGGCGGTGAAGAACGGAGCGGTGGTTGCGGGGATGGTTGCGGGGGCGGAGTCGTTCGATAACCTGGCTCGGCTGCGGCACGGCGGGATGGGTCGGCTGTTCACCGGGATCCGGATGCCGTCGACGCTAGGCGCGTACCTTGGGTCGTTCACCTTCGGGCATGTCCGCCAGCTCGACGAGGTCGCCGCCGAGGTCCTGACGAATCTGGCCGGGCACACGCCGCAGCCCCGCGACGCCGACCGCGTCTGCTTCGGCAATGTCGATGACACGGTGAATCAGATATACGGCCACGCCAAGCAGGGCGCCGGTTACGGCGAGCCGCTTGCTCACGCGAAACGACGTCATGACTTCCTGGAACTCCGAGCCGGTGACCCGGATGACGTCGAAGCGGCCGCGGCCCTCATGGAACAGGTTGGCGTACTGCTTGATCCCCAGCTCGTAGAAGTCGATCCCCGAGGCGGCGTAAGTGCGCGGGTCGAAATCGAAGCGAGGACTCACTGCGACGCGGGTCGGTGCGGTCGATCCGACGACCAGGTGAGGACTGGAGGCGCCCAGATCCAGTAAGCGCCGCGGCTCGAAGGTGGCGAGGGTCCGTTTGAGGTCGGGTCGGCGGACGCCGTAGTGGCATCGCGGCGGTCGGCCTGCTCTCCTTCGCGCCGGTTCAGCGCCGGTTCAGCGCCGTGTCATCGACGTAGTTGTCGTCCTCGTCGTAGACGCTCATCAAGAACTTGCCGGGGTGTGACGCGACGCGAATTGTCGGATACACCACACTGTTCTTGATCAGCCGGACCGAGAGCGAGTCCAACGACCAACCTCCTGGCAACAAGCCTTGAGCTCACATGCGAGCCAGTCAGGGCGCTTCGTCACGAGCGCACCACGGATGCGCAGGCTCATCCGAGCGTTAGGAGCGGCCGCAAGATGTTTTGGGCCATCTCGATCAGGGCCACGTCGCCGGGCTCGCGCGCGGCCACGATAGCGGCCATGCCTTGGAGGCGAGCAGATCCGCTGGGGTCGACCGCTGCGGAGCGCGACATCCAATCCTGCGGCGGACTCTGCGGGTCCCGGGCTTCGAGATACGGGACTTCCGAGGGGTAGGCCTCCTCCAGGACATCCGATGAAGGGTCACCGCCCACCACGATCGCAGTACCCCGTCGGCCATGTGTTGATCAACATGAACGCCAGGTCCGGTCAATGGTGGGCGATGATCTGAACCGCCTTATAGACGTCACCAGCCCACGCCCGCGTTCGCCTGACGCGGGCGGCCTCGAGGGCGTTCCTCGGCAGGATGTCATCGAAGGCAGCCACCGACACCGGTCTGCTTCTACACCACGCAGCACCGGCGCGCAGGTCGAGCGTCGCCACCTGGGAGGAGATGTCCTGCTGCCACTGGTTACGCAGGATGGTGCGGTAGGTCGTGTTGCGGACCCGCAGGCCGATCGCCGCGTCGTAGAGCGCGGCTAGTGTGCGCTCCTGCAGCCGGCGTCCGGAGATTCGCCTGGCTCGCATCCCCCACCGATGGTGAACCACCATTCACCCGCTTCGGGTCGACTCGGATCTCTGCCGCGGAGCAGCAGCACGCGGCCGTCGTGGACAAGAAGAACCCGCCCTGTTCGGCGGATGACGATGTTCACGGCGCAAATCATTACTTATGGCGACGCCGAGCCGTACAGCGTTCCTCAATGACAAAGCTTATGAGTGCCCGTATATCGGTCGCCTTGTGGGAGTGGTTGACCAACAGGCTCACCCACGCAGCGCTTGACTGATCCGCGCGGCCTGCCGGGTGAGGTGGTGACGTTCGGCGAGGTTGGGGGCGGACCGGGCGGCGTCGGCATACAACCGTGCCGCGGCCAGAAGCTCACCAGCCTTCTCGTGGAGGTACGCCGAGGCGGCGGTGTGGCGGGGCAGGCCATCGTCCACCGTGGCCAAGGCCGCGAGGCCGGCCACGGGGCCGTCGGCCTCGCCGATCGCGATGGCCCGGTTGAGCTGCACGACCGGGCTCTGGGTGAGTCGGAGCAGCTCGTCGTACCAGCCGACGATCTGCACCCAGTCGGTCTCCTCGGCGCGCGGCGCGTCGGCGTGCAGGGCTGCGATAGCCGCCTGTGCTTGGAACTCACCGAGTCGGCCGCGACCGAGCGCTGTCTGCAGGATTGCGACGCCCTCGGCGATGAGCGAGGTGTTCCACCGGGAGCGGTCCTGCTCGGTCAAGGGAACGAGGCTGCCATCGCGCCGGGTCCGCGCCGGTCGCCGAGCGTGGTGCAGCAGCATCAACGCCAGCAGCCCCGCGGTCTCCTCGTCATCGGTCATCGACGCCAACTGCCGGGTGAGCCGGATCGCCTCAGCTGCCAGGTCGACATCGCCGGTGTAGCCCTCGTTGAAAACCAGGTAGAGCACCATTAGCACCGTCGCCAGGTCGCCTGGCTCCTCGAACCGCACGTCACGGACTGTGCGTTTGGCCCGGCTGATCCGCTGCGCCATGGTCGCCTCCGGCACGAGGTAGGCCTGGGCGATCTGCCGGGTGGTCAAGCCCCCGACGGCGCGCAGCGTGAGGGCCACCGCGGACGCCGGGGTCAGCGAGGGATGGGCGCACAGGAAGAAGAGCTGCAACGTGTCGTCTGCGGTCTCGGTCGGTCCGGGCGGCGGCTCGACCTCGACCCGCTGTTCCCGGTCGCGACGCGAGGCCTCGGAGCGGTGCGTGTCGATGAACTTGCGCCAGGCAACCGTGACCAGCCAGGCCTTCGGGTCGGCGGGCTGCCGGTCCGGCCAGGTCAGCGCGGCCCGGATGAGCGCTTCCTGCACGGCGTCCTCGGCCGTCGCGAAGTCAACTCCGCGATGAACGAGGACGCCGATCACTGCGGGAGTCAACTCCCGCAGCAGCAGTTCGTTCATCACTTGGTCGGCCCAGGCGGTCCGGTCACTCGGTGACCGTCGGCGGTGCGCTCAGGAACGGGCGCACCTCGAGCCACTCGTGGATCGGCTTGCCGCCTGCTCCGGGGGCTGCCGATAACTCGCCGGCGAGCGCGAGCGCGCGCTCGTGGGTGTCGACGTCGATCACCATCCAACCGGCGATCAGGTCCTTGGTCTCCGCGAAGGGCCCGTCGGTGACCGGTGGTCGGCCCTCCCCGTCGTACCGGACGAACGTGCCCTCGGGTGAGAGCGCCTGGCCGTCGACGTACTCGCCGGTGCCCTCGAGCCGGGTGGCGAAGTCGGCCATGTACTGCAGGTGGTCCTCGATCTCCTGCGGGGCCCACTGGTCCATCGGGACGTCGTTGACGGCCTCCGGGGCGCCGCGGTAGTGCTTGAGAAGCAGGTACTTCGACATGCTGTGTCTCCTTCGGTGTGGGTGCGGCCACGGTGGCCGCGTCTGCCCCTGGGACGGAGCCGCCGGGCCGGTCTCGACATCCTCAGCCACACCTTTTTCGAGAACCTCCTGACGCGGCACGGTCCGAACCACACATCGATCGGCTTGCGGCACCCTGGCCCACCGCCTGTCCTCGTCTTGCTTCGGGTTCCTGTTACTGCTCTTGGTCAGCTGGTTGAAGTCCACGAGTTAGGTACGTCCATACGGGGTTCTGCAGACTTCGTGGTTCATTGTCAGTGGGCTGTCCACTCGATTCGGATGCAGTTTGACGTTGGTGAACTGCGCGGGAGTGCCCCGGCCCTGCAATGGTGGTTGACGGTTCAATACGGCCGAGGTCTTCGCAGTCACCGTAGTTCAGGTGTGGAGGTGGCTTGCCTGGGGGGCGATGGCCTGGGTAACGATCCAGCCCTGGGTCAGGATGGCGTTCGCTGTGCCGATTTGGATTGATCCGGGTGGCGATGGCGACGTTCTTGCAAGAGGGGAACCCAACCCGCTTTCCAAGTCCGCACTCGTCCGTTCCGGTGTTCGCCGACGGTCGTCTGAGTCTGCGCGCCGGGCTCGAGAATCTCAGCGAACGGTCACGAACGGCGGCAACTGAGACCCTAACTGCGACGAAGCCGCAGCATCCGTTCCCGGTTTTAGGAGCCCCCCACTTCAATGACACCAGCTCAGCGCCCATGACCGGTGGTGTGGTCGAGCCAGAGCTGGTCGGCTTCCGTGCGGGTTAAGACGTCGACCTGAGCGGCCGGGAGTCGCACAACGTAGAGGAGGGACTCGCGCAGCCACTTCGGCAACGGCTCGGGAGTCGCCGGTTCGGGCGCGGCTTCGAGGTCGTCGGTCAGCTTGCCTAAGGTAGCCAGCACGTGGGCCAGTGCCTTGGTCTGCGGCGTCTGCGGTGCCGTGGCGATACGGCTTTGCATCTCCTCGTACACCTCCACGTCGCTCCGGGCACCGAACGCCCAGATTTCGGCGACGTCCACTATGACCGCGCCGGCGTCGTCGTGGGTGACGCGCCAGACCAGGCGCCAATCCCGGTCACCGACGCTGATCTTGCGCCAACCCATCAGACCGCCGAGCAGGGCATCGCCTGCCTCCGGGTTTTGCTCAAGGTGCATCATCTTCTTGAACGCCCACCTCACCACCTGCGGATCACCCCGGCGCAGCAGCCGGTCGACGTCGGCCACGGCGTCGCTGGTCAACCGGACTACCGTGCCCTTCGCTTCGGGGTGGCGACCGCTGGCCCTACCGGCCACAGCGCGCGAGGGCAGCTGCCGTAGCGGGGCGGGGGGACTGGAAGATCACCCGCGGCCGGCGGCCAGGTCGGCAGCCAGCTCAGCCTCAAGCTCGGCTCGGTCGAAGCCGAAACTGTCCATGACGTCGTCGAGCTCGTGCCGGGTGCCGTCGTCGGTCATCGCCCTCGACAGGACGAGAGCAGCGCTTCGCAGGTCCGCCTCGAGGTCACGCAGCCTTTCCAGCCGGCCGATCGAGATGACGGCAGCAACAGGCCGTCCCCGCCGGGCGACGACGACGTCGTGCCCTTCCTCAGCCTCACGGACCAGCCCCGGCACCCCGCGGCCCGCCGCGTCGGTCACGGACACGACGTCGGTGCCGAGCACTGTAGCGGAACTCATGCCTACAACTGTACAGGTTTCTGACCAGAAAACCACACCCACCCTAGGCTCGCACACCGGGCCGGGCGCTGCTCGGCCAGCTGCGCCGACACGACGCCCAGGATGTGATCCACCGAAGGCAAAGTGACACGTGCAGTTGGTGACAAGACGCGAACAGAGGTGGACAGTGGCGCACGCCGAAGGATGCCAATGCATGAACAACTGAGACCAATACATAATTGTACGAAGCAAAATTTAGGCCCGCGGTGTGCGTTCCGCCTAGTCAACCCAGCGGAGGATAGGGGATTCGAACCCCTGAGGGCTTGCACCCAACCCGCTTTCCAAGCGAGCGCCATCGGCCACTAGGCGAATCCTCCGCGCGGAACCTTACCCGCTCCCGGCGCTGCGAGCGAACTCAAGCGGCCCACTGCATACGGGCCCGACACCTCCGTTGCGAGAGCAGTGTCGCACCGACCGGGCGGGTCGGTCAGACGACCGCAGGCTGCTGCTCGCGGCTCTGGGCGTAGCGCTCACTCAACTGGCGGTAGTACTTGCTGAGGAGTGCCACCGTGGTGAGAACGAGACCGGCAACGCCGGTCAGGACGAAAACCAAGGCGATCCCGCGATCGGCTCCGGTTCCGAACCAGCCGCCGATCAGGTCCACCCCGGCGCCATCGGTCATGAACGGGATGAAGACCAACTGCGCAATCGGACCGATCATGAAGGCGGTCAGGGGGGAGGCCGCCTGCTCGACGCTCTGGGCGAAGCCGAAGACCCGACCCTGGCGCTCGTACGGGACGACGCGCTGCAGGATCGTCTGCTCGGCCGCCTCGGCGTAAGGGATCAGCACCATGTACACCGCCATCCCGGCCGTCAGCAGCACGATCGAGGGCTGCAAGGGAAACAGGCAGGTGACGCCCCAGAGCACCAGGTTGATGATCAGCAGCAGGCGCAAGGGATTCTGGCTCAGCCCGGTTTTGGCGACCGCCAACCCGCCGATGATGAATCCGGTGCTGAGCGCCCCCCACAACAAGCCCCAGCTCTGCACCGACATGAGCGACAAGCCGTACGCGTCCATCAGCGCCATGAAGGCACCGCCTAGGAAGTTGTTGAAGCACGAGAAGGCGATCAAGGCCAGCAAACCCGGAATTCCGCGCACCAGGCGGATGGTGCCGAGGAGATCCACTCGTTTCTTGGCCGGCTTGCCTTCAGCCCCCAGTTCAACCGCCGGCCGGTCGTCAATCGACACAAAGGCCAGATGAACGGCCGCCAGGGCGAGCACGGCCATTGCCAGGAGCAGGACGTAGAACATGTCGCCGGCGGCCACCAGGACGCCACTGATGACCGAGGTGACCAGGAACGAGACCCCGGAGGTGGTGCCCACCAGACCGTTCGCCTTGTCCCGCCGGTCCTCCGCGATCAGCAGGGTGACCAGCGTGGAGAGCGCGATGGAGCGGACGTTGCCAGCGATGACGCCGGCCATGCAGAGCACCACAAAGACCCACAGCACCACGTTGGTCGGGTCGGTGAAGGCGGCCCGTGGGGTCAGCTGGTAGAT
>JAABUN010007864.1_pt1 | contig 11234 bp, 16 predicted proteins | sample 5559311 | NCBI WGS metagenome assembly JAABUN01 (sample SAMN10711877, study PRJNA513370) | rock metagenome | isolation source: Antarctica rocks | place: Antarctica: Victoria Land, Siegfried Peak sud | reverse complement strand
GTCGTTCCTCTACAACGGCACCCGCACGATGTACGAGCGCGAGGGCTTCACCTACGACCGGCCCAAGGGCCAGGGCAACTGCGTAATGGTGCGCGAGGTGGCCCCGAGCCCGCGCGACTGAAACCGGGCCGCGCTCCACCCGGAGACGCCTACCCGGCACCGCGCCGTCTCTACGAGTCGCTTGGCTTCTCCACGAGCGCGTGTACGAGCACACATTCGTGGGACCTTGTGGCTCTCGCGACTGGTCCGCAAGCCGGACGCCCTGGGACCCAGTGTGGACGGCAGCCGGCCGATCACCGATTGGGGGATCGGCACGCTCCGCGAGCCCATCCCCCACCGGGACAACGATGCATCTCCGGAACGCCGAAAGGGCCCCACACCCGGAGGTGTGGGGCCCTTCGACTGAGCACCGCTACTTGGCAGCGAGCTCCGTCACGACGTCGGCGACGGACTTCGGCATCCGGAACCAGTACTGCCCGTCCTCGTACGCCTTCGCGTACGGCGGGAGGAGCTTGCACCGCCGCTCCGCCGCGCCGAGCATCCCCGACGCCCGGGTCGGCTCGAGGTCGATTGCCTCGCACAGGTCGCCCCAACTGACCCACTCGTCGGGGTGGGCGGCGAGCACGTCGAGGAAGGGCCGCCAGTAGTCGCTGACGCCGCCGAGATAGTTCCTCTTGACGGTGGTGGCACCGAAGCCGGCCGCGGCCCGCTGCTTCGGCTCGTCCTTCGTGCCGAGCTGCTCGCCGGTGTTGACCGGCGGCTCCTGAGCGGTGTTGTTGAGGCCGGCGACGAACGTGTACAGGTCGGGGAGGGTGTGGCTGGGGACGGTGACGGACGCGGTAACAAGCTCGCTCATGGCGGGCCTTTCGGGGTTATTAGGGGACGACCTTTGGACTCCTCTAAGGTACCTTCTTCTTCCCCTGAGGCAAGCCCTTTGTCCCCTTGCTCCGGGTGAGCTTGAGCGTGAAGGTGTTTCGTATGCGGCCCTAGAGCAGCCTAAGAGGGCCTGTTCTGGGCCCCCGCATGCCCTGAGACCCCACGCTGCAGAAGCGTAGGGGCCCTTGTGAGCGCTTCCCGATAGCGGTCGCGGGCTCGCCGCAGTAGCCAACTGCGACCAGTTCTGACCGTCCACGACTCGGGCTAGGTGGCACGGTGGTCTCGTGGTCGACCCGTCCCAACTGACACCTGCCGAACGTTTCGCCCTCCTGCAGGAGGCGTACGCCGCTATGGGCGACGAGGCCGAGGGTCGGCTCCTCGTCGGTGGTGAGGAGGCGACGATCCTGTGGGAGTCGACAGTCGAGTGCTTCACGCAGGGACTATGGGTGCCGACCATCCTGTGCTCTCAGGCGACCTGCGAGCGGACGCTGGCAGGCATCGTGGCGCTTCGCGAGTTGCCGGGCTACGGGACCACCGCGCCGAAGGGGTGGGAACGGTGGGGCCTTGGGACGATCATCAAGCACGTCCGAGAGCACGGGTGGGGTGCCGGCCGACGTCCTCGCTGATGTCAACGTCCTGTGTGAGGCGAGGAAGCCGTGGGGGCACTGGCGGCTCCCGTTCGACGCCGGGACGGTCGGTCGGCAGGTAGCGGACACCCTCGAGGAGAGCGGTTGGGGCCAGGACCGGCGGAGGTGCGGCAGCGGATCCTGAGCGCTGAGGCGCTGCGGGCGGCGACGACGGCGCTCCGGTTGTACTTGGGCAACCACCCAAGGGGCCCGTTCGACGTGTGACGCACCGGAGCCCGGCCCAGGTGGGCGAGGGCTCCAGACGGTCACTCGTTGATGGCGACGCCAGCGGCTCGCAGCAGTTGCCGCGCCCGAAGGGGGAGGGCGACGTGCTTCAGAAGCGGATCCTCAATCGGTCGCCACCAAGGAAGACTGCGTCTCCTACGTGCGCAACCTGCGCAGCGGGCCTCGTGGTAGCGGATGACGACCACGCTGGAAGGCAAGGTCGGCGTATCCTTCACGCCATGAAGCGTTTAGTCCTGGGAGCCGCATCGCTGTATCTCCTCTTTGCGGTGATCGGACGTTTCGTCGAAGGCATGGGTGCGGTGAGCTGTGAGTGCCAGCCAGACTGCTGGTGCAAGAAGCCGGGTCTGAGCACCTTCCGTTGGGTCTTCCCCGCCGGTCACCACTTCACCGCTGACAGCTCGTAGCCAGCCAACCCCGGGCACCGCCGGCCCGGTTGGGATCCGCTTGCGCTCATCGAGTGCTTGCCTGAGGACCGCTCGCGCACGCGAGGCGCGTACGTTCGGGGCCGAAATGCAGGCAACGTCCCCGTGTCCTCTCGGCCAACACACCAAAGGGAGAGTGAAAATTGCAAGGGCCTTGGCGGCCCAGATCAACCCGCATCGCGCGTTGACCGCTCGTGAGGCCTTGTCCCCCAGACCCAACGCAATCTAGCCGAACGGCTCCGCCGCATGTCACGGTCGTCCCGCGTCACAGCGCCCAGATCGACGCAGATGCTGACGGCCTGAACCGCCCCGTCATGTCAAAGAGGGTGGCAGCCGTATTCGCGCATGCCCGATGATGTGGAGGATGGCCACGTCGGAAGTCGCTGTGTTTGGTGATCAAGTAGCGCAAGTTCTCGCTCGCACTCTTGGCCCTGACCTTGTCGGGGTGTACTTCGTCGGCTCTGTAGCCCTCGGCGGCTTTGTTCCCGGCGAGAGCGACATCGACATCGCAGCTGTTGCGGCTTATGCCCTCACCGATCCGCAGAAGCAGAAGGTCGCGTCAGCCGTCGTTGACGCGAGCGCGGCGTGCCCTGCTCGCGGTTTGGAGTTCACGCTCTACCGTCGCGAAGTCGTTGGTTCGCCGCCCGCGGGCGCCGACTTCGAGGTCAATGCCAACGGCGGGCCACGAATGCGTACCGCGGTTCACCTGGACGCGTCAGTCGAATCTGGCTTCTGGTATGTGTTGGACCGGGCAATCGCGCACCGGTCCGGTCTCGCGATCACCGGACCCGAGCCATCCCGGATCTTCGCTGAAGTTCACCGCAGCACCCTCTTGGAGGCCATGTACGCGTCCATGGAGTGGCATCGCGCTCACGAGAAGGCGACCCTGTATTCAGTCCTCAACGCCTGCAGAGCATGGAGATTTTCTGAGGAGAACGTCCTCGGGTCGAAACTAGAGGGCGCCGCCTGGGCTCGTGCTCGCTGGCCCGATCCAGACTTGATCGATGCAGCAGTGGCTCTTCGGCGCGCTGAGCACGGAACGCTCGATGAATCGGCGGTCGATGCGCTCCTGTCGACCGTCGCGACTCGGCTGCATGAAGCCGCGATGGTGCCTCCGCCATGAAACGCACTATCGTGCCGCGGGTCGCTCGCTTCGCGACCTCACAGTCATACCACCGCCACTGCCCGTCAACTGATCGCTGACTGATCTGAACGTTCCCGTTGGGCGATCCCTGACCGGCGCCGCACGATCTGTTCTGAGCGCTCGGTGACGTACGTCAGTCGGTGGCCACGAACGCCAGGGTCGAACGGCTCGATGCTGTTGAACCCTGCTGGGCTCGCTATCTGGCTTCGACACGGACGAGCACGTCGAAGTCTCGAGCGTCGCGGTTAGCCTTGAATGAGCCGACCCGCTCGAAGCCGAGCGACGCCACCGTATGCAGCGCACGCGCGTTGAACGAAGCGACGGTCACCCGGAACGCGGCAGGTGCGAACCGAGCGCGGCCGAACGCAAGCCCCGTCGAGATGACCACACGACCGAGGCCTTGCCCCGTGAGTTCGGGTGGCAAGCCACCGCCGGTGTCGAGGGCAGAGTCGTCGTACTCCCATCCCGGCACCTGGCCGTCCGGCCCGAAGGAGCGAAAGCCGATCAGCCGGTCCTCCGCCATGACGGCGTGGTAGCCAACCTCCGGATTGAGCAGCTCTTCCGGATTCACCCCGACCATGTCATAGACGCCGTCATACGGGGCGTCGTAACGCCAGGTGGAGATGTCCTCGGCGTGCTCCCGGGTCAATGGGGCGATGTGAATGCTGTCAGGCTCAATCTCGTGCGGCACGTAGACAGGATCCCACAGCTCGGCACGCTCGTCCGGATGTCCCGAGGCTCCGCAAGGGGATCCCCAGACGGCGCGGAGAGCTGTACCCCGCGCGTCTCGCCATTGAGCGCTGCACCCCAGGCGACATCAGATAGACAAGGTCACCCCGGGACACGGATCATCGAGGTCGGAACCACAGCGTCGTCGAGCAGCTCCTGCGCGACGACCCTGAAACCCAATGACTCGTAGAGCCTGACATTGCCCGGGTTGTCGGTCTCCAAGAACGCGGGGACGTTGGCCTCGTCAGCGGCCCGAATCCCTGGGTTGATCACCGCCTTCGCGAGGCCCCGGCCGCGCGCCTCGGGGCAGGTAGCGACCGTGCATAGGAACCAGACCGGCTGGCGAGGGCGATGACGCTCATAGAACTCTGCCTCCGCGGAGGCCAATGCTGAATCACCTGCGGAGAGCTCGGCCATCCGCTCCGCGTGCCGCGAGAACAAGGCACGGCCGTTCCCTCCCGCAGGAGTGGTCCAACCGGCCACCGACTCCATCCTCGGGGTAGCCCACACAGCACCCGAGTCGAAGCAGATGTCGAGCAAGATCCCCAGGAAGGCCCGAGAGGACTGCTCGAACGGCGGCGCCATCACCCGACGCATGCCCCGGTCCTCGGCAAAGCCCGACGCGAGCGTGTCGAGCGCTGCACTGTGCTCCCTGACGCTGATCGCGCGGGCCTGGTTCTCTGTCACGGCGCGAACCTATCCGACACGAGTTCGTTATCGCGGCCGTCCCGCAAGCCGACGTCGCGTGGGAGACGCACTGATCGTCGCGAGCGGATCGGCTTGCGGTGACCTCTGGAACACTTCACGTTTTCGTTATACGATAAACATGTGGTGACCGAGGAGCAGATCCAACACTGGGCAGACGAGGCGGAAGCCGGCTACGACGTCGTCGAACTGAAGCGTCGCGGACGCGGTCGTCCAGGCCGTGGAGCAGAGCCGATGCAGGTCGTTGCAGTCCGACTCACCGCCGAAGAGCTGGACTCCCTTGATGCGGTCGCAGCCAAGAACGACATGAGCAGGTCCGAAGCCATCCGCGCTGCCTTGGCCCATCTCGGGGCGTGAAGGTTCACCCAGGCGCACTCAAGCATGGCGTCTCGGCCGAGGACGCCGTTCAGGCGGCTGAGTGGTCGCTCTGGATCGAACCGCTCGACGATGACGGCCCGCCAGACCGAGAACTGCGACTCGGGTTCGACACCAACGCGCGGCTGCTGGAGACCGTCGTATTCGTCTTCGCGAGTGGCGACGAGATGGTCATCCACGCCATGCCAGTCCGCAAGAAGTATTTGGACCTTCTGCCCTAGCCTCACTTGCGGGAGTCGGGCGCGAACGCCGGTCATACCGCAGTCATATGCGTCTCGAAAGCCGATCCTTCACCGGACGAGCAAGCCAGGGCGTCGAGTTCAACTCGCGGGCGGAGCGCACGGGTCGCCCGACAGGTTCTGGGCATCCGAGCAGGCGGACATTGGCCCGCAGGTTTGGGCTGTGTCGCACATGTCCTCGCGGACACCTGCCACAGTGAGGCGCATGACTGATGCCGTGCACGGGAGGCTGCTGGCGGACTGGCCCTTGTTCGGCCTGCGAATCCGCTGTGACGCCGTCTCCCTTCGGCCAGTACGAGAGGACGATCTCCCCCATCTTGCGGCGATCCAACCCGACGACTACGAACACGATCCGCGCGCCGAGGGGCTTCCCGGACTGAACGATGGTCAGCACCGAACTCGCCTGGTCTACCAGGACTACTGGCGTTCCATGGCAACGTGGTCGCCCTCGTCGTGGTCCTTGGCGTTCCTCGTCGAGTACCAGGGCACCGCGGTAGGGGTGCAGTCGCTTGAGGCAGAACACTTCCCCGCGCTGGGCACTGTGGACTCCGGCTCGTGGTTGGTGGCTTCAGTCCGAGGACGAGGTATTGGGGTGGCGATGCGCACGGCCGTGCTCAGTCTCGCTTTCGACCATCTGGGGGCGCTCGCAGCGGTGACATCAGCGCGCCGTGACAACGGCGCATCCCTCGGGGTCTCCAAGCGCTTGGGGTACCGCGACAACGGTGTCAGCCTCAATGCCTCAGGCAGCGGGCTCGTCGAACTCACGCACCTGCGGCTGACCAAAGACGCGTGGCAGGTGTCGGGTCGAGGTCAGCAGACGGAGGTGACAGGGCTGGCGAAATGCCTGCCGTGGTTCGGCCTCTCGCCCTTGAAGGCGGCACCACACTGACATGCCGCGTTCCAAGCGGCGCCGCTCACGAGCACACACGCGGGGTTAGGTGTCGCAAAGGGATCCCCGACCGGAACGCCGGGTCGCATGGAGCGCCCATGCGCCAACAGTGACGCGCCTCCTACTCGTCCGCACAATGCTTGAGCGGACGCGCAAATCAGGGGGCCGTCCCTTGGCAGGCCGACAACGCTCAATGGGGGCGGTCATGCCGGCGTGTGAGTCGTCATGGCGGTTTGTCTCTGTCGGTTCATCTGCCGGAATGACGGTACGACGGCCGGCGCCATGGTGGTCGCGAGGTATGCGAACCCGACGATGACCAAGGCAGGAGAGAGACCGACGCCCATGATGAGCGCGCCACCGACGAGGCCCCCGAGCGGCATCAGCGCGTAACACATCGAGGTTGAGAGTGACGAGACGCGCCCAACCAAGCCGCTCGGAATCCGTTCAAAGAAGACGGCACCGAGGATGGGGTTGAGAAACCCTGAGGCAACCCCACCGATCACCATGATGAATATGATTAGCCACAGCGGGGAGTCGGCGGCCATCACCAGGAAACGCGGGAGGCCACAGACAAGGTAGGCAAGAAGATAGGTCCGAAAGCGAGGCAGCCGGTCACCCGAAGCCGCGGCGAAGAGCGACCCTACGGCCGAGCTACCCGCGAAGACCGCAAACACCAGGCCCAGGAGACCGGCGCCGTTCCCGGATTCGATGGCCCAGACCGGGGCTAGGACCGCTGACCAGGCAAGGTCGAGAAGATTCGTGACTGCGATCATCAGTGAGAGGCCGAGCAGAACCGGCTCGCGACGGAGGAACGCCCAGCCTTCGTGCAGCGACTGCCAGAAACGCGTAGGTGATTCGTGAGGGCCTTCTACCTGGTCGGGTCGTGGCAATCCGACCGTCGCCCAGGCCAAAGTTGCGGCACCAACTAGGAACGACACGGCATCCACGACCAAGGCGGTCGCTGGCCCCACTGCAACCACCAGCGCACCGGCCAGGGCGAAGCCGATCATGCCTGCGCCGCGTTCGACCGCCGACGCTAGCCCGGTCGCCCGTTCCATGGGCACCTTGGCCGAGGCGACGATCGCAGGGGTCAAGGAGTCCTTGGCGGCATCCCCGGGTCCTCGCAGGGCGCCTGCTAGCGCGACGATGGCGAGCAGAAGTGGGAAGGTGAGCCAGCCGAGCGCATGCAGAAGGGGCACGAGTCCCACCGCGAGGAAGCTGCCTACATCGCAGGTGATCGCCACCCGTCGAGCGCCGAGGCGGTCGATCACCGGTCCTCCCAGAACTTTCGTCAATACGAGGGGGAACATCTCGGCGAACGCGACGAGGCCTGTTTGGGTGGCGGACCCGGTGGTGGTCAGGACGAACCAGGGGATGGCGATCATCGAAATCCTGGTGCCGGTGAGGGACACGGCGTCGGATACCAGCCATCCGTACAGCGGGCGCCTCACCGTTCGAGTCCTTGCCCCGGCAGCGGGAAGGCGCCCAGCTGGATCGTGTACGTGGCTTCCGCATCGGGATCGTCAGGCGTGTTCTCGATCGCCTCGATCAGGGTCTCGAGCAGCCGACGTGCGGCGGTGGGGGTGAGTCGCAGCGGCCAGTCGCTCAGGGTCACGGCTTCGTCCCATGCGCTCGGCAGGAAGGGCCGCTCCGCGGCCGCTCGCGCCAGGAGTTCGCCATACATGAGTGCGACCGCCTGGAGATACCCTGCCTCGGCTTCTTGGTCGGCGCCACCACTGCTCATCCGGGTGGACTCGTGTACGGCGCGCCACCAACGGTCACGGGCGTTGCCGCGTTCGGTCTCTTCCTCGATGAAGCCGTGCTCGGCGAGCTGGCGCAGGTGGTAGGACGTCGCGCCGGTATTGAGGCCCAAACACCGCGCCAACGAAGTCGCCGTGGCGGGTCCCTCCCTTCGCAGCAGCCCCAGCATGCGCAGTCGGACAGGATGACTCAGTGCCCTGAGTCCGGCGGAGCTGGGAGTAATCGAGGGGCGGTCCATCACCGCACCATACAACCGCAGAAACACTTTGCAAAGAGTGTTTGCAATCAGTTTGGACACCCGGTGGTCGAGAGCAGCCGTTACGTCCTATGCGGCTGGTCTGTCCCCGAGAGCGTGCGGATGCAGCACTTCAGGACTGCGATGAAATGGGGGTGCGGCGTGGGTACCCGGTCGTTATCGTCCACCCATCGCCAACTGGGATGGCGTTGGCTTGGCAGACATGCGGCGTCACGAACTAAGCCGGCGCGATCATGGGCCTGTGGTCAAGCGCGTTCCTCTGATCGGCGACGAGAAGACCAGCCTCCACGTGAGTCTGGATCGACACCGCGACGTCGTGCTGTGGAAGCTTGAGGGACTCGACGACGAGCACCTCCGCCGACCTTTGACGCCGTCCGGGACGAACCTGCTGGGCCTGGTCAAGCACCTCGCCGGCGTGGAGTACCAATGGTTCTGTGCGACCTACGGACGAGAGACAGAACCGCTGGAGACTGACCCGGTCGCCGACATGCACGCTCGTCCTCATGAGACGACAGCCGACATCGTCGCCTTCTATACCGGGGCTCGGGCGGCGTCGGACGAACTGATCGAGGAGTTGGACGTGGAGGCCCTCGGCACCGCATGGTTCGGCGAACAGGTATCGCTGCGACGCGTGCTCATAGGCATGATCGAAGAGACCGCTCGGCACGCCGGCCATATGGACATCATCCGAGAACTCCTCGACGGTGCGACAGGAAGTCACCGGCCGGAATGACACGAAACGCGTCGCTCTGGAGGATGCGTGGGCGGGACTCAGCTGTGGCGCATCCAGAGGTTCTCTTCGACGTAGGTGCCTCGGTCCGCCTGCCGGTCGATCTCGACCAGGTTGAGCGCCTCAGGCACCACATAGCTCCCCGTCTCAGGAAAGGCCATCGAGGTCCACTGTTCCCATTCGGCGACCGTCCCGGTGATCACCATCGACCGTGACGCCGGCCCGAGGATCGACGCCCCGAGACGCTCATGTGTGCGGATCCACGGGTCCAGCGACAGCCCGTCGTCCCGTCGCCATGTGGCAAAGCGCGCCATCGGAACGAGCGGGTACGACGGCTTGAGAGTGGGTCGGACCGGACAGATCACCTTGTCCAACCCTGCCGCGGCGGCACTGTTGCGCAGTGCCGTCAGCGCTTGGCCTGCCAGGCCCTTTCGCCCGGCGTCCGCGGCGACCGCCGCAGCCATGATGCACAGCGTGTCAGGCTCGTCTCCCGCCTCATGCCCCTCCACGGATCGGACCAGCGCCCCGTCGTAGCCGTCGGGTAGATCGGCGACTGTCCCGTTCCATCGCAAGGGCACGCCCCACCCACCAGCGACGACATGGTCGCCCTCGATGGCCCAGAGATCCCAAGCACCGAAGTACTGACCGATCCTCTCGACGTGGGCGTTGGAGACCGGGTCGTGGAAGATGAACTCGGGCCAACGAACACGGAATGCCTGTCGCACTTGGTCCTCAAGGTCTGGGCGTTCACTGGACACGACAGCCTTCACCCGGAGATGGTAGCGACGTCAGCGAGCTCGTCTGGGGATCACACCCGCCATCTCGGAAGCCGTCCCGACACCCGCGTGCTCGGGCTCAGCGTCGCCGCGGACCGGCGTGACCATCCCCAGCCGTACGTGGCCGTCCAACGGGACGGCGTCCGTATCGGCGCGGCGGGCCGACAGGACCAAGGGAACCGAGAATCTCGTCGGCCGCGGACGGGCGTGGAGCTCGTCCTCGAGGTCGACGACCTTGCCGATGAACTCGAGCGTGTGCAGCGAGCTGATTGGCCTCTGGTGGAGGACCTGCAAGCTCGACCTTGGGGCCTGCGAGACTTCCGTTTGCTCGATCCCAGCGGCTACTACCTACGAATCAGCGAGCGGCGAGCTGCTACGTCCGTCGGTCAGCACCCACCGTCGCGGTAGCGGATCGGCTGCCGGACGGCTCGCAGATGGAGAAAGGAGGACCGCATGCCCAGGCGGTACGTGTTGACCGGCGCGCCCGGGAGCGGCAAGACGGCGCTGCTCAGCGCTCTACGTTTGCGCGGCCACGTCGTCATCGAGGAAGCCGCGACCGACGTCATAACCCGGCAGCAGGCCGGTGGCAGCGACGAACCGTGGCTGTGCGATGACTTCATCGACCTGATCGTCCGGCTCCAGCAGCAGCGCCAGAGGGCACCGGTCCGCGCCACGGTCGCCGTGCAGCTCTATGACCGGTCGCCACTATGCACCCTCGCGCTGGCGCACTACCTCGGCCGGCCCGTCACGCCCGTGCTGGCTCAGGAGGTGAGCAGGGTGCTGCGCGAACAGGTGTACGAGCCGACGGTGTTTCTGCTACGTCCGCTCGGCTTCATCGAGCCGACAGCCGCGCGCCGGATCAGCTACGCGGACTCGCTGGCCTTCGAGCAGGTACACGAAGCGGTTTACCAGGAGCACGGGTTCGAACTCGTCGATGTGCCGGCCAGTTCCCTGTCCGATCGCATAGCCGTCGTGGAAGCGCAGATCGCGGCCGAGGAAAAATAGTGGTGGCGGCCAGAGCCTTCGCCCGCAACAGGATCCTTGGGTTCGCGCGGTGATCGCAACACCTGGATGATTCGAAGGTGTTGATGACGGTGCGTTTCTCTAACCAGTTTGTGGCCGAGATGGTTCAGCCTTTCTGGGCTGCGGTCCAGGCCGGTGAGTTCCTCACCGATGCTGCTGCGGTGGCCGGGACCAATCGGTGGCGCGGCTTGCAGTGGGTGCGTGAGGCCGGCGGGGTACGTCCGCGGCGTGGTCGCGATCTGAAGGGCCGTTGCCTGTCTTTCGCCGAGCGTGAGGAGATCGCTGTGGGTCGCGCTGGCGGGGAGTCGATGCGCTCGATCGCGGCTCGTCTTGGGCGCAGCCCCTCAACGATCTCGCGGGAACTGGCCCGCAACCACCGCCCTGGCGGCGGATATCGGGCCAGCTCCGCGCACGTGTTGGCCTACGAGAGGGCCAGC
>JAABUN010007863.1_pt1 | contig 11236 bp, 10 predicted proteins | sample 5559311 | NCBI WGS metagenome assembly JAABUN01 (sample SAMN10711877, study PRJNA513370) | rock metagenome | isolation source: Antarctica rocks | place: Antarctica: Victoria Land, Siegfried Peak sud | reverse complement strand
TAAAGCGGTTGCTCGAGTTAGGGCTCGTTCGCGTGGTCAGAGAACAACCCCGCAAAGGTCGCAGCCTTAAGCTTTACAGCGCCGTGGCAGGACGTTTTTTTGTGCCTTATGAAGTCATGAGCCACACCACCCGCGAAGCTTTGCAGGTGCAGATGGACGAGCCCTGGGAGCAGAGGCTGAGGCAAAGCCTTATCAGGGCGCGACTCGGCGCAGTGGAAGGGTGGGGATACGAGATTTACCGTGACCAAGCGGGGATATTTTGGGTTCATCCGGCAACAGGACCGGGGGAACGTCTGAGCAGCAGCCAGCCGTCACATCCTGCCACCATTGATCTATGGAGCGAGACCCTTTCTCTCGACTTTGGAGACGCCAAAGCGTTTCAGGCGAAGCTTTACGCGCTTTTTGAAGAGTACAAGGCAAAAAAGGCTCACAGCCGTACCTTTTCAGGCTGGGTCTAGCACCCACGCGCAGAGGATAATCAGGGGTGTAAATACGCAGTCCGGCAACTAAAGGAGCTAGAAAACTTTCTCAGCCAACGCCGCCGCGTGCTTGCCCGACAGCAGCGCCAGCGGAACCCCGCCCCCCGGATGCACCGTCCCACCTGCCAGTACCAGGTTCCGCAACCCGCGCACGGTCTGTTTGGCGCGGAGCGTCCCCAACAGACTGTGCGGCGCAGCGCCGTAGATCGCGCCGCGGTGTGCGAGCCGACCCAAGTAAGCCGGGGTAAACACCCGCTGCACCCGGACGCGACCGCGCACATCAAGACCACGCCGCGCCAGCACGCCGAGCAGGTGGTCGGCGTAACGTGGGCCGTGAACCTCCCAGTCGATAGGGTCGGTTGGAGAAAGGGCGGGCGCGTTGACCAACACGAACCAGTTTTCGCACCCTGGCGGCGCGTCGTTCGGGTCGGTTTTGCTGCTGACGGAGAGATAAAGCGTCGGGTCGGCGGGGAGCTCGCCGCGCGAGGCGGCGGTGAACTCGGCGCGGTAGTCCTCCGGGAACGAAATATTGTGGTGCGCCAGACCGGGGGTTTCGCCTTCCAGGCCCAAAAGCAACACGAAGCCTGACAGCGAGGGCTCGAGCCCCTCCTCTTTCGCCTTCCGGCCCAGCAGTTTGTGGGTACGGATGATGTCGAGGCTCGAGACCACCCCGTCTGCGGTAAAAACGCCCGCGTCGGTTTCGACGTGGGTAACACGTGAACGACTTGAGCGCAAACGCGTTACCGTGACGCCGGTGCGGATATCGACGCCCCGTTTTTCAGCGAGGGCGCGCAGCCGCTGCACCATCCCCCGGGTTCCGCCCGGCGGGTAAAAGACCCCCTTGCCGAGTTCGGTCCAGGCGACGTTGTGCAAAACTGCCGGAGCGCGGTAGGGGTCGGCGCCCAAATAGGTGGCGAAACGCAGAAAAAAAGGCTCGAGGTCGCCCGCTGCGCCGAACGCCCTCAACAGGTCGGGCAGGCGGGTTGCCGGGCGCGCGCGGCGTCCGGCGGTGAGGCCGTAACGTGCCAGCTTCGCCAAACCCGGCGACTGCCCGAACAAAAAAGTCGGGGCCGCCTCCTCGTAGAGAGCGCGCGCCTCGTCCAGCAGCCGCAGGTAGACCACGGCGTCGGGCGCGCTCAGCTGCGCCGCCGTCTCCGCGCGCTCACGCGATACGTTCCACACCCGCCCGGACGCGAAGGTGTAGCGGCACAGCGGCTCGAGAGGCGTAAATTCCGGCGGCGTCTCCCCCGCTCGTACGAACAGCTCGGTAAGAATCTCGGGCAGCGTCCAGACGTGCGGCCCCAGGTCGAAACGAAACCCGCCCTGAACGAATTCGCCCGCCTTGCCACCCACCTCGCCGAACTGCTCTAGCAGCGTGACCTGTACGCCGCTCAGCGACAGGTTGAGGGCCGCCGACAGGCCCGCGAAGCCGCCCCCCAGCACCAGCGCCGTTCTAGTCATGCGCCTCGTCGGTAACCGATTTGTAGTCGCGGCCCTTCCAGCGGTAGCCCCGCCCCCGCAGCGCCCGAAACGCGACGCGCAGAAGTGGATAAAACGCGAAAGGCTGCAAAAACGCCTCGAGCGGACTTCGGTGCGTTTTGTACGCGGTCAGCGCCCGCTGAAACATCCCCAGCGCCGCCGGAACGAGCCACACCGGATTGACAAAGATGAGAAACCACGAGGCGGTATAGGTGAGCGTGTTCAGCAAAAGTGACGCCACCAGCAGCGCGCGGCTCCCGTGGGCCGCCAGAATATTTTTGGAAAAGCCCTCGAGCAACTCGCCGCGGCTCCGGTACATCCGTGTACTCAGCAGCTCGCCACCGAGCGCCAGCACCAGCTCGAGGCCACGCCCCTTCGCCGCCTGCCCCATCCGCACGTCCTCTAGAACTTCACCCCGAAACGCCGCGTGCCCACCGACCTGAAGGTACGCCGAGCGGGTCCACAACAGGCACTGCCCGTTACCCGCCGAAAACGCCGCGTCGGTGGTGCGCCGGACAAGCGGATAAGGAAGCAAGCCGAGCAAGATCATGTCGATGGTCGGGACGGCGAGGCGCTCCCAAAGCGTCTCGGTACGCTGACGCGGCCAGACACTGGCGTACACGGCGTCGTGACGTTCGGCAAAACTTAGCAGCGCGTCCAGCGCCCCCGCTTCCCAAAACACGTCGGCGTCGGTAAAGATCAGCACGTCGCCGGTCGCAGCCTGCGCGAGCTGCTGACACGCCCAGTTTTTACCCGTCCAACCCGCCGGTAGCGGCTCACCACGGAGGACCCGCAGACCGGAAAACCCCGCCAAGATTTCGGGTGTTTCGTCCGCCGAGTCGTCGTCTAAAACGATCACTTCGTCCGCTCCCTGCGCCAGCACCCGTGGCAACGTCGCGGGCAGGTTGCGAGCTTCGTCTCGAGCCGGAATCAGCAGCGACACCCGGCGGCGGTTGCGCGGAGGCCGTGAAGGAACGAGTACCGGAAATGTCAGGGTGTTCGTTACCAGCACGACCAGCTGCACCGTTACGAAAAGCGTCGCCAGCCACCAAAAGAGGTTCATGTCGCCTCCCCACCAGTCTCTCTGTTCGTCTCCCTAGCCATGATCCGCTCTACACCCACCCAGCATACCCACCCACGCCGTCCGTTCGTGCGTGCTGCGCGCGCCGCCGCTCCAGAGTACGAAACCAGCGAGCGGCGCTTCAGGATCAGCGGCGGACAGTTCAGCCTCGAGGGTCTCCAAAAGCGTGTTGAGGGCGTCCTCCACGTCCTCCGGCGGGGTAGCTTCACCTAGAAGCAAAAACGCCTCGGGATGCTCCGCGCCGCGCACCGTCACGCGGATCGCCACCGGATAGACCGGGACGCGGGCGCGCGCAGCGAGAAAGGCCAGCCCGGGTTCCACATCCCTTACTCTACCCGCCGCCCGCAACGCGCCTTCGGGAAAGATCATCAGGTCTTCCCCCTTTACAAGCCGCCGCAACGCGCCGCGCACCTCGGTCGTCGAAATCGCGCCTTGGCCCCGAAGAAACGGGAAGCGGGCGAGCGTCTCGGCGCGCATAAGGCCGTTTAGCGGACGTTTTAGGGTCTGACCGAGAAACCAACCCAGATACGGGTCCCACCACGAATGATGGTTCGCTGCCAGCAGCACCCCGCCCTTCGGCAGCGCGTCCCACGCGCCGCGCGCATAGACCCCGTGGAGGCCACGCCGGAGTGAACGGCGAATCAGCCAGGGCAGCGTCCGGGCAATAAGCGCGACCACACGCGCCGCCGTGCGCGCGCGCAGTCCGGTCAGATAGGTGTTTAGCTTGCGGGTGCTCATCCGAGTTGTCGCGCCGGGGCGGGCGTCCGTTGCGCCAGAAACCCCACTAGACTCATAGCGGCGAGTACGGTCAGCGCCGCCCACGGCAGGCCGAAAAACACGAGTCCCACGCTCATCAAAAACGCCTGCGCCCAGAAGACGGCGCGCAGGTCGGGCGAGGTGTCGGTAAGGAGGCGGGGCTCGAGCCACCCCAGCAGCGCCACCAAAACCACACCCGCGACTGCCCAGCCGAGAAAGTTGCTCAGCGGAATGCCGTAGTAAGCTCCCCCCTCGAAAACCCAAAACCCCTGCGACACCATCAGCGGATCGAGCCCCGTGTCCCACGCGACCAGCGCGAGCGGCGCGAGCCAGCGTTTGCTGCCGGGCGGCGCGAGCGCGAGCGCGATCATCGTAAAGGCGAACCAACCGAGCGGGACCAGCAGCGGTACCCCCAGCAGCTTCGGCCCCGGCGCGGTGTAGTCGTACGCACCGAACGGCACGCCGGTGGTGTACCCGAGCCATTCGACGAACAGTCCAAAACTGAACGCGGCGGCAAAAAGTAGCCACGCGCGGCGACCGTAGCGCGAGTAAACGTACCCGAATACGCCTACCGCCAGCAGTCCGGTACTGACGTACGCGAAAGGGGCGAAAAGCTCTGGAAACAGCGGCGTCGGGACCATCGACAACGCCCACACTACGAGCACGGCGCGCCACCAGCTGACGCTACGAAACCCTTGCAAACGCCGCAGGGCGGCCCGCTCGAGCGCCAACACAACCCCGAACACCACTAGTAGGTTCGTCAGCAGGAAAAAAAGCGCCTCCTCGAGCGGCAACCCCAACACGCCCAGACCTGAAGAGAACTCGGGCGCGATCCACCAGATACCCAGCCCCAACGCCAAACGGTCGGCGACCCACAGGTACAACGTTGGAACCAGAAAAGCGGGGAGCAGCACCCGCCAGCGCCGCGCGAGCAGGTCGCCGCCGAAGGCCCACTGAAACGCCAGCACCGGCGCGGCCCACGCTGCAATCAGCCCGAAGTACGTCCCCTCGTCGCTCCCGAGCGCTAGCACGCCAGCTGCCGCCAGCCCCAACCAGAAGAGTGCGCCGACGCTCCGTAGCCAGAACGAGGTCCGAGGCGAAACGTCTGCACCAGCTCCCGCCCGCCGGTGCAGCACCAGTACCCATAACCCGGTCAGCAGCGTCTGGATGACGAAAAACATATACTCTTCGACCGGCACCCAGCCGAGCGTGAAGAGCACCCGGTCGTCGCCGTACCCCCACACCCCTCGAGCCACCAGATAGTTGTCCCACGGCGTCGTGTAGACGAGAGCCAACAGCACGTGAACACCGAGGGCGACAATTCCGGCGCGCGGAACCTGCCCCTGCCGCGCCGCCCGCCAGGTCAGAAACGCGAGCAGTAGAAGTGGCGGCAGGGTAAAAAGGAGGTGGAACTGCAAATAGGTCACAAGCGCAGATACATCCCGGCAGCCTCCGGAGCCTGGGCGCGCGTAAACCCGAACTTCTCGTAATCAGGCGTTCCGTGGTCAGCCATCAGGCTCATGTAGGCGCTTTCAGAGGCGTGTTCGCGTAGGTAGGCCATGAGCGCGTCCATGATGAGCTTGCCGACGCCCTTTCCGTGATGTTCCAGCAAGACGGCAATGTCTACAATCTCAAAAAAGCAGCCCCCGTCCCCGACCACGCGGCCTATCCCGACGGGAGCGTCACCATAAAAAACCATAACGGCAAAAAGTGAGTTTGGCAGCCCAATGGTCGCGGCCTCTTCAGACTTGCGGCTCAATCCTGCGGCTAGACGAATACGGATGTAATCCGCAACTGTGGGAACCTGCGTTTTGAGGTTATACACCACGCCTCAGACCTTTTTTCTCTCTAAGTCCTTCAAAACCACCCGCGCCGCGTTGCGTCCCGACGCGCCCATGATGCCGCCACCCGGATGCGTGCTCGCACCGGTCAGGTAGAGCCCTTTGAGGTGCGTTTTATACTCCGCCATGCCCAAAAAGGGCCGCAGCGCAAACATCTGGTCGAGGCTCATCTCGAGGTGCATCACGTTGCCCCGGTAGAGCCCTAAGTGACGCTCGAGCCACTCCGGATGCTGAAACAGCTTGCCCACGACCTTCGCTTTCGTTCCCGGAGCATAGACCTCGTAAGCGTCAAGGATGCGTTCGGCAACCTCGTCTTCGATGTCGGCCCAGCGCGCACCACCTGCCAGCTCGTACGGGAAATACTGCGCCCAGAGCCACAACACCTCACCACCGGGCGGGGCCAGCGTATCGTCTACCGCACTAAAACTCATCGCCACGATGGGTGGGTCCGACGCAGGTTTACCACCTAAAAAGTCGCCGTACGCCGCGCTCAGCTGCGCCCGGTCCCGGCAGATGAGGCCCAGCGCCCGCCGCGCTTCGTCGCCGGGGTGTGCCGTGTAACGTACGGGCGCGTCCAAGGCGAGCCGTAAAATCGCCCCAAAACCGTTGCCGACGCGCATCCCACGGCTTCCCTCGGGGCGGTGTTCTTCGGGCAAGAGCTTGCCGAAGGTCTCTAAAGCGTGTGTCCCCGCGACGACCGAACGCGCCGTGTACACCTGTCCACCGACCTGAATCCCGGTCGCGCGCGTCCCCTCGACCAGAATTTTCTCGACCGGCGCGTTTACAAAAACCTGCCCGCCGTGCGCCTCGATATGCCGTCCCAACGCCTGCGTCAGCATCCCCGACCCGCCTTTGGGCCGCGCCATTCCGCTTTCGTGGTAGAGCGGTTGCCAAAGCACGAACGGCGACGAGAACGGTTCCGAGGGCGGCGGCCCCGACTGCGCGGCCATCCACACCAGCGGCGTTTTGACCCGCTCGTGGGTAAAATAGCTGTCAACGACCTCACCGTAAGGTTTAAGGATTTTAGGCAGCGCTTTACGCCAGTCTCCCTTGATAGCTTTGCCGAAGACCATCTTTTTGCCTAGATTTAGCGGGCTCGGGCTGCTTAAAAAAAGTTCTTTGACGGCTTTTCCGAAAGGCCGCCAGTCGTCCATAAAACGCGCGTAAGCTTCGCCTTCACCGGGATACGCGCGCTCGAGGCCGTCCACCGTTTTTTGTTCGCTGCGGTGAATAAAGACGCTCTCACCGTCCTCGTAAGGGGCAAAAAAGAGCGGGTCGATGTCGATGTACTCGAGGCCGTGTTTTTCCAACCCCAACTCCTCGACTATCGGCGTCAGGCGAATCAGAATATGCGCGCTCCCGCCCAGATCGAACTGGTAACCCGGAACAATCTCTTTGGTCGATACCGCCCCGCCGATCACGTCACGGCGCTCGAACACACCTACCCGGTACCCGGCCTGAGCCAGATACGCGCCGGTAATCAGTGCGTTATGACCCGCACCGACGATAATTACGTCAAAGTCCGTCACACCCCATCGTAACGCGCCCGTTTCGTCCTGCGAGCATCCTGCCGGGGCTGCCGGTATGCGCTTTATCCCTCGAGAAGGTCTGTTGCTCCAAGACGCTCGCCGGTGCCTCACAGCCCAGCCCTTCTTGACTCCTCTCCCCATCTCCGGCACTGCAAAAACCCTCTCGAGCTGAGCTGAAACGTAACGCTTTCACCGAGCCGAATATTAAGGCTGGCTTAATGTTTAGCGCGTAAGGGGACCTCCCCACTCCCAAACTACGGCCCCGCCCCAAGTACACGCTTTCGGTTCGGGGCGTCCGCGCAACCGACCGAAGGAGAAATTTGTGATCCAAGCCAGAATATTTGCCGAAGTTAGCGCCGTAACCCGGCGCACTGAAACAGCGAAGATATGAAGGCGTCTACCTATTTCGGATTGCTACTGCTGCTTGCGGCGTGCAGCAACCCGGCTGAAGGGCCGCCGGTAGACCTCGCTACCACCGCCTCGAGCTCGGCAGAACGCCGTGTCAGCAGCACCTCGGACGACGTCGAAGAAACCTCGTCGGGTAGCATGGTAAGGGGCAGCAGCGCGCAGGTACTCAACTTTTCGACCGACTCGCTAGAGATCGGCTTGCGTTTCAGCGACCTGAACATACCCCAGGGCGCTAAGATCGTCAAAGCGCAGCTTGAATTCAGGGCGGCCGCACACGACGCGGGCTCGACCACGCTGAGCGTCAGAGCGCACGACACCGATTCGGCTCCCGGTTTCAAGGACGAGATAAGCAACGTCTCCTCGAGGCGCGCGACGTCGGCGTCGGTACGCTGGAGCCCGTCGGCGTGGCGGTGGAACGACACCTACCGTTCGGACGACCTCTCTAGCGTGGTTCAGGAGGTCATAGACCGCGAGGGCTGGAGAGACGGCAACGCGCTAGCTCTTATGATCAGCGGTGACCTTTATGTGTACGGGCGCAGATTCAGTATCTACACGACCAGCTTGATTCTGGCCTACCGTGAGACCGGGGAACGCGACCTCATTAGGCAGCTCGACCGGCTCATGAATATTGCCAAAGGCAAACTCAAAGATACTAACGGCGATGGTTACAAGAACTGGCTTTATCTGACTGATACCGATTCCTCTTCAAGGCCTTTCCTAAATACCGACAAGCACGTCGTGGGGATCGGGGATAAGTCCTTCGGCGAGTAAATCGGTGTGAACGCAACCGGGCACGGTCGCCGGAGTCGGCTTCTGCACCGCGACCGGTACGAGGCTGACGTCACCCACGGGCGTTAAGGTCCCGTCGGAAGATAGGGGTTGTTTCATCGTCACCTCAAAAGATAACAGCGTCTGACTGGCCTGAAGGCCGAGTCGCAGCCCAGCGGCGGGATGAGAACGCGACTGCGCCGTAATCTAACGTGTTCCCGGTCGGTGTGCTCTCGGTCAACACGGTTCCCAGCCGATTTAAGTCAGCAGGAGGGATGGGGCGGCGTAAAGCTTTCGCAGGGCCTTTACAAGCGTTTATGCCTACCGGTCGAGCCGAACAGGATGCTGGAGAATAGGGTGCTAAACTCGAGCCTCATGACCCTCGCCGTGCGTTTGGGAATTTTACTCTGTTTGCTCTTTTGGGGTCAGGCGAGTGCGCAACAACCCGAACCGGCTGTACCCAGCACCCTCGAGAGGTGCCTGAATCTGGACGAAACCACCCTCCGCAACGACCTGAGCCGGGTCACACGCGAGTTTTTTAGTGAAGAGTTAAACGCCGTCGATCTGCCGAGGATGGTCCAGAACAAGTGGCTCGAGTTGGGAATGCCTGAGCTGCTGGGGGTCGAGGTCAATAGGGCGGTCGAGAGCGTGCGGAACGATACGGGCACGACTAAAAAGTTCACTTCGAGTTTCTCTCCCACTCAAGCCACCGAACTCGCCGAACAGATAGCCAATCGCGCTTTTACGTCGGAAGCTTTTCGTAACCGCCTCGAAACCCTCGCTAGTGAGGTCGCCACCGACTTTACCGGCAGTTTTACGTCCGTCGCGGCCCGCAGCGCATCATCAGCGACGGCGTGTGTGCAGAGCTACCTCGGCAGTGCTTACGGAAATACCGTCGCCCGCACCTTTGAGCAGGAGATCCGTACTCAGGTTGAAGCGTCGGGTACAAATACCGCTACATACGACATCAAGCTAAAAGACACCGCTGGCCCAGTCAGTGGGGTTGGCGTAGCAACGATTGCCGGGGGTTACGTCGCCAGAAAGGTCGCGCAACGCCTCAGCGCACAGATTACGCGCCGCGTCGCAGGCAACATCGCCACACGTATTTTGGGAAGGGCTGGATCATCGGTGATTCCCGTGATCGGTTGGGCAGTCGGCGGTGCGCTGATAGCCTGGGATGTCGGCAACGCTTTTAGAGGACCTTTTCCAGCAATTCGGCAGCAACTTACCAGCGATGAAACCCAGACACAGATTCAGCAGGAGATCGTCACCTCGCTGCGCGAAGATTTACCCGCCGTCAGCGCCGAACTCTCTCGAGGCGTCGCCAGCGAAGTCTTTACACAGTGGCAGCGGTTCACCCAAAACTTTGAGAACGTGCTGAGTTTGTCCGGACGTAACGCAGCGTTTAGGCAAGAACTGAGCGCCGTCCCCGAAATCGACCTCTATAAACTTGCCGAAGTGGTACAGCTCGTGCCTGAGGAAACGGTGCTTCAGGCCGCGCAAAACGGACAGCTCCGGCAGGTCGTCGGGCTTCCTGAGTCTGCCCTCGAGATTCTCCAGGTCACTCCCTCCCTTACCACCGTCCTCGCCTGGGCAGACCTCGCCGGAACCCGCCTAGACGACGTGGTAAAAACCGAAATCTACCGCACCAAAACGCCTGAAGATTTTTCGCAGAGAACGCTGACCCGGTTGTTTGATACAGGCAACGTAGTAACGATTGCCAAAGTTACGGCGCTGCCCAAAGGGGAGATGGAGACCCTTTTGCAGCTACCGACTGCCAACCTCAACGCGCTGACAAGCGAGTTCGGCTCGAGCCAGCTGGAAACGGTCTCGTGGTACGCCGACGCGCTCGCGCAGGAGCCCTTTAACGCGCTCGTGGTGAGGCTGATTGAGCACCCCTCGAGGCTCGAGAAATTCGCCCCCGAAGCGGTGCGGAACGCTGTCACAAACAGTCGTGAACCCCTGAGCGCCGTAACATTTCTCGGTAGTGAAACAAGACCCGGCTTTCTCGGATTCGACTATCTTTCGGGCGTCAACCACGATTTGACGACGATTTTGGCGGGCAAGGTGAGTGGTCGGTTGTTGTTAGCCAAATATGAACTCGGAGGCTTGCTGCTGGTGTTTTTGGTTGTAGTCGCTGGATTTTTCGCACTGAGTTTTTTACTCTTCCAGCTAACACGGCTTTTCCGGCGCAAACGCGTCTGATGCTCTACACCAACGAAACCTTGCCACAAGAGGTCGAACATGGCGACCTGCTCACCGTTTGCGCCGTTACAGCTGCTAACGTCGTTAAAGACGTACGTGAAAACCTCCGCAACTTGGTCGGCGGGGAGATGAAGCACTACGAGGCACTGGTAGAAAAAACCCTCGAGCGCGCGCTAAAAAAGCTCGAGGCTAAAGCCGCCGAGCGTGGATACGACGGCGTGCTGGGCGTCAAGATCGCTACCCCAAAGGTCGTCGAGGGCGGCGTCGAGATCATCGTGTACGGCAACGGTTTCAGGTTCGTTTGAAGTTGTGGGCCGAGGTGTCTCGCATCAGGGGGGAAAGTAAAGCAGGGCACTTTTATCTGGTTTGCACCACACTTGGTTGGAAAAACGCAGTCTACTACGTACTTTAAGAGATGATACCTGCGGAGAAATGGCAAAGCTTTTCTTGGAACCGCTAAGTGATACCTCGCACCCATTCCGAAGCTATCCGATTAGAACGAGCAGGAACGAACATACGGCTGAAACACAGTGCAGAACGACAGATGCTTTTCCCACCTATTCAACCTGAGATGCTGTGTTGATTTGTCAAGCTTGAACTGAAGTTGGCTGGAAGGGTTTCCTATGCGTGAGCACGCCAAAGATCATCCTTAGCAGTTTAGCCATACACGCCACCACCGCCGCTTTCTTA
>JAABUN010007862.1_pt1 | contig 11238 bp, 13 predicted proteins | sample 5559311 | NCBI WGS metagenome assembly JAABUN01 (sample SAMN10711877, study PRJNA513370) | rock metagenome | isolation source: Antarctica rocks | place: Antarctica: Victoria Land, Siegfried Peak sud | reverse complement strand
CAGGCTGACCATCCCTCCGGATAGCCGCACCTCGACTCAAGCGCAGAACCCCAGCCCCACCGGCACCAGCACGTCGCGCCCAGCGGCCAGGGCGAACAGCTCCGCCAGCGTCGCGTCATGCTCCAGCTCACCGTCCACCTCCCGATCGGCGAGCCACGCCTCCCCCTCCCCGGCGGCAAGGCGTGCGAACTCCACCTCGGCCCAGCAGCGCCCTGGCCGCACCACCGCCGGATGCAGCCGGCGGATCGGCTCGTTGGTCGTCACCAGCACGAGCGCGCGCAGTCCCGCTCCGAGCAGGCCGTCGGTCACGTTGAGCAGCCGCGAGAGTGCCTGGCCCGAGGTCGCGCGAGCGTCGGCGGCCAGCAGCTCGCCGGCGTCCTCGAGCACCACCAGCCGCCAGCGGCGCTCGCCGCGGAAGCCTCGCTCCGATCGCAGCAGCGCACTCAGCAGGTAGTTGGTCTGGCCACCGAGGAAGGCATCGGCGTCGGTGATGAAGTGCACGTCGCACCAGCTCCGCCACTCGCGGGCGAGGGCTCTCAGCGCATACGACTTGCCGGTGCCCGGCTCGCCGTGCCATAGCACGAGCCCGCCCGGCCCGGGCTCCGTCGCCCGCATGAGCTCATCCAGCGCCGACTGCGTGCCGGCGGCGTAGTTCGAGCGGATCTCGCGCCACGCGGGCGCCGGGATGCGACGGCGGGGGTTCATGGGCGCGCCTGGAGAGTGCGCCCAGAAGGTGACGGGCACCTCGTCCTGGTCGGCCTGGACGTCGCGAAGGGAGGCGACCAGATCGGCCGTCACGCGGTCCACATCCTCGCGGTCGTCACCGGCCACCGCCACCTCTCCCTGGCCACGCCCGGCGGCGATGAGCACCACCATCCGCGCCTCCATCCTCAGGAGCACCGCCGCGCCCCCCTGAAGGCGCTCCGCCAGCTCGACATCACCGAGCGGAACGAGCTCCGCGAGGGTCAGCGCCGGAGCGGGAAAGGTTCCGCGCCGCACGTGCCGGAGTCCTTCTCCCAGAGCAACATCGTTGAACGCGGCAGCGGCCAGCGAGTCACCGCGGATGTCCTGGGTGGTGATCAGGGAAAGGGCGCTGGAGGGCTTGTCGTGCATCGCATGAAGGTCGCCGCCGAGGCCGCGCACCTGACGTGTGTCAGATTCCCCCCCGCTGCTCGCGACGCAACCGTCAGGTCCTCGACCCAGCCTGCGACCTCACCCCATCGACATCCCGATTCGCCAACTCCGCGAAGAGGAGCTCCTGCGGCTCTTCTGCCATCACCGTGACCGCGGTGACCACCCGCGAGCGATCGAGCTCTGGCAGGAGCTCGCGCTACGCAACCTCGACCGCATCAAGCAACTGGTCGCCGCCTTCCGCTTCCCCGGCGGCGCGCTCCTGCCGCCGGCCATTCAGGACGACGCCGCCCAGGAGGCCTACCTGCGCGCGGTCTCGATGGGAGCGAACTTCCGCGAGTCCGCGCTCGGGCAGTTCCGGGCGGCGCTGCGCCGGTGCGTGCACAACTCGTGCATGGACTACGGCCGCAAGGAGCTTCGGCACGACAAGCGTACGGCCGGCAGCCTCGACAAGACCTACGACGACGACGGCGAGGCCAGTCCCTACGACGGCGCGATAGCCCGCCACTCGCTCGAGCAAGAGGCGCTCCGAGCAGAGGACGAGGCCGACGAAGACTTCCGCCGGGAGTCCCACGAGCTCGTGGGCTGGGCGGTCGCCCAGGTCGAGAACGACAGCTACCGCGCCGTTCTCGAGATGACCTATTTCGAGCAACTCTCCGCTGACGAGATTGCCGCACGGCTCGACATCAGTGCCGACAACGTCTACGCGCGCCGCAGCCGCGGCGTGAAGCGACTGGAGGAGATCCTTCGTGACCACCGACCGTGACAAGCTCCTGAGCGAGTTCATCGATGCCTGGAACGCGGGCAAGCGCCCCGACGTCAGCGCCTTCCTGGAACGCGCCGGACCCGACGAGCGAGGACCCCTGAGCGACGACATGGCGTCGTTCCTCACCTGGGCTCCCACCCCGGACTACGACGACGCGACCCTCGAGGCGATGGCCGCCGACCCGATCGTGGTGGAGGCGCTCGCCGCGGCCCGAGGCCGGGCGGGCCTCTGGCCCGCGCTGCTCTCCCGTGCGCGCGCACGCGCGTCGCTCTCCACCCGTGAGCTCGCCTCCAGGCTGGTGGGCGCGCTGGGCCTGCCGGCAGGCAGCGAGACCAAGACAGAGCGCTACCTGGGGCAGATGGAGGAGGGCCGGCTCGACCCGGGCGGTGTGTCGCGCCGTGCGCTTACCGCAGTCGCGACCGCGCTCGGCCTGAGCGTCGACGACCTGGAGAACGCCGGCGCCCTGGGCGGATGGCAGCTCCAACATGTCCGGTTCTCCTCAGCCCCGCCCGTCTTCCGCGCCGAGGAGGACGCTGCCGAGGCCGTGCGAGAGGATCTCGAGGTGCTGGCGGACGCGCTCACCACCCCCGCGGCCGAGCCGTGGGACGAGGTGGACGAGCTGTTCCGGGGCGGTCGCTGACGGGTATTTCGCGGGCAGGGGGGAGAGATCAGGCTCCTGAGCCACTTCATGTCCTCGTGCAAAGTCTCGCCGCCATAGGGAACGCCGCCGCCGACGCGGTACATGCGGCGTGGGTCCCCACGCTGAGGGAAGCTCTGCCGATGGCGAGTGAGTTTGAATGAGGACGACCGCTGGACCGGTGGGAATCACCGCGCTGGAAGTCCATCCCGGACCCGGACTCACCCTGTTCCGGATCGTCCGGTCGGACAACTCAGAGGATCCTGTACTGCTGAATTCGTTTCGGTCGAACTACGAGCTGGGCGAGGAACCGCGAAAGATCGAGCGCTCGTCGGCTCTGATCCATATGGGGCTCTCGGCGTATATCGAGCACGGAGCGGCCAACGGCACCGCGCAGAAGTGGGAAAAGCTCGGCGACTTCGTAGCCGAACTGAGGCTCCGGACGGGCAACGGCTTCAACTTCGCGCATACCGGTCCCCCTCTACATTTGACGATCTGGGGCGATCCCGTCAAGCTCCAAGAGGCTGTGGTCGATATCCAGCCTGTCTGGGAGTGAGCAATATGGCCCACTACGTCATCCTCGATAGCAATGCCAATATGGTCGAGTCCTTCGACCGGGACGATGAGGCGCACGCGGCCCTCGAAGCGATCGTGCGGCAAGACCCGGACGGGGCGGACGATTACGCGATGATGCAATACGACAACCGCGGTCATCCAGTCGGTGAGGCGCTGTTGGGCTCCGAGATACGCGTCAAGGCGTGATCCAAGGCTTTTCGCTCGTCGACCGCGACGGCTTCTACGGCCCGAGGGATCCTTAGGCGCTCACAACCATCTCGTCGAGCCCAAGATTGGCCAGCATTCGCCCAACCGCGGCGGGGTCTTGGCCGGTCCGGGCCGCGAACCCCTCGGGGTCCAGCTCGCCGGCGAGCAGCTCACCGAACCGACTCGACCGGAGCGTCGGCGGAATGCGCGGAAGTCGAGACGCCGCGCGCGCCAAGCCGTCGTCGAGGTCGCCCAGGCCCAGGTCGTCGGCAAGCTTGAGGTGGAGCTGCTCGGCGATCTCCTCGTCGAGTTTCGTGCGGAGGCTGAGGTCGGAGAGCACGCCGCAAGTCTCCAGCCGGTAGCGCACCATCTGAGCGCTCACCCCGTACTCGGCGGCGAGCGTGACCACGTCGTCCAGGCCCGGCTGTCCCCTTAACCGGCGCGCGCCCCAGGCCTCGACCGCCTGCCGCGGCACCAGGAACTCCGCCGCGAACGCGTTGGCCTCGACCTCCTGCGGATCATGGTCGTAGTCGGCCATGTCCGAGGGACTATCGACGACCGTGCCGTGCCCGATCCGGTGGTGCCCGAACTCATGGGCGAGGGTGAAGCGCCGGCGCCCCGACACCTGTCGGCCATTCACGAAGATGAGCGGGCAGCCCGGACGGGCGAGATAGGCCCCGGCCACGCCTTCGCCCAGGTCGAGCACCACCACGTGTGCGGCGCCCGGGCCCTCGACCGCCTCGAGCAGGTCCGGCACTGGAGCGTCGAGCCCGAGGCCAAGGTCGGTGCGCGCCGTCCGCGCGCGCTTCGTTCCGCGGTTGGTGTGGATGCTCGGCACCACACGAGTATCTCGCGGGGGTCAATTCAGTTGTCGAGGGGTTGTCGGCGTGAGCCGCCTCAGCTCCAGCCAGGCGGCCTCGAGCCGCGTCGAGGAGCTCTTCCGAGCGCGGGTCGTCAGATCGGCGCGTCGCCCGGCGACTCAATGGCTCCGAACGCAAAGGAGCCGACTATGCCCATCGATCAGACCACCTTCCCCACCCTCAACGACCATCTCGCCGAGCCGCTGGGCGTCGGCGATTCCGACGTGCACGGTCCACTGGCCGTCTTCCCCGTGTACGGGCCGGACCCGGTGCTCGAGTACGTCTCGTTCGCTCAGGGCCGCACCCGGGGCGTGACCATCAAGGAGGTCGAGGGGCTCGCGTCCGTCAACGACCTCCACGTGCTCAACTCGTCCGACCAAGCGGTCCTGCTCTACGAGGGCGAGGAGGTGCTCGGCGCCCAGCAGAACCGCACCTTCGACGTGTCGGTCCTCGTGGGCGCTCGCTCCGACGTCGGGGTGCCGGTCAGCTGTGTCGAGCACGGCCGCTGGGATGGCTCGCGCCACGGCGAGGGGTTCGCGCCGGCTCCGCAGGCCGCGTATCCCGCCCTGCGCCGGATGAAGAACCGCCAGGCCACCGTCCGTGCGGTCGCCGGCGGAGAGATCCGGGCCATGCAGTCGGCCGTGTGGGACGAAGTGGCCGAGAAAGCGGGGCGCATGAGCGTCGACTCGGACACCGATGCAATGCACGACATCTTCGAGGGTCGGCGCGACAGCCTGGACGAGTTCCACGCGGCCGTGCGGCTGCACGACGGCCAGACCGGCGCCCTCGTCGCGATCGGCGGAAAGATGACCGTGCTCGACCACGTTAGCCGGGCCGACGTCTTCGTCGCCCTGCACGGACCGCTGCTGCACGGCTACGCCCTCGACGCTCTCGAGGCGGACGTCGACACGGTGCCCTCGGTCGAGGACGCGAGCGCCTTCCTCGCGCGGATCCTGAGTTCGCGCGTGTCCCAGCGGGACGGCGTGGGCCTGGGTCGCGACGTGCGCTTCTCGGAGCCGGGTCTCGGGGGCGCCGGCCTGGTGGCCGCCGACGAGCTCGTCCAGTTGACGGCCTTCGCGGACGACGGCAATCCGGGCGCGGAACTCACGCGCGGGCGAGCGGGCTCGCATCCGTCGCCCTTCCAGCCGCAGGGCGGGCTGAATGTGGGTCATGACGACGCGCGGCTTCTTCAGCGTGGTCGCCGACCGAGACGACGCCAGTCAGGTCCTGGTGCGCGCCCGCGTGCGCCAGGACCTCGAGGCGCTCGCCGAGGTGGGAGATCTACCCGAGATAGCCGAGACGCCGACCGCGGACTACCGCTGGCGAGTGAGGCTCTCCCGGGCAGAGTGGTCCCGGGCGCTCGCGCGGCTGGCCGAGGAGATCGAGTATCCGAACTTCAAGGACGCGGTCGCGGAGCGCCAGGGCCACGAGCGAGAGGGCAGCTACCACCGGATCTGGGCCGTATTGCGCGAGCTGCAGGGGAGGTAGTTCCCGCCCGCCCTCGCCGATTCCCATATCGGCCACTAGAAGTTCGGCATGGCCCAGATGTTCCCCCGCGCGCTCCTCGACGCAGACGTCAAGAGCAATGCCGAGCGGAAGGTCTTCGCGGCCCTGAGAGACGGCCTCTCCGACGCCTGGGAGGCCTACCACTCGGCGAGCTGGGTCCGCCGCGACCTCGCCGACGGCCTCGAGGACGACGAGCTCGACTTCGTGCTCTGCCACCCGGAGAGCGGAATCGTCTGCCTCGAGGTGAAGGGCGGCGGCATCGAATGCCGCTACGGCGAGTGGTACCGGGCGATGCCCGGAGGGCCACCCGAGCGGATGCGCGACCCGGTGCAGCAGACCATCGATCACCGCTACGGCCTCGAGCGCAAGCTCAAGGACCTCCCCGGCTGGAGGAGCGAGAAGCTCTTCTTCGCCTGGGCGCTCGCCCTCCCCGACGTGACGGTGCACGAGCTGGTGCTGGCAGCCGACGCTCCTCGCGAGCTGATCATCGACCGTAACGAGGTCCGGGATCGGATCGCCGGCGCGCTCGACCGCGTGCTCGCCTATCACCAGGGCGCGCGCGACAAGCGCGACCTTCCCGGGGCGAAGGGCGCCGGCATGATTCGCAAGCTGCTGGCGCCGCGCATCGAGATCCGGGTTCCGATGGCGGAGCTCTTCCTCGAGGAGCAGGAGCAGCTCGTTCTCCTCACGCACGAGCAGTCACGGCTGCTCGACCGCTTCGGCCGCAACAAGCGCATGGTCGTGACCGGCTGCGCCGGCTCGGGGAAGACGGCGCTCGCCGTCGAGCAGGCCAAGCGGCTGGCGGACATGGGCCGCGACGTGCTCTTCGTCTGCTTCAACCGCGGCCTCCGCGAGTGGCTGCAGCAGCACGAGCGCTCGAGCGGCGTCGCGTTCTCCACCTTCCACGGCCTCTGCGCCGCCCTCGCCAAGGAGGCCGGCCTCCATGTCCCCTGGCCCAAGGAGGGCGACGAGAACCAGCAGGAGTTCTGGGAGCGCGCGCTACCCGACCTGATGTTCGACGCGCTCGACCAGCTCGGTGGCCGCTACGACGCCGTGCTCGTCGACGAGGCCCAGGACCTCCACGACCACTGGCTCACCGCACTCACGGCAACGCTGCGCGACGAGGCCGACGGGCTCCTCTGGGTGTTCCTGGACGACAACCAGCGCGTCTACCACGCGAACCTCGAGGTGCCCGGCGACTTCCTGCGCTACGACCTGTCGGTGAACTGTCGCAACACCCAGGCGATCCACCGCGAGGTGATGCGGCTCTACAGGGGCCAGGTATCGCCGGAGGCGCTCGGGCCCGCCGGCCGCGACATGGAGCTACTGCACTCGGACGACCAGGTGGCCACCGTGGCGGGTGTGCTCGAGCGGCTGTGCGGCGACGAGGAGGTGCCGCCGCAGGACGTGGTCGTGCTCTCCTCGCATGGCTGGGACAACTCGCTGGTCGCGCACTCGCGACCCGGCCAGTACCGCTTCACCAAGGAGAGAGGGAAGCTCGGCAAGCACGTGACCTTCAGCTCGATTCGCGGGTTCAAGGGACTGGAGTCGCCGGTAGTGGTGCTGTGCGAGCTGGAGGACCTCGACGAGGAGACGCAGTCCAGCCAGCTGTACGTCGGCGTGTCGCGGGCGCGGAACCACTGCGTGGTGGTGGCGCCGCCGGCGGCTTGAAGCAAGGGCGGTCGCACCGGTTGAGCTTCGAGGCTGTCAGACGCGCCTATCGGTCCGCGACTCCAAATCGATGACCGACGCTCAACGGACCGTCCACGCCGCTTCGGCTTCCCAGCAGCTGTTCACCGAGCACCCCGAGACTCTCTGGGCCCAGGTCACCGGCCCGGCCGACTGACCAAGTGGGCGTCGAACGGATCGAAGCGCAGTTCAACGCCCGCTTCGCGAGGTGGGACATCACGCTGCCGCGCGAGGCCGTAGCCGACCGCACTGGCGGTCACGTCTTCGCCCACGGCTGGCACATCGGCCTCATCTGGGGCGAGGAGAAGGGCGAGCAGTACCTGGAGCTGCTCGCCCAGCACCGCATGACGAGCGACAACCACCTTCGGATCTTCGCCTCCGGGCGCGTCGAGGCACTGCCGGCCGTGAACGAGTTCTTCGCTCACGCCTCAGGCGCCGACGAAGTAGAGATCGAGCGAGCCCGGCACCGCTACTACGCGCACAACTCGAGGGTCAGCGATGAGTTGCGCGCGAAGGGCCTTCTCCCGCTGCCGGGTGAGAATCTGCCGGCTCACGAGATCAACGAGTACCTGCGATCCGGCGGCTCCCGGTGACTATCCGGTCCCTGTCTCAAGCCGTAGCCGAGGAAGTCGCGTATCTGGACGCCGCGCAGAAAGGAGATGGGGGGCCTCACACCGGTTTCCGAGACTTGGACGACCTACTGGGCGGGTTCTGGCCCGGTCAGCTGACGATCCTCGCCGGGCGCACTGGCATGGGCAAGACCGCGCTTGCGTTGGACGTGGCCGCGAATCTAGCGCTCGATCAGGCCCGCGGCGTCGGCGTCTTCTCCATGCAGTTGTGCGAGCGGGAGCTTGCGAAGAGATGGCTCGTAGGACGCGCTCGACTGCCTCTCGATGCCATACGCAGGGGCCGACTCGAGAGCCACCAACTGCTCGACGTGCTCGCCGTTCAACAGACCACGGCTGGCGTGTCCATCCTCCTCGAAACCAACCCAGAACCAGGAGTGTGCGAGCTGGTCGAGCGTGCTCGTGCCATTCGCTCGCACCTCGAGGAGAGCGACAAGCCACTGGGCATGCTCATCATCGATTCGCTGCAGAGCATCCGGCCCGCCGCTCAGCATCGTCACCACGGTGGCTACATCGCCTGGGCCCTCAAGCAGCTTGCCGAGGAGCTCCACGTTCCGGTCCTCGTGACGAGCGATCTATCGCCTGCGATCGACGACCGTGCTGACAAACGGCCGCTGCTACGCGACCTGGAGGATGTTGGGCGTCCGGAGCAGCACGCCGATGCGGTTCTCTTGCTCTATAGAGACGACCACTATCACCCTGACTCTGCGCACTTTGGTGAAGCCGAGGTGACCGTCGTGCGGACGGGACACGGATCGGTCGGGACGGCGACCCTTTTCTTCCTCGAGCGTCATGGGCGATTCGCGACCCACGTGCGAGGATGAAGAGCGAGAAGTCCGTACGCTCCCGGCCCATGACGGAAACAGCAACCACCGACGGAGGTGCCTTCGGCTCGCCGCGAGCCAAGTTCGAGCGCTGGCGGGATGGCGCCTATCCAGATCTGCCGCTGCAGAGCGAGATCGTGCGCACGCTATGTGACCTCTACGAGGCGAAGGGGCTGCTGCCAGATGGGAAGGACCTTCCGCTTCAGCATGTCTGCCCGTGCCGTGAGCAGTGTTGGGGCGGGCGAGAGCACGCCCATCCCAACCACCCGGATCGTGCGGGGATCTCCGTCCCGTGGGTTGGGGCCCACTACTTCGACCGGCGCATCTGCGTAGTCGGCACGAACGCCAGTGACTGGGGCGGAATCGACAGCAACTGGCGGATCTGCCCGTCTCACAAGGACGCCCTTCTGGCAGGTCGCCGCGGGAAGGATGGGAGCCCGTTCGCGGAGGGGGCGATGCGGTACGCGCACGCAGTCGAACGGAGTCTGGGCGGGGCCACTGACCCGGACACTCGCGCAGCGAGCAGGCCGCAGCTTGCCGAGACCTGGGAGAGCTGCGCGTATCTCCAGGCGGTGAAGTGCTCGCCCAGCACTCCCCGGTCCGAGCCCTTCCCCGAGATGTTTCGAAACTGCCCCTCGCTGCTGCTCAAGGACGAGCTCGAGATTCTCCGCCCGGACGCGGTCATAGTGCTCGGCAGAACCCACCTGCGGGACTGGGTTAGGCCGATGCTCCAGGTCACCTGGGGTGAGCACCCCGGGCACCTCGAGCGTGACTCATTCGAGCTCGGTGGCTCGCGTGTCGAGCTCTTCTCCTGCAACCACCCTTCGAGCGCTCACGGCGTCGGAGACTGTCTGTCCCAGCTGGTGAGCTCGCTGCGGGAGAAGCCCGTGCCCGTTGCCGCCTAAGGCTGGATCCACCGGAACTGGCGAGGATCTCCAGGCCGGAGGCCGAGCCAGGCGCCATTCCGGCCTGGAGATACCGTCAGGATCGGTGGATCCAGGTAAGACCTCTAGGTCTACGGCGCCCTCCGAGCGAACTCAGAAACCGCTGCCGCTACCGGCGAACGAGCGCAGCAGCTCTCGAGCCGGAGTCCGGTAGCTGCCCTCTCGCTCGAGTAGAACGGCGCGCCGGAGGGCACTCTGCGCCTCGGTGCGTTCACCCAGCTCGACGCACACGCGCCCGAGCCACGCCCACGCCCAGGAGTTGCGCGGAGCCAGCTCGGTGAAGATCCGCGCGTGGTCGTAGCCCTCCCGGTAGCGGCCCTGCCCGCATAGGCACGAGGCCAACCCGAGCCGCGCGCTGTGGCTTCCGGCATCGAGCGCATCTCGAAAAGCCACCTCGGCGTCCTCGTACCGACAGGCGGCGAGGAGATCCGCGGCTCGCGTCTTGGCGACGACGTCCGCGGTCGACCGGTCCGCCAAGGACGCCCGCGCCGAGAGCACGATCTCGCCCACGCTCGCTCGGCGCAGGCCGAGCACCGGGACACGGAAACGCGGCGCGCCCCAGAGGTCCGGCTCGTGCCCCTCGGGGTCGATCGCATGAAGCCCGTCGACCCCGAAGCCGATGACCGCGCCTCCGCGCTGGCGGAGGAAGAAGCGAAGGCGCTCGCCGACATCGACGCGCTGATCGTCCATCCGCTCCTCGGGCACGCTTCCGAACTCGCAGACCATGAGCCGGTCGGAGTCGGCGTCGTAGCTCAGGCGAACGGGATGGCGAGTGACGGATGGCTTGGAACTCATGGGCTCCGGGTCGCGCCGGCTGAAGCGGATCTGACGACACCCCCGAGGCGGGACGTTCTACTCCCGCCCATCAAGCGCCGCCAGCCGCTCGTCGGCATCCGTCTCGTAGGAGCCGAGCTCTTCGCACTCCACGGCTCGCTCGTAGGAGCGCCGGGCCTCCGCAAGCTCACCCATCTCCTCGGCGGCCCGGGCCCGCCAGAACCATGCCCAGGCGTTGCGCGGGCAGATCTCCGTGTACATCGCCAGGTGCCCGAAGGCCTCCCTGGGCCGGCCGAGCTCCACGAGCGTGTATCCGAGCCCGTAATGGGCCTTCATCTCGCCGCACGCGAGACATGCTCGCCAGCTCGACTCGGCCGCGTCCCAGTCTCCAAGCCCTCCCGCCGCGACAGCCACGTCGAACTCGAACACGTCGGGCGTCGAACCATCCAACGTCCGCTGGGCCGCAAGTAGCACCTCACCGATCGACGCCGCGCGGAGCGCCAAGCTCGGCACATCGAACCTGGGCTCGCCCCAGATCGGTGCGTCGTCCGACTCGGCCGTCAGGTCCCACTGGAATGCTCCGTCAACGCCGAAACCGATGAGCGGTCCCTCCGGCCCGCGCCTGTAGAGCCACAGGCAGTCCTCCTCGTCACCGATCTCGCCGTCGACGGTCGCGGCCAAAGCCTCCGCCTCGTCCTCGAGATGGCCGTCGACCACCT
>JAABUN010007861.1_pt1 | contig 11239 bp, 10 predicted proteins | sample 5559311 | NCBI WGS metagenome assembly JAABUN01 (sample SAMN10711877, study PRJNA513370) | rock metagenome | isolation source: Antarctica rocks | place: Antarctica: Victoria Land, Siegfried Peak sud | reverse complement strand
GCGGCGCTGGGGGCGGTGGACGTGACGGTCGGGATCTTCCTGATCATCGCGGCGGTGCGGCGCAACGCAGGGGAGGCGAAGGGACTGGGGGACGCGCTGGCGGTGCTGGCGCAGCGGCCGTACGGCGGGGCGCTGCTGGGGGCGGTGGCGCTGGGGCTGGTGGCGTACGCGGCGTACACCTTCGCCGAGGCGCGCTACCGCCGGCTGGTGCGCTAGCGGCCAGTCGGGGGATGGCTGACGAGAAGCGGACTCCCCGCCGACCGTCCATCTGAGGTATACTCCATCCTGACACGCTCTGGGAGAGGCTTGCGGCCTCTCTCAGAGCGGTTTAGGGAATTGGGAACCCCGTCCCGGTCGGCTCCGATGATCTCCATTATTCTGTTTCTCATAGTCTTATCGTCTATTTAGGGTGTACCCTGCTGGTCTGTTTGGCCGCCTACGCGACCGTCAGGGCGATCCGCTGCACCCCGTTCTGCGCCATCCCCTGGTAGGTCCAGTACGGTTCCAGCGGCTGCACATTCCCGGCCGCATCCGTGCCGCGCGTCACCAGCTCGTACTCGCCGGCCGACGCCCCATTCCACGAGAAGCGCCAGGGTGTCCAGGCGTAGGGCGAGACCGGCTTGTCGAGCGTTGCATCCGCCCAGTTCGTCCCACCGTTGACACTCACCTCGACCCGCGCGATCGGCCCCCAACCGGACCAGGCCATCCCGTTCAGCATATGGCTGCCGGACGACAGGAAGCGGTGGCGCGTGAACAGGTCCGGGATGCCGGGGGGCTGCATCAGCGCGTTCACCGACTTGCGCGTCACCGGGCTGCCGGGGTCGTCCGCCGTCTGCGTCAGGCGGTAGACCTTCTTCTGCTGGACTCCCGCGAACGGCGCGTTCACCACAGTGATCGCCCGCAGCCACTTCACGCTCGCCATGCCGTACCAGTCAGGCACGACGAGCCGCAGTGGCCAGCCGTGCTGCGGCGGCAATGGCTGGCCGTTCGCCTCCCAGGCGAGGATCACGCCGTCGCGCACCGCCTCCTCCACCGGCATGCTCCGCTCGAAGGGGTGCCGGACGCCGAGGTCGATACCCTCATCCCAGCCGGAGAAAACGACCTCCACCGCGTCGTCGAGGAGCCCCGCGCGCTCCAGCAGCGGGCGCAGCGGCGTGCCGGTGTACTCGTAGGTGCCGATCGCCTCGTGGAACCAGGGGACGTAGATCGGTCGGGGGTGGAGGAAGGCCCGACCGTTGCCGGCGCATTCCATGATGCTCGGCTGCTTGACGACGGGGACGATCAGTCGACGGCGTGTCGTGACGGCGGCCCTGCTGGCCGTGCCGCTTGCGGGCCTCGGCCGCCTCGCGCTCACCGAAGGGGTGCAGGCCGCCGATGTGGCGGTCAATATCATGAACTTCAGCTTCCAGCCCACACTGCTGACCATCGCGGCCGGGACGACGGTCGTCTGGACGAATCAGGATACGGCGGCCCACACGACGACGAGCGACACCGGCGTGTGGGATTCCGGCGTGGCGACGCCGCATAAGAAGGGCGACACCTTCCAGTTCACCTTCAAAGAGGTGGGCACGTTCCCCTATCACTGCAATATCCACCCGAACATGCACGGTACGGTCGTCGTGACGACGGCAAGCGCCCCGGCTGCCCCCGCCCCCGCGCCCGTAGTGCCTGCGGCGCGCGTAGCGCCTGCGGCGCCCGCACCCGCTGCCCCGACTGCACCGGCACCGGCGGCGCCGCCCGCGCCATCGGCGGCCGTTCCTGTCGCGCCGCCGCGCACGGGCAGCGGCCAGGAGGCGCGCTACATCCACCGCCTCGGCGACGGCTAGCGCCGGAGTCCTCGGTGGGACGCGGGCGTGCGTTAATCCGCGCGGGCCCGCGTCCCCGTAGTGATCAGTAGGACTCGCCGACCGTCGCGCGGGGCGCCGGGGAAAGGCATTTCATCAGGAAGGGGAGGTCACCATGAAGCACCGTCTCGGTCTCGCGCTCGTTCTCGGCGCGGTCATGCTCGTCGCGCTCGCGGTCCCCGCGAACGCCCAGGACGCGCTCACCGTCTCCCTGGCGGCCCAGAACAACTCCGGGGAGAGCGGCACCGCGCAGCTGACCGACATGGGCGGCGGCAAGACGCGCGTCGTGCTCGCCCTGACCGGCGCGCCCGACGGCGTCGCGCAGCCCGTCCACATCCACGAGGGGACCTGCACCACCCTGAACGCGACGCCGAAGTACCCGCTCACCAACCTGGCGAACGGCAAGTCCGAGACCGTCGTGGACGTGTCGATGAGCGAGCTGCTGTCGAAGCCGTACGCGATCAACGCGCACAAGTCCGCGCAGGAGGTCTCGGTCTACGTGACCTGCGGCAACATCGTGCGCAACGCCGCCGCGGCGGCACCGGCCGCCACGAACGCCGCGCCTTCGTACGCCGCGCCATCGACGGCCGCCGGGACGACGGCGGCCTCAACGACCCGCGTCGCGACGGCCGCCCCCCTGGCGACCGGGACGGGCGGGGGCACGGCGGCGACGCAAGCGCCGACGACGCTCCCGGCGACGGGGGCGGCGCGTACGGGCGGCGCATCCGACTTCCGCCTCCTGGCAATGCTGCTCCTGACGATGGGGGTGATCGCGACGGGCATCGCGCTCCGGCGGCGAGCGGCACGACAGTAATAGCCGTGAGGAGCGATCGTTCGGGCGGCGAGGACAGCCTCGCCGCCCTTGCGTCGCCCGGCTGCGGCGGCACACGTAGATTACGGAGGGCGACATTGCTATGCGACAATATCGTCACCTGCATCTCCTGATCCCCCTTGCGCTGTCGCTGCTCATGGCGGCGTGCGGCGGGTCCACTGACGCGACCCCCCGGTCGGCGACGACGAGCACCCCGGTGGCGACCACGTTGCCGACGACCGCGCCCATCGCCGCGACGGCGACGGCAGGTCGCCCGACCGCCGGCCCGACTGTCCCGGTGGCAAGTGCGGCGGCGACGACACCCGCGACCGCCCCGGCGATCGCAACCGGCAGCCCCGGGGCGACGCCGGGTCAACCGGGGGTGCGGATCGTCGATTTCGCCTTCGAGCCCCGCGTGCTCACCGTCCCGAGCGGGACCGAGGTGACATGGACGAATACGGGGGTGCAGCACACGGTGTACAGCCCGGACAAAATGTTTGGGTCGGAGGTCCTGGAGAAGGGGCAGGCGTATCGCTTCACCTTCACCAAGCCGGGCGCCTACAACTACGCCTGCGGGCTGCACCCCGAGATGAAGGCGACCATCGTTGTCACGTGAGCGTCCGGCAGCCACGCCGACCGCGACCGCGTGCCGGGCTGCTCCCGCGAAGGCCATGGCCCGGTCGCGATCGGCGCTCGCAGAGGAGAAAAAGAGGGAGGGCACGGCATGCTTGGCCGCCAGCGACCCCATCGAGCATCCTGCCGCACCGGACGGCGCGTATGCAGCGGGCTCGCGGTCTTTCGCTTGACAAAACGGCCCGTCGGGTGGTAACATGAGTGACAAACATCCAGCAAGGTACGGATAGCGTTTTTGAGAAACGCCGGGATCAGGTATGGTGGCCTCCGTGACGCGCGGATGCGGACTCTGGCATGTCGCGCGCCGCTACTTCGCGCCTGGTATGGATGGCGATCGTTGCGACCGGCCCGTAAGAAAAGGATGGTAGTGCGACATGCGAAACCCTCACGTGACCCGGCGGAGTTTTCTCGGTGGGGTCGCGGCGAGCGCGGCGACGGCGATCCTCGCCGCCTGCGGCGGCAGCACGGCCACCGATACCCCGGCAGTCAAGCCGACGACGGGCGCCACCGGCGCGGCGCCGACCACCGCCGCTGCAGTCGCGACGAAACCGGCGGGCAGCGCGGCAGCGGCGGGCACGACCGCTCCCAGCGGCAGCGCGGCGGCCGGGGGCACGACAACCGCCGCCTCGTCCGGCGCCATCAAGCCGCTTGCGCCGCCCGCCGCGGGCGCGTTCAAGGGGCAGACGATCTCGACGCTCGCCCGTCAGGAATACTTCAAGGGCACCGAGCTGGCGTACGACCAGTTGCTGGCGGACTTCGCGAAGCTGACCGGCGCGACGATCGACAACACGCACCAGAATGTCGACACGGGCGACACCGTCACCAAGCAGGACGCGGCGGTCAAGTCGGGTAATGCGCCCGTGCTGTTCTACGGCGCCGGGTATGCGCCGCAGTGGTATCAGTTCGGTGACCTGCTCGATGTGACCGATGTCGTCAATCAGTTGCAGGAGGCCTACGGCCCCGTCGAGGACGCCTATACGACTGCGCTTGTCGTCGATGGCAAGTGGATCGGCATCCCCTACTCCACGCAGGCGAACGGCCTGTTCGTGCGCAAGGACTGGCTGGCGGAGAAGGGGATCAAGCCGGAGGAAATCAAGACCTTCGAGAACATGCGCGATATCGCTCTACAAATCTCTGATTCAGGCAAAGGCCGGTATGGCTGGGGGATGACCACCAACCGCAGCGGCGACGGCAACTACCAGGTGGAGAGCATCCTTTGGGCGTACGGCGGCGCGATCAACGACAACGACGGCCTGAAGGTGACCTTCAACTCGCCCGAGACGGTCGCGGCGATTCAGTTCCTCGCCGACATCCATCTCAACCCGAAATATAAGAACATGCTGCCGCCCGGCGTCGAGGGGTGGACGGACCCCTCGAACAACGAGGCGTGGCTGGCGGGGACGCTCGGCATCACCCAGAACGGCTACACGCTCTACGCGCAGTCCAAGGCGCAGAATAACCCGGTGTATGACAAGACGGCGGTGCTACCCGGCGTGATCGGCCCGGGCACCGATCAGATCATCGCAGTGCCGGGATACTTCTACTTCACCCTCTTCAAGAACGGCAAGAACCCGGAGATCGCGAAGGAGCTGGCGAAATACCTGATCGCTCCGAGCTCGTTCCTCACCGTCTCCAAGCCGTCCAACGGCCTGAACATGCCGGCGTACAAGAAGATCTGGGACGCGGACCCCTTTTACACGAGCGGCGACCCGAGCTTCGCCGCGCTGCGCCAGCTGATCGAGGCGAAGTTGCCGATCAAGAGCAAGACGGGCTTCGCCTTCCCGCAGCCGATCACCCCGGGGTACAGCGCGGTGAAAAGCCAGTACGTCCTTTCGGACATGATGGGCGACATCATCCAGAAGGGTGCGAAGGTGCCGGAGGCGGTGAAGGCGGCGCACGAACGGATGGTCGGCATCTTCAACCAGCTCGGTCTCAAGCAGTAGCGCGCTATCCGCATGCAAGACGGTATGGTGATGTCGGCGTCCGGTGCCGGGCGCGGACGTCACCGCGTCACCGCAACGGGCGGGTGTGAGGGCGGCGGAAAGGAGGATCGACATGCCACGACGGGCGAGCGCAGTGCGCGTCTGTAGCCGCTGCGGGCGCGCCTTTCCACGCGACCAGGTGTATTCGAGTGCCCACTGCCGGGAGTGCGAGCCGATCCGGCGGCGGGAGTACCTGGCGGCGCATCCCGAGCAGCGGGAGAAGACCCGTCACCAGGCGCGCGCCTGGGCCAGGGCACACATGGCGGAAACGCATGCGAAGATGAAGGTGCAGCGTGCCGAGGCACGCGCACGGCGCGAGGCGGAACGCCAGGCGCGCGGGATCATCCCCTTGGGGGCGGCAGCAGCGCTGCTTGGCGTGTCACGGAATACGCTCATCGACCAGGCACGACGCGGCGTCCTCGCTACCCTGCGCGAGGGGCGACTCCTGTATGTTCAAGAGGAGGAGATCGCCCGCTACCGACGCGAACACCTCCGGTGACGAAACTGCGGATCCGCCAAGGATCAGAGGGCGACATGAGAAGCGATGCATCGTCAAGGTCGCCGAAGCCGCGTGATGCACTCTACGCCAAACTGAAAGCGGACAGTCATCAGTACTGTCGCATTCTCTATGAAAAGCGGACTTTTCCCAAGGTGTCCGATTGGGGTGTACCCCATGTCGGCTCTCCTGCACTCTCGATACTGCTGGCGAAGTCCGGGGGAGCCTCAAAACAGCCCAAATCCGTGCCGTTTTCCGTACCTTTTCCACCCTCATCAACTGCTAAAGTGACTTCGCCAGCAGTATCATTCGCGATGAACTGGTTTGAGGCAGTGCGGTAGTCCTGCCGGGAAACCGTCGGCTCGAAAACGGCTCTAAACGGATGCGCCCCCTCTGAGCCAGAACCGCTGTTCCGCTTGGATGCATTGCATCTTCAGCGTCGTCATGAACACGGGAGAACCCCCGGCGTCTACACGGGGTCACCGTCACTCCATCTCCAGCACCGGATAGTAGTGCTCGGCGCCGATCCGCCGGACGTCGGTCAGCCAGTCGCCGCCGTACACCTCCCGGGGATCTTGCCCCTCAGGTAGCAGACTCCAGGCCTGACGCTTGTAGGTCCAGTTGTCCGGTTGCAGGCGATACGCCGCGCGGAAGTGGCCCACGGCGGCCTCCGGGCGACCCGCGCGGTGCAGATGCTGGCCCAGCGCAAAATGCGCCGCAGCGGTCCCTGCCTCGACCGGCTGCGGCCGACTACGCGCCAGTACCGCTTCCGGCGCAAGCGCGTAGCGGCTGGCCATACCCCGTGCGACCCAGTCGCGCAGAGCCGTGAGGTACCGCTCCGGCTCGATGCGGAGCTTGCGGATCTCCGCGATAGACGCGGCGACCTCCGGCGCGGCATCGGTCGGGACGGGGCGGTCGAGAAAGGCCGGTCGTCGGGGGTAGGCCGTCTCCGGCGGCCGCACGATTGTCCCCCCCTCATCGATCCAGACCCCGCTCGGCACATTGACGATGCCGAACAGTTCGTCCATGAGGTGCGCCCGGTCGATGAGCGACGGATGCGCGGGTCGCGCGGCCTCGATCCAGCGTCGCGCCACGTCCGCGCCACCGATGTCGAGCGCGACCGTGACGATCTCCAGCCCTTGGGGGTGCAACTCGCTCCGCAGTTCCTGCCACACGGGCAGGTCAAGTCGGCACCCTCACCAAGAGGCCCAAGCCACCAGCAATACTTTTTGCCCGCGCAGGGAACTGAGGCGAAACTCACGCTCCGCAAGGTCGGGGAGCGCGAAGTCGGGCACTTGCGCGTCGGTCAGGGCGCGACCGCCAGTCTCCGGGCCAAGGCCCCAAAGCCCGGCTTCCTCGTCCTGGACGAGGGCCATCCCGAGCCGCTCAGCCAGTATCGCTACGTCGACGAGCCCGTTCGAGGTTGCGGCGGCAGGCAGCGGAACACAGCGCGTCCCCTTGCATGCACCCTCGGGCTTGATCGCCCACCCCGTTCGTTGAGCGAATGCTGCGGAATCGATCTGTAGTGACTCCAAAATCATGCCAATATCCTCCTATGCGTAGCGGGCGGTCCGGCAACTGCAAACAAACGGCGGCAGGCCGGTGCCAGCCTCTGCGGCACGAACCTTATCCATCGCCCACCCTAGCACACACTGCGTCAGAGGAGGGGGGTTCTCCCGCACTTCCGATACTGCTGGCGAAGTCCGAATCGGTCATGCAGCCATCAATGTGACGCGCGAGCCGTCACGATGCTATAGTGTCGCCTATGCGATTCTTCACTCAGCGCGCGGATACCGATGCACCCAGCGGCACGCAACCGTCCGTCCCTGTCCCTCCCTGCCCCGAACTCTTCCGGCTCACTGTCCTCGTCCTGCTGGTCGGCGAGATGTTTATCCATTACGATGCCCGCCCCAATGTCTTCCCCCATATCAACCTCTACCTGCTCGTGAATCTGCTGCTGCTCGTCCTCGCAGTCCTCCCTTGGCGACAAGCCCCGACCCTGCTCTGGGCGCTCGCCTGGCCGCTCGGCGCGCTGATGCGCTGGGATTGGGCGACCCGTTTCACCCGCAGCGACGTCTACTGGGCGACCACCCAAGCGGTGACCTTCCTGCTGCACGGACAGAACCCGTATACGCACGTCCCCACCCTCGTCTATAAGTACCAGCCCGAGGCGATCAACTACCCGACCTACAGCTACTTCCCCGGCACTCTCATCGCCGAGATCCCCTTCTACCTTTTGGGGAATGTGCGCCTCGGCCTCGCGCTCGCGGAGATCGGTACGGCGCTACTACTCTACCTGCTCGCACGCCCGCGCATCGACATCTGGCCCGCCCGCAGCATCGCCGTTTTCTGGCTGCTCTTCCTGCCTGGCTTCCACGTGCCGCTGCGACTGGGGATCATTGACTCTCTCTTGCTCTTCTGGATCGCGCTTGCCGTCTACCTCTACGGGAAGGGGAAGATCGTCGGGTCGGCCCTCGCCGCCGCGATGGTGATGGCGACGAAGCAGTATGGCGTCATCTTCGCACTACCCTGGGCGATCCTCCTGCTCCAGCCTCTTGGGGAACATCTGCGGACCCGTCGGTACGGTGGTGGGCGCGGGAGGGCGATCTTCACCAGGATCCCGCAGGAGGTGTGGCTACCGCCCATGGTGGGTGTGTTGCTTGCTGCGGCGGTGATCCTCCCGCTCGCCAGCCTCTCACCGAATGCCTTCCTCGACGCGACGATTCTGAACCACGGCCGCGAAACGCCGCGACCGATGCTCGGCACCCCACAGTGGAATGAGAGCATCGCGGCGCAGGTGGTGGCACTGGGGTGGCTCAGCCTGGGTGCGGCCACGGTGATCGCGCGGGTGGCGTCGGTCACCGCCCTGCTCTGGGCGGCGGGTATGGCCGTGATCAGGACCCACGATCCGGCATCGGCGCTGCGCTGGGCGACGGTACTCGGGGTCATGGCGTTCGCCTTCAGCGGCGCGGAAGTTCAGTTCTTCTACTGGCGGCTGCCGGTCTTCCTGTTCGCGCTGTACACGATCGCGCAATGGTCGGGGGACACCTCCGGACGCGGCTAACCGCTCCATCGTACGCTTCGGTCGTGAGCCGAGCGGGGCGACGAGCAGCGCGCGGCGGTCTGCCCATCTGGGGTGTAGTTAGCATCACGTTGTTCTACTCCCACGAAACGAAGGTTTGTGAGGCCCAGATTCCTGGCGCACGCCTCGCCCCGCCCGCGGGAAGAACCGCGCCGGGTTCGCTATCGTTCTATCACCACAGATGAACGGGACAGGTCGTCCCGCGAGAACGGAAAGGGGTGCAGGATGGGGACAGTGCGACTCTGGCGAGCCTGGGTGGCCGCCGCGATGCTCGTGGTACTGGTGGCGGTGGTGCCTGCCGCCGCCGCAACGCCCGCAGACGTGACGATTATCGGGCGTGAGTACGCCTTCGACATGCCGAGCACGGTGCCAGCGGGCCTGGTGCATCTCACGTTCATCAACCAGGGCAAGGAGGAGCACGAGGCGCAGCTCTTCCTGCTCAAGCCGGGCGTGACGGAGGCGCAGCTGCTCAAGGTGCTGCAGGCCGAGGGGCCACCGAGCGGCCCGCTGCCCGCCACCACCGCCGGCGGGTCCAGCACCGTCGGACCGGGCCAGCGCCAGGAGGTCTATCTCACCTTGCAGCCCGGGACCTATGAGGTGGTCTGCTTCGATTCCGGCGCGGACAACGTGCCGCACATCGCCAAGGGGATGTACAAGTCCTTCACGGTCACCGGTACGGCGGGCACGGCGACGCCACCGGCGACGGATGGCACCGTGACGATGAAGGACTTCGCCTTCGGCCTGCCGGCCGTCATCACGCAGGCGAAGCCGCTGACCTTGCAGGTCGTCAACAACGGACCGTCCGAGCACGAGATGGCGTTGTTCAAGCTGCTGCCCGGCAAGACGCTGCAAGATGCCCTTGCCTTCGTCCAGGCGGAGAACCCGACCGGCCCGCCGCCGGGCGACGCCGCGGGCGGTCTGGCGGCGATCGAGCCGGGCGCCAGTAGCTGGGTGACGCTGAAGCTTGCGCCGGGGACCTATTTCGTCGCCTGCTTCGTGCCAGATAACAGCGGCAAGCCGCACGTCGCCGACGGGATGTACGCGTCGTTCACGGTCACCGCGCCGCCCGCAGCGGTCCCGCCGACCGCGCCGCCACGGACGGGCGGGAGCGGGGAAGCCTCCTTCATCCGCCGCCTCGGCGACGGCTAGAGAACGGGCGCGGCAGCGCGCTCTAGCGCGACCTTCCCCGCCGTCCACCGCGTGCCTATTGGGGAGCCGTCCTTCGGGGCGGCTCCATCGCGTCGATCGGAGCATTCCATCGCCTCGCGCCGCCGATTTCCCGCCTACGATGGCCGATGTATGGGGCTGTCCATCTGGAGTCTATCGCACCCTGACACCTCGCCGCGTTATCCACCATCCTCGGCCCTTTTTGAGTCGGCACCCGGAACGCACTGCGACGCTCAGCGCGCGGCATCCCGCCCCTCGCCCGCCGCGTCGGCGGCCACCGCGGCGACCGGCGTCTGCTCCTCGGGTCCGTGCGGCGTGCCCCCCATGGCGCGCGCCCGGCCGGCGAGCCACTCGGCGATCAGGATGCGGCCGATCTCCGCGACCGGGATGGCGAGCAGCGCCCCGAGGATGCCCAGCAATTGCCCGCCCGCCAGCACCGCCAGGAAGACCGCCATCGGGTGCAGCTTGACGCTCCGCCCGTAGACGAGCGGCTGGAGCAGGTTGTTCTCCACCTGCTGGTAGACGACGAAGTACACCAGGACGATCAGCCCCTTGACCGGGTCGACCAGCACCGCCGCGATGACGACGACGGCGGCGCCGAGGGTCGCGCCGACGAGCGGCAGCAGGTCGAGCAGGGCGACGACGAGCGCGAGCGCCACGGCGTACGGCAGGCGCAGGATCGACAGGACGAGGAAGACGCCCACGCCGCAGATCAGGCTGATCGTCAGGTTGCCGCCGATGTAGCCGTACACCGCGCGGGCCGACTGGGCGAGCAGGCGGCGCATGCGCGGGCGCTGCGCCTCGGCGAAGAGGAGCACGCCCGCCTCGACGAAGCCCTTGCCGTCGAGCAGCAGGAAGAAGGTGAGCAGCAGGATTGCGATGATCGCCGTGACGCTCGACACCACGGCGACGACGACCGAGAGGAGCGGCTTGGTCACCTGCGACACCCCGGTCGGCAGCGACTGGACCTGGCCGCGGATCGTCTCGAGGGGGCCGGCGAGGCCGTGCGCGCGGGCGAACTCCTCGATCGCCCCGTTGACGCCGCCCGGCCGCCGGGCGGCGTCCGCGATGGAGCCGACGGCCCCGCCGACCTGGTCAACGAGCGGCGGGGCGACCAGCGCGGCGAGGCCCGCGACCGCGAGCAGGAGCGCGATATAGACGACGCCGATGGCGAGCGCCCGCTTGACGCGGTGGCGCTCCAGCCAGTCCACCGGCGGGGTGAGG
>JAABUN010007860.1_pt1 | contig 11240 bp, 6 predicted proteins | sample 5559311 | NCBI WGS metagenome assembly JAABUN01 (sample SAMN10711877, study PRJNA513370) | rock metagenome | isolation source: Antarctica rocks | place: Antarctica: Victoria Land, Siegfried Peak sud | reverse complement strand
CTCACGAGCCGGGACTTTTCCCTAAAGAAAAGCGAAAAGCCTACAGTTGGTCTTCGATAATCGAAACGGCCTCACCAATGATGATGTCTTTTTTGAGGCTTTTGGTAAAACGCTGCGCCCGGTTCACCTTCACCGTGTCGCCGTTGGCCGCTTGCACATCGGCGCGCAAGGGCGAAAAGGCCAGCGCGGTGGCAGCCTTCTGCGCAGCCTCGTACTTATCGGCTTCCACTTTGCTCAGGCGCTGCTTGTTGCGGTACGCCGCCAGGTTTAGCGATTGGATGGACTCGTTTTTGCGCGCCAGCGACATTTGGGTGACTTCGCTCATCACGTTGAAGCTTGGGCTGGTGGCCACACGGGCTTTGCTGGTGGCGCGCAGCTTGTCGTAGGCGGGCGGTGTGTTCCAGGGGCGGTAGCGGGCGGGGGCAATCTCGTCCCATTTCAGCGGGTAGTCCGAGCCCTTTTCGCCTTCTTCCAAGTACGAATACATATCGGGCAGGATGATATCCGGCACCACGCCCTTAAACTGCGTCGAGCCGCCGTTCACGCGGTAAAACTTGGAGGTGGTGAACTTCAACGAACCGAAGGGCTTGAGGCTGTTCAACTCAGTGGGCAAGCTCTCGTCCAGGTCCACGATGCGCTGCACGGTGCCTTTGCCATAGGTACTGGCCGAGCCCACGATAACGGCGCGCTTGTAGTCTTGCAGGGCCGCAGCCAGAATCTCGGAGGCCGAGGCGCTGTACTTGTTCACCAGAATCACCAAGGGCCCGCTGTACTGCACGCGCGGGTCTTTGTCTTCGAGCACTTGGGTGCGGCCACGGCCATCGCGCACCTGCACGATGGGGCCGCTGTCGATGAACAAGCCGCCCATGTCCACCGCGTCGTTCAGCGAGCCGCCGCCGTTGTAGCGCAGGTCCAGAATCACGCCCTTCACGCCTTCCTGGCTCAGCTTGGCCAACTCTTTCTTAACGTCTTCGGCCGAGCTGCGGCCCCCGTCGTTGTTGAAGTCGGCGTAGAACGTGGACAGTTGCAAGTAGCCAACCTTCTGGTTCTTGTCGCTGATGGCCGCCGAGCGGGCATAAGCTTCTTCATTGATTACCAAGTCGCGGACGATGGGAATTACCTTGACGGTGCCGTCGGGTTTGCGCACCGTGAGGCGCACTTCCGAGCCTTTCTTGCCCTTGATGAGGGTCACGGCTTTAGCGGTGCGCCAACCTTCGACGCTCACCGGCTCGGCCGCGCCCTGGGCCACCCGCAGAATGGCGTCGCCTTTTTTCAACTCGCCCTGCCGGGCCGAAGCCGAACCGGGGATGATGTCCTCGATATATATCAGGTTGTCTTTCTGGAGCAGCTGGGCTCCAATGCCCTCAAAGCGGCCGGTGAGCTGGTAGTCAAAATCGTCCTTCGCCTTGGGAGCGAAATAGTCAGTATGCGGGTCGTAGGTGTTGGCGATGACGTTGGCATAGTTGGCCAGCCGCTCATTGGCGTCCACGTCGGCCAAGTCGGCGAATTGGTCGTCGTAAAATTTTAGCACGCGCTTGCGGGCCTCGGCTTCCATCTGGGCGGGGGTGCGAACGGGCTCGGCGGCCGTGGGTGCCGCCGCGTTGGCAGCCGCTGGCGCGGCCTTGGCCGCTGAGGGTTTGGCGGTTTTAGCCTTTTCCTGGGCGTCCATCATCTCCGATACCCGGCTCAGGGTTTCGTACTTCAGCATCTTGCGCCACAGTTCGCGCTGGGTTGCCTTATCAGCCGGGAAGGACGATTTCTCAGGGTCGGTCTGGAAGGTTTCTTCGGTTGTGAAATCAAAAGGCTTGGCCAGAATTTCGCGGTACAGGGCCTGCATTTCTTTCACGCGCTGGGCCATCAGTTGGGTGCTGAGGTCGAAGAAGTCCCGCCGGCCGTTTTTTACTTCGTCGTCGATGTCGTTCTGGTAGCGACGCAGGTTTTCTACGTCGCTGGCCAGTAGAAAGGTTTTGCGGTAGTCGTCGCGCTTCAGCGACAAGTCGAACACGCGCTTGGAAAATGAATCGTCGAGCTTTTCGGGCTGATAATGGGCCTGGCTCAGGCCCTGCACCATGGTGCCAATCAGCACCTGCTCTTTCGACGGGCCGTCCGCCGTGTTGCGCTGGAATAGCCGGTACGAAGCCAGGACGAACACAGCCGTTACCAAAAAAGCGTAAAGTCCAATTTTTAGGCGGGGAAATGACATCAGCGAAGAGAAAACGATAAAAAAATCAAATATACGCGAAATCAGCAGCGGCCCTCCGGCTCGGCTGTTCGGCCCTGAAACGCACTCGGTGGCCTAATAAGTGCCCTGCTGTCGCCGACAAAAAAGGCTTCCTCTAGCTAACGAAAAGTCGAGAGCCTCGGATGAAAAGTTGCAACAAAAAAGCCCCTCCCGTGTGGGAGGAGCTTTTTGAACCGTAGCAGCCAAAGTCGCTTAGTAGCGGTAGATCTTGTCGCCATTGTTGCGGCGGAACTCATCCTCAAAGTATTTAGCATCTTCGGCGTTGCGGGGCTTCACGCCCATCACAATGCCGCCGTTGTTGATGCCTTGCTCGTACTCGGCAGCGTGCTCTTCGGGAATGCCCGAACCCACCAAGGCACCAACCAGGCCCCCCGTAAGACCACCAGCGCCGGCACCGGCCAGTGCGGCCGCCAGCGGGCCGGCGATAATCAGGCCCAGGCCCGGCAGCGCCACCGAAGTGCCGATGGCCGCGATGGCCCCAATGATAGCCCCGGCGGTACCACCGATGGCCGAGCCTACGCCCGCACCTTCCATGGCCTTGTCGCCCAAATCGGTATGAGCCGTGTTGTCACCGAAGTGCGTTTTACGAGTCTCGTCCGACATAAGCAAGTTCACATCGTCCTTGCCGTAGCCGCGCGAATGCAACGAATTGTACGTTTTCTCAGCGCTGTCCCGGTCGTTGAAGATGCCGCTCATGGTGCTGCCTTCAGTATAGCTGCCGCCGGTCGTGCCAGAGGTGGCATCGGCGCCCGTGACGCCGTAGTTAGCGCCGGTGCCGGCGTTATAGCTGGTGCTTTCGTTGCTGAGGCCGGTGCTGTTGCCCATACCGGTGCCCGCGGTAGAAGAGCCGTAGTTGGCGCCAGCGCCGGTGCCCGAATTTTGCGGATTGTTCGAATCGTTGGTGTTCATGGTAGCGTGGGAATTGAAGATGAAAGAAATCAGCCCTCGGCGCAGCCGCGGGCCCTGTTTCTAACGGCATGGCCCTATAAGGGGTTACGCCGTTCACCGTCTTCAATTGCCAGCCCTGCTGTAACTCAATGCCTTGCTCTCACGCAAACTGCTGAAAGTTAGCTTCATCAAGCCAAAAATCCCGACACGTACGCATTAGGTTTTTTAGAAAGTCCTCGTCTTGCTTAAGGCTGCGCCATTCGCCCAGGCCCATCTTTTCGCACAGCTTATAGAAGTTGTCGCCCTGGCCTTTCGAGCCCGGTACCTTCACGAGGCAACTCAGTAGAGGACGGCCTTCGTTGTGCTCGGTGGTGGATATTTCAGCCAACATCTCGTTGAGGCGCGATTTTTCGTGCGAGATATCGAGGTTGAGGCCCAGTTCGGCTTCTTGCACCAAAGCGAGGTAGCTCACGGCGCCGGTTTGGTGGCGAGCGTAGCGGATAAGGTAGGTGCGGATGCGACCAGTCATGGCAAACAAAAAGGGCAGCCTGTAGATACCGGAACAGGGCAGCCGGCGCGCCGGCTAGCTAGAAATAAAAATGGCCGAACCGAGTGGTGCCACCCCGCACAGGAGCATGGCACCACGGTTCAGAAACGGAGCGACTGGACAATTCCCGCCGCGACCGGCACTTTTCAACAGGCAATTGTAGTGCCAAGCTGTGCGCTAGTGTCGTCCTAGTGGGCCCGGCGGCGATTCAACTCACGCCGCACCAGCAAAAATTCGCGGCTACTTTGGCCCGCAATGGCCGTGTTTTCGTTGGCGCGGCGCAGCAAGTAGGGCATCACGGCCTCCACGGGCCCGTAGGGAAGGTATTTGGCCACGTTGTAACCGGCATGCGCCAGATTGTAGCTAAGGTTGTCGCTCATCCCGTAGAGCTGAGCAAACCAGATGCGCTCGTCGCCGGGCACCAGACCAGTTTCCTGCATCAGCTGGGTAAGCAGCAGCGAGCTGGCCTCGTTGTGAGTGCCGGCGCAGAAGCTCACGCGGGCCACGTGCCGCATGCAGTAGCGCAGGGCCTCGTCGTAGAGATCGTCGGTGACCTGCTTGCTGGGGTTGATGGGCGTGGGGTAGCCGTGCTGCCGCGCCGCCCGGGCTTCTTTCTCCATATAAGCGCCGCGTACCAGCTTGGCTCCCAAGTGATAGCCGGCTTGCGCCGCCGCGTTGTGGGCCCCTTGCAGGGCCTCCAGCCGATCGTGCCGATAAAGCTGGTAGGTATTCCAGACGATGGCTTGCTCGCGGTTGTACTTCGCCATCATCTCGTCGACCAGCGCGTCGATGGTCTGCTGGAACCAGCTTTCCTCGGCGTCGACGAACAGCCGGACGCCGTACTGGTGGGCGCGGGCGCAGAGCGCTTCCACGCGGGCCACGGCACGGGCGTGAGCCGCCTGCTCGGTAGCGGTGAGGGCCTGCCCGGCCTGAATTTTCTCCAAAACAGCCGCGCTGGCCACGCCCGTCACCTTGAACACTGAAAACGGGATGTGCGCCGATCGGTGGGCCTCGTCGATGGTGGCCAGCAGCTCGTCGCGGGTGCGGTCGTAGCTGGCGTCGTTGCCCTCCCCTTCCACCGAATAGTCGAGGATGGTGCCGATGCCGTAGCGCCCCAGGGCGGCCACTACCGGGCGGCACTCGGCGATGGTTTCGCCGCCGCAGAACTGCTCAAAAATCGAGTGTTTAATCAGATACTTAGTGCCCGGCAGGTGCCACTTCAGCGCTGCTTGCATGAGGCTGCTGCCGGTTTTCACGAGGCCGCTGTTGTTCATGGCCGCGAACAGGCCGTAGGTTTTACGCAGTTGGGCGTCCGACTTAGCGGCGAAGGCAATCTGCGTATTGTCGAACGAAACGGGTGGGGCCTGGGTGGGAGCGGGGGCGGGCATACGGAAGAGGTTACGGCCGGCACCGATGAGCATCCGGCAGGGCGCGAAGTTAGCCGCTAAACAATGGCCGCGAGGCATAACGTTTCGCTGCCAGGCCCCATCTTTGTGGTAACATGGAAATTGCCGCTGCCCCCGCTACCTACTTCACCCGCTTGCTGGCCCGGAAAGGCCGCCCTATCCTCATCGCGGGCCCTTGCTCGGCCGAAACCGAGGCCCAGGTTATGGCCACCGCCCGCGGCGTGCAGGCGCTGGGCAACGTGGACCTGTTCCGGGCCGGGGTGTGGAAGCCCCGTACCCGGCCGGGTTCTTTCGAGGGCGCCGGCTCGGCGGCCCTGCCTTGGTTGCAGCGCGTGACGCGGGAAACCGGCCTGCCCGTGGCCATCGAAGTGGTTACCCCGCGCCACGTGGAGGAAGCCCTGGCCCACGGCATCAACGTGCTCTGGATTGGGGCCCGCACCACCGTCAATCCCTTCGCGGTGCAGGAGCTGGCCGACGCGCTGGCGGGCACCGGGGTGCCGATGATGGTGAAAAACCCCGTCAACCCCGACGTGGCTTTGTGGGCCGGGGCCCTGGAGCGGCTGGAGCGGGCCGGAATTACCGATTTAGCGGCTATCCATCGGGGGTTCAGCACGTTCGCGCCCAGCAAGTACCGCAACCCGCCCACCTGGATGCTGGCCATTGAGTTGAAAACGCGCTTTCCGCACATCCCGCTCATCTGCGACCCCAGCCACATCGGCGGGCGGCGCGACCTGCTGCTGCCCATTGCCCAGAAAGCCCTGGATTTGGATTACGACGGACTCATCATCGAAACCCATCCCGACCCCGACCGCGCTCTCAGCGATGCCGAGCAGCAAGTGACGCCCGCCCGGCTGGGCCAGCTTTTCAGCGAACTAAAGTACCGCCGCCGTTCGTCGAGCAACGAAGACTACCAAGCCAAGGCCGACGAGCTGCGCCAGAAAATGGACGCGGCCGACCGTGAAATCATTGAAGCCCTGGCCCGCCGCATGGCCCTGGTGGAGGAGCTAGCCGAGTATAAGAAAGCTAACGACGTGAAAATTCTCCAGTTTGACCGCTGGAAGGAAATCTTCGCCACCCGCTCGGCCTGGGCCGAGACGCTGCACGTCAACAAGGATTTCGTGGGCGAGCTATACAAGCTGATCCACCTCGAAAGCATCCGCAAGCAGACCGAAGTGCTCAACGGCGGCCCGGTTGATGGGGCCCTGCACTTGGGGCCGGGCTTGTAGCGGGACGGGGCCTTTGCTCCTCGCCGTGCTGAATGAAGCCGTGCAAAATAAAAAAGGGCTGCCCGATTGGGCAGCCCTTTTTTAGTTAGTAATCTGCGTGCGTTGGACTAATCCACCACGTCCCAGAAGATTTTCGTGAACTGCGTAACACCGGCCGGTATGCTGCCGGCGTTCGCGGATACTTCGCTTATTGGATACAATAGGCGCGTCGGCAGCTTATCGGCACGGGTAGAAGTAGATTCCAGCGAAGGCTGGAATTTTGGCTGCGCGGTGCGGCGGTAGTCATCCCAGGCTTCAATGCTGCCCACGGTGTTCAGGGCCAGGTATTTCTGGTAGATAATGACCGACTGCTTACCCAACGGGCCCGTTGCGGCGGCGTCGTAGCTCACCAGCGGATTGGTGGCATTGGCCGCGAGGTAGGCATTGTACTCGGCGGTACCATTGGATGCACCAATAACACCGGGGGCGGGGCGGTAAAAATAGGCAAAGGAAGCCTGGATGCCGTTCTGGAAGTCGGTTTTGGCAGCGGCGTCACCGCCCGTGAACAGGCCCCGCGTTTCAGCTTCTGCTTTCGAGAAAAGATGTTCTGACAGCAGCATCAGCACCGTCGGTGCATTGAAGCCTTTCAATAGGCCCCCGCCGAGCTTGAAGCGCGAACCCCCTTTGGTGCCGCTGCCCAAAACGGGTGAGGTTTCACCCAGAGCGGCCCCAACGTAATTGCCGGGAGAGATAGGAGCCGTGGAGTACAGCTGAGATACGCGCGGGTCTTTATTATCAACGTACTGCGCCAGGATGTACTTCGTAGGCAGCTGGTAGCTACGCTCGGTAGCGTTAGAGCCTGCGGCCGTTTGCCCGTAGCGGTTAAAAAACGGGTTTTGCTTGCCGGCCGACTGGGAGTAGCCAGGCTGTGCAACTACGTCGGCCGTGATGAAGCCATCGGTTGACTTCTGGAGCGTAGCCATCTGCGTCGCTACGTAGGTGTTCAAGGCAGCATCGCTGGTTTGCGACTCTCGCAGCAATACCCGCAGCTTCAGGCTGTTGGCAAACTTGATCCAGTTGATCATGTTGCCGCCAAAAACGATGTCCTCCGAGCCAACCGTACGTGCGGTTTTGCTGGTAGCTGCGGCCTTGATGTCGGCAACAGCGCCGTCGAGTTGCACAATAAAATCTTTGTAGATATCGGCAGCCTTATCGTACGTCGGCGTCAGGTTATTCAAACCGCCCAAGGCATTGGTGTACGGAATGTCTCCGTACTCATCAACCAGCAGTTGAAAGTTGTAAACTTTCATAATCCGGGCAATGGCCGCGTGGTTGGGGTAACCGTTGGCCGTGCCTTGCTTCTGGATGATGTCGTAATCGTTCAGGTTGTCGTAGGTGTTGTCGAACAGCCCCGAATAGTAGGAGGAGGTGTAGTTGTACGTACGCTCTTCCGTGTAGCCGTTCACCGTGCCCGACCGGCCCCAGTAGCCCGCCACGAAGCTGCCGTAGCTGTTGTAGCTGGGATTGTTGCCCGTGTAGTTCGCCGCCGTGGTGGCCAGTGCCGTGGCTAGAATGGCATCGGGTGCCGACACCGTGGGGCTGTTGGGGTTTACGTTGACGTCGAGAAACGACGAGCAGCTGGAGGCAGCGGTCGTGAGCGCTGTCACTAGAAGTAACTTAAAAAGTACTTTCATCGATAAGTTAGATTAGAAAGTTGCGGAAAGGCTGGCGCCGTAGAACTTGGTCGGCGGCGTGTTCAGCACGTTGTTAATACCAACCGCGTTGCTCGTTGAGTTCCCGAAGCTGAATTCAGGGTCGGTATAGATGTTCTCTTTCGGCACCCACGTGTACAAGTTCCGGCCGTAAACATTCAGCGACAGGCCTTTCACAAAGCCGGTTCTCGTCAGCAGCGCGGAGGGCACCGCATAACTCAGCGACAACTCGCGGATTTTGAAGAAGTCGCCCTTGGTGACGTAGTTCTCGGCTACCCCCGTGTTGTAGGCCGAGCTGGCCCAGAACTCCGAGCCGCCCGGCGTCAGACCCGCGGTGTTCGGCACGTACGTTGCGCCGCCGTCGTTCGAGATTGCCGAGTTCGGGTACACGAAGTCCTTCCGGCCGTACATTACGCTGCGCTGCCCGCCACCCGTGAAGTCGAGGTTTTCGCCAATCGTGTTGTACACCACATAGCCGGTGCGGTATTCGCCTTGGCCGGCCAGCGTCAGGCCTTTGTAGTTGATGCTGGCGTTGAAGCCGTACTTGTACTTCGGCAGCGTGTTGCCAAAGATTTTGGTGTCCGGGGCTTTGATAGGGTAATACCGGGTGTTGCCATCGGGGTCCGTGATTTTAGTCATCTCGATAAGGCCATCGGCTGTGCGCTGGTAATAAGACCCGCGCAGCGTGGGGAATGCTTGACCCTCGGTGGCGTAGAGATTCGCATTGCCGGTAGTGCCATTGAGGGGCAGTTCGTGGACTGTAGGCAGGAGGCTAACTATCTCGTTATTGTTGTAGTTGTAGTTAGCACCAACCGTAACGGTCAGGCCGTTATCCGTCCGAATCGGCGTCAGGTTTAAGTCTGCTTCGAAACCGTTGTTTCGCACCTCGCCCGCGTTGAGCAGTAAGGTGTTGTAGCCGGTAGCGCGCGATACGCTACCGGTGAGCGTCTGGTTGGTGCTCTTCTGCGAGTAATAAGTGAAAGCAGCACTGACGCGGTGCTTGAGAAAACTTAGCTCGGTACCTACTTCGGTGGAGAGCGTGTTTTCAGGCTGGAGGCCGGGCTGTACCAGTTGGTTGCCGGCGCTAAAAGACGTTAGCCCACCAAATGGGAAGCCAGCACCCAGGCCAAATACCGAATTTGTGGCATACGCGCCTCCAGTCGCGGCTACGCCGAAACCAGTTACGCCCCCCAGGTTTACTTGGCTAACCTTAGTGATACCACCCCGGAGCTTGCCGTAGTCAAAGAAGGAAACGTCTTTGAGCGCCGGGATGGCATTGCTGAAGATGAGCGAGGCATCAACGCCAGGGTAGAAGAATGAACGGTTGCCGGGGTCGAGGAACGAAATGTTGTCGTTACGACCCGAGCCGTGCAAAAAGAAGAAGTCTTTGTAGCCCAGCGTTAAGTCGGCGTAGAAGGAATATTGGCGGGTCTGAAAGCGAGCGTCGCTGCCCGTCAGCTCGCCCACGCGGTTTTGCAGGTTGAACAGACCAGGGGTTGCCAGGGCGCTTGAAGCGGCGTAGCTGTACCGGCTATCCAACTGCTGCACGTTATTACCCACAATGGCCCGTACCGAAATATCCCCGAAGGTTTTATCCATGCTGACGAACAGGTCCGAGTTGATGCGGGTCAGGTTGCTGCTCAGGTCCTGTACAAAACCCGTGGTGCCGGTGCCCGATTTGTTGGTGTTGCCGGCAACGGTGTAAGCGTCGTAGCTGAACTTATTCTGAGTGGTCAAACTCGACTGGTCGGTGGAAGTGGTACCCAGGCGGTATTGTACCCGCAACCAGTCGTTCACCTTATACCCCAAGTCAATGTTGCCAAGCAGCGTGTTCCGACGGTCGTTCGTGCGGTTGTTGTCAAGGATGAAGTAGGGGTTGAAGTAGTAGGCGTTGTAGAAGCCGTTCGGGTTGGCATACTCGTCGGTCTGCCAGTTCTTGTACTGGGTGATGGGGGCCATCACCGTCGTGTTGAAAATGTTCCAGTACACCGAGTTGTCACGGTCCAGGTTGGAAGTAGCGTCTATCCGCTGCTGCGAGTACGAGATGTTGAAGCCGACTGTCAGCTTGCCCAATTCCCGTGAGGCATTGAAGCGGAAGTTGTTACGGTCGTACTTGTCCTTGGGGACAATGCCGTTGTTATGTACGTTTTGGTAAGAAGCAAAAAACTTGCTTTTCTCGTCGCCACCCGAAAACGTAACACCATTCTGCGCTTGGTAGCCGTTGTTGAAAAACTTGCGCTTCTCGTCGGGGCGGGCTTCGTAGGTCAACATCTGGATGTCGCCGTTGGCCAGCTGTTCCCCGAAGGGCCGGAGCGAGCCGTCAAAGCGCGGGCCATACTGCTGGTTTTCGAAGCCCTGATACTGGGTTCCGTAGTTGGTGTCTACACTGTTGTCGGGGGTAAACGGGGGCAAAGTGGAATTGTAAACGTTGGCACCGGGGCCAAACTCATTCTGGAATTGGGGCAGGAACGCTAGGGATTCAAACTGCGAGGTTTGCGAGAAGGTAACTTGGGGCGTCGAGCCTCCTTTCTTCGTCGTAATAATCAAGGCACCGTTGGAAGCCTGCGAGCCGTATAGGGCCGCCGCGTTGGCACCTTTCAGCACGTCGATGCTGGCAACGTCGTCGGGGTTGAGTGCCGTCAGCACGTCGTTGGTCGAAATGACGCCGTCAACTACGATGAGGGCTTCGTTGTTGCCGGTAACCGAGCGGGTGCCGCGCAGCGTCACCCGGACTTGGGGATTGACACCAGCCGAGAGGGTCTGGATTTGCAAGCCCGAAACTTTGCCCGCCAAGCCGTTGGTCACGTTGGTTACCCGCGCTTGGGTGATTTCCTTCGTGTTGAGGTTAGCCGTGGCGTAGCCGATTTCCCGTTGCTGACGCTGAATGCCCAGTGCCGCGGTTACTACTACCTCGCCCAATTCCTTGGCGTCGGTTGCCAGCACCGCATTGATGGCTGCGCTACTTCCAATGGCTTGGTCGACGGTGGTGTACCCAACAAAGCTGAACGTAAGGGTAGTAGCCGATTGCGGTACGCTCAGCGAGTAAGCGCCATCGCTGTTGGTGGACGTGCCTACGGTGGTACCCTTGGCAAGGACGGTTACGCCAGGTAGCCCCTGGCCGTTTGCGCGGTCGGTGACCCGACCCGAGAGCGTCTTGTCTTGCGCGAAGGCCTGCTGCAACAGGCACGTCAGCATCAAGAAGACCAGGATAGAAAACTTCTTCATATTGATGAGAAAAGG
>JAABUN010007859.1_pt1 | contig 11240 bp, 11 predicted proteins | sample 5559311 | NCBI WGS metagenome assembly JAABUN01 (sample SAMN10711877, study PRJNA513370) | rock metagenome | isolation source: Antarctica rocks | place: Antarctica: Victoria Land, Siegfried Peak sud | reverse complement strand
TAGCGTGGGACATGAGGACCTCCGTGGTGTGATGTGAGCCGTCAGATAGCCCCACCCCACCCGGAGGTTCTCACCATGTCCAGCACATCACCCCGTGTCACCAACCTCCGTGGTCAGTACATCTAGGCGTCGTCGACTTCAACGTCGCCGAGGACGGGAGTCCATATTGCTCGCTTACGTCTCGGGGACGATCCCCGCTCGCGGGGCAGATAGCTCGATTCGAGGTCTTCGTATTGAGCGGGTGCCCCCGTCATCTCCAGTCGCCTCCGCCAAGGTGGCGGTAGCGCCGCCACTGCATGCGGACGCGTCGGATGATGCCTATGGTGCTTGGGAAGTCGTCGGGGGCATCGATGCGGTTGAGCTCTAAGTACCCGTTCACTTCGACGGGGCCGGTCATGGGTGCGGGTGCATCCCAATACGCCGCCGCCGCGCCGATGTCGAGCCGCACAGGGTGACGATGCAAATCGGCACCCAACCCAGGGCGGTAGGGGCCTCGCTTCGGCGTGCAGTGGCTGGAGTTGCTCAGGCGGCGCGGCATACCCATCGTGCTCAGTGAAGGTCAGCCAGTCGTCAAAATGATCCCCGACTCGCACCACGTCCAGATTCTCGTCGAGCACCCACTCCGGAATTCGGACAACCACAATCATGGTGGAACAGTACCGCTAGGCGTCGTCAAGGCCGATGTCGAGGACCGATGCGCTGTGGGTGATCCAGCCGGCCGAAATGATGTCGACCCCAGCCTCGGCCAACGCCGGGGCCGTCTCGACCGTGACCGTGCCGGAGGCCTCGACCACCATCGCGCCGTTAACCATGGCCACCGCCTCGGCGGCCATGGCCGGCGTGAAGTTGTCGATCAATACCGCCGTGACCGGGTCGCGCAGCAACTGTTCGAGCTGCTCCAATGAGTCGACCTCAACCTCGATCGCCATCAAGTGACCGGCAGCCGCCTTGGCCCGAGCGACAGCGGTAGCAATGCTGCCCGCAGTGGCGATGTGGTTGTCCTTGACCAGGATCGCGTCGTCAAGCCCGAAGCGGTGGTTTGCGCCTCCGCCAGCACGGACGGCGTATTTCTCGACTGCTCGAAGCCCCGGTGTGGTCTTGCGGGTGCAGCAGACCCGAGCGTGGGTGTGAGCGATAGCGTCGGCGATGGTGGCAGTAGCCGTGGCCACGCCACTGAGATGGCCGAGGAAATTCAAGGCTACCCGTTCACCGGTCAAGATTGATCGGGCGCTGCCGGAGACACTTGCCAAGACGTCGCCGGGCACGACGCGGTCACCGTCGGAGCGCCGTTGATCGAACTGGATGGCACCCTCGTTATCAGCGAACTCAAACGCGATGCGGGCAAGGTCAAGACCGGCCACTACCCCTGGGCGGCGGACGGTGAGGTTGAAGCTTGCCTGCTCGGTGGCGGGGATGAGTGCGTCGGACGTGACGTCTCCAGCACGCCCCAAGTCTTCGAGCAGCGCATAGCGGACCAAGGGCTCCAACATCACGCGCGGCAGTGGATTGAGGCTCACGCAAGTGCGCCGATCGCGGCACCGAGGTCGCTGACGTGGGCAGTCGTATGTTGGGCGGTCGCCGCCATCTCCGGGTAGTCCGATCGCAGATGGCCGCCTCGGCTCTCTTCACGGGTGAGTGCGCTGCGGCAGATCAGTAAGGCCATCAGCTCGTGGTCACTTAAACCGTCGACCCCCACGGACTCCACTCGCTCGCTCAAACCGTGCGCTGCGTCGGTCAGCGGCTGTGCCGAGCGCACCACTCCGGCCGCGGTCGTCAGCAACGTGCGGAGCGCCATACGGGATTCGTCGCTCTCCTGCTCAGGCATCGACGGTGAGGTTGATTCGGCACCGGGGCTGGCCAACGGAGTCGCGCGGATGTCCTCAGCGACCCAGCCGCCGCAGACCACGGCCTCCAGTAGCGAGTTGCTGGCCAGTCGGTTAGCGCCGTGCAGGCCCGTGCTGGCGACCTCCCCAACGGCCCATAGGCCCGGGACGGTGGTGCGACCGGCGCGGTCCACGGTGACGCCGCCGCATTGGTAGTGGGCAGCAGGGTGAACGGGGATCGGCTGGGTGGCAGGGTCGATGCCTGCGGATTTACATGCCGCATCGATCCCTGGAAACTCCTCGGCGAATTCGTGGCCCAACGCCTCGCGAGCGTCCAGGAACACGTGGCCCCCGGAGGTGATCTCAGCCCACACCGCGCGCGAGACGATGTCGCGCGAAGCGAGGTTGTCGCACGGCAAGGGGTCACCGTTGGCGTCGATCAAGATCGCGCCCTCGCCGCGCACGGCTTCACTGACCAGCGGCATCGGGTCCAACCCGGCGTCCAGGGAAGTGGGGTGGAACTGCGCCATCTCCAGATCACGGACCTGTGCGCCGGCGCGGGCAGCCATGGCCAAACCTTGGCCACGAGCACCCAAAGGATTTGAGGTATGCCGCCACAAGGCGCCATACCCGCCGGTCGCCAGAACCACAGCCGGGGTAGGCAGGATTCGCACGCCATCTTCGGTCTCGATCTGAACGCCTGCGACCGCACCAGTGTGGTCGGTGAGTATCCGCACCGCCCGCGTGTACTCCATCACGGTGATCGAGGGCAGGCTGCGAGCCGCAGCGACGACCGCGCGCAGGATCTCGGCACCGCTGCCGTCGCCGCCGGCGTGCACGATGCGGTTGCGCGAGTGGGCACCCTCGAGGCCAAGGCGGAGGGTGCCGTCGGGAAGCCGGTCAAACTCGGCTCCGAGGTCGGCCAGGCGATTTACGGCTTCTGGGGCGGCTGCGGTGATGGCGTCAACGATCTCGGCGTCGCACAGCTTAGCGCCGGAAGCCATGGTGTCTGCCGCGTGCAAGGCGGCCGAGTCGTTTGGCCCGAACGAGGCAGCGATGCCACCTTGAGCCCATGCCGTGGCGGCCTCGGTGCCCAATGTTCCGGTGGTCAACACTACACAGGGCATGGGGGAGAGGGTGACCGCGGTCATCAAACCGGCAAGGCCCCCTCCGACGATGACCGGCGTGTGGTCGTTGCTGACCTGAGGAGCCGTCATACCTCGAGCATCCTGGTCACGGCCAAACGGGCGCGCTCAGCCATCTCGGGGTCGATCGTGACCTCGTTGGTCATCGTTTCGAGGCTGCGTCGGATGGTGGCCAGAGAGTTGCGCTTCATGTGTGGGCACATATTGCATGCACGGACAAACTCAATCTCGGGATGCTCGGCGGCGATGTTGTCGCTCATCGAACACTCGGTGATCATCGCGACCTGCTTGGGCGAATTGATGACCACAAAGTCGAGCATCTGCTTGGTTGAGCCAGACATGTCGGCCTCGTCGATGACCTCCGGAGGGCACTCCGGGTGCGCGATGATGACGGCCTCGGGGTGGTCGACCCGCAATTGCTTCATGTCTTGGGCGGTGAAGCGCTCGTGCACCTCACAGTGACCGGCCCAGGTCACGACCTCGACGCCGGTCTGGCGGGCGATGTTCTGAGCGAGGTATTCGTCCGGGATCATGATGACCTTGAGGACCCCGAGGGACTCGATGACCCTGACCGCGTTGCCCGAAGTGCAACAGATGTCACTCTCGGCTTTGACGTCGGCGGATGTGTTGACGTAGGTCACCACGGGTAGGCCGGGGTTGGCCTCCCGCAGCGCGCGGACGTCGGCACCGGTGATCGATTCGGCTAGCGAGCACCCTGAGCGCAGGTCGGGGATCAGCACTGTCTTGTCGGGGTTAAGCAATTTGGCAGTCTCAGCCATGAAGTGCACGCCGGCGAGCACGATGACGTCGGCGTCGACGGTTTGTGCCTCACGGGCGAGCGCCAGGGAGTCGCCCACGATATCGGCGACGCCGTGGAAGATCTCGGGGGTTTGGTAGTTGTGCGCCAAGATGACTGCGTTGCGCTCCTTCTTCAGGCGCTGGATGGCCTCGATCTCGGGAGCGAAGGTGGCCCACTCGACCTCGGGGATCACATGGCGGACCGATTCGTAGAGCTCATCGGTTGACGTCTCAACGGGGGATGGTGCGAGCGACATGGTGTCCTCCTGGTCGGGAACCGGGGGTGGGGTATTGGGTCAGGGTTATGCTGCGACTGAGCATATGTGCTGGAGCGACTCTATATGCTGACTCTGAGCAATACAACCCGGGGGTCTCAGCGCGTGCGGGTGACTGGCAGCTTGGTGCCCCCTGTTCGGCGCTCGTCGAGCACCTCGCGGCGGAACGCGTAGAGCTTGGCGGGGCGGCCACCGGTCTGCTGATCGGTCTGGCCGGTTTCCTCGACCAGATCCTGCTGCGTAATCAACCGACGGAAATTTTGCTTATGCAGACCCTGGCCAGCGAGAGCCTCGACCACTGACTGCAAATTGCCGAGAGTGAACTGGTCCGGCATGACCTCGAACACCACCGGTCGATACTGGATTTTAGCCCGCAGTCGGGCGATTCCCGTCGCCAAGATGCGCCGGTGATCGTGCTCCATCGGGCGGCCGACGAGGGGTGGACCGTGTGGGCTCGGGGACTCGGGAATCAGGCCCGCTTCGTACAACATTTCGTAGCGTTGCAGGGTGAGTTCTGGGCGCCACGCTCTGCCTTCGAGTCCGAAATTCACAGCGCTCCGCAGAGCCCGCTGGGCACGCGTGACTTCGTTGGTGCTCGATGCCGCCCACTCGGTTAAACGACCAGCGATCTCGTCTCGCATGACCCGCGTCCCGCTCCGTTGGTCCTCCCACGGGAAGTACTCGTAGAAGCCCTGCCACGGTGCCACTTGCGAAGAAGCCCTGGTCAGCCCCAAGTACGACACCGAGATCGTGCGTCCCGCGCTGCCCGTGCGGTCGGGGTCGGCAAAGGTGTAGAGCTGCTCGACATACCCCAGGCTCAGCTGTGTCTGTTGCTCTACCCACGTCCGCATGCCCATCTGCAGTGAGCGGTGGTCGCTGCGCAAGGGCCCTGATGGCAGCCGTGCTCCGTCAGGGGAGGTCATCACGACGGGGCCCTCGCCAGACAACGAGACGATGACGGCGACGAGTTCTGTGCTGACGCGCTGTGAATCCGCGGTTGAAGGGAACTCGACATCGGCGGACATAGCGCCAATCATGCCGCCTCCTCGACGGTTCGAGTGTGGATGCCCTGTCGGGCCGTCGATATGGCAGGATCGTCCTCGCTTGCACCCGCTTCTGCCCGGAAGGCCGCGATGACCGCTGTCGATCACACTCCCGCTACCGATCAGAGCGTGCGACGGGTTCTGCTCAAACTGTCTGGTGAAGCGTTCGGAGGCGGGAGCATCGGGGTCGACCCCGACGTCGTGCGTGGTATTGCTCAGCAGATTGCGGCAGCCGCCAATGAGGGCGTGCAGGTGGCGGTCGTTATAGGTGGCGGCAACTTCTTCCGGGGGGCTCAACTGCAACAACGTGGCATGGAGCGGGCCCGTGCCGACTACATGGGCATGCTCGGGACCGTCATGAACTGCCTTGCGCTGCAGGACTTCTTAGAGAAAGAAGGCATCGCAACCCGCGTGCAGACTGCCATCACGATGGGCCAAGTCGCAGAGCCCTACATCCCCCGTCGGGCGATCCGGCACTTGGAGAAGGGGCGGGTGGTGATCTTCGGTGCCGGCGCTGGTATGCCGTACTTTTCCACCGACACCGTCTCGGCCCAGCGTGCGCTGGAGATCAAGTGCGACGCAGTACTGATGAGTAAGCACGGCGTCGATGGCGTCTACACCGCCGACCCGCGCACCGACCCCACGGCGATCAAGTTGGACACGTTGACTTTCGATGAGGCGCTGACGCAGAACCTGAGGGTGGTCGATGCGGCAGCGTTCAGCCTCTGCATGGACAACGACCTCCCTATGCTCGTCTTCGGGATGGACGGCGAAGGCAGCATCTCGGCGGCCATCCTGGGTGAGAAGATCGGCACACTCGTCACCGCGTTGTAGTCCCTGAGCACAGGCATGACACGGCCGAGCCACGTTGACACAAAGGAGAAACATTATGTCCGACATCACCGAGATGGCCATGCTTGAGGCCGAAGAGAAGATGGCCAAGGCCCTTGAAGTGGCGCGCGAAGACATGTCGGCGATCCGCACCGGTCGCGCGCACCCGGGAATGTTCGCGAAGGTCACGGTCGACTATTACGGCTCGCCGACTCCCATGCAGCAGTTGGCGTCCTTCCAGGTGCCGGACGCTCGCACAATCCTCATCCAGCCCTACGACAAGTCCTCGCTTCAGGCGGTCGAGAAGGCGCTGCGTGATTCCGACAACAGCGTCAATCCAAGCAACGACGGCAATCAGATCCGCATCATCATGCCGCAGTTGACCGAAGAGCGTCGCCGCGACTACATCAAGGTGGCCCGCACCAAGGGTGAGGACGCCAAGATCTCCGTGCGCAATATTCGACGCTCGGCCAAGGACACGATCGAGGCTTCGGTCAAAGACGGCGACGTCGGCGAAGACGAGGGCAACCGGACGGAAAAAGAGCTGGAGGCCCTGACCAAAAAGTTCGTTGACTCCATTGATGACGTGCTGAAGCACAAGGAGGCCGAACTCCTCGAGGTCTGAGGCCCCGATGTCCGAGACACCCACATCGCGGCGCGCATATCGCGCGGCCTCTGCCGGGAAGGGGGCGGAGGTCGCGAACGTGCACAAGAAGGCAGGTCGTGACCTTCCGGTTGCTATCGCTGTGGGGTGTGGACTTGGTGCCATCGTGTTGGTGTCGCTGCTGACCTGGAAGCCGATATTCGTCGCCGTGGTCACAATCGGGGTCTCGTTGGGGGTATGGGAGCTCATCCAAGCGTTGCGCTCAGGTCGCATCGCTGCCCCGCTGGTGCCCACGATGCTTGCCGCTGCGGCATTGGCTCCCGCCGCTTACCTAGCCGGGCCGGAAGGGCTGTCGGTTGCTTTTGCGCTGAGCTGCGTGGTGATCGTGGTGTGGGTCGCGGTCGAGTCGGGGCGCGAACGAGCCAATGCGATTCGAGACATTGCCGGGGGAGTGTTCATCACGGCATACGTGCCCTTGATGGGTGGCTTGGCGGCCTTGCTTGTGGCTGAGCGGGACGGGGTGTCGCGGATCATCGTGTTCATTGTTGTCACTATCTCCAGTGACATCGGGGGATACGCCTTTGGCGCCACGTTTGGCCGCCATCCCATGGCGCCGATGTTGAGCCCCAAGAAGTCGTGGGAGGGATTTGCTGGATCGGTCCTCTCGTGCGTGCTGGTCGGCGTTGTTTCTGTGGTGCTGCTGCTGGATGGAGCGTGGTGGATAGGGGTGATTCTGGGGGTGGCGGTGGCGTGCTTTGCCACGATGGGGGACATGGCCGAATCTACGCTCAAACGGGACCTGGGGATCAAGGACATGGGCACGCTGTTGCCCGGTCATGGGGGTTTGATGGACCGGCTGGACTCACTGGTGATGACGATCCCGGTGACCTTCGCGGTGCTGACGATCTTCATCGCGATTTAAGTCCGCGGCGATCCCTGCGAGAATGGCGGGTAATGAGCACCGATCTGCCGACCCCCACCGCCAACCCTCCGAAGCCGGGAGCGTTGACGTTCACTGCGCCCAAGCGAGGCAAAGCGCCCCGCCACTTGGCTGACCTCGACACCGCGCATCGGCGTGAGTGGATGACCGAACTGGGACACAAGCCCTTCCGCGCCGACCAAATGTCGCGCCACTACTTTGAGCGTCTCGTCGTTGACCCCGAGCAGATGACCGACCTGCCCGCCGGTGTGCGCGGCGACTTGGTGTCAAAGATGCTGCCGGAGCTGCTGCACCCGGTGCGGACGTTGCGGGCCGACAACGGCAACACGCTGAAGCAGGTCCACAGGTTGCACGACGGAGCGATGGTCGAGTCGGTGCTGATGAAGTACCCGGGGCGCGTCACGATGTGCATCTCCAGCCAAGCCGGTTGCGGCATGAACTGTCCCTTCTGCGCGACGGGTCAGGCGGGTCTGACCCGCAACTTGTCCACCGCCGAGATCGTGGAGCAGGTCGTGGCTGCGGCTCGGGCGCTGCGGCACGAAGAGGCAGGCGAGTCCTCAGACGAGGCCACTGCGAAGGTGCTGCGGGTGAGCAACGTGGTGTTCATGGGGATGGGCGAGGCGCTGGCCAACTACAAAGCGTCGATTGGGGCGATGCGCCGGTTGGTCGAGCCGTCCCCCTCAGGTCTGGGTATGTCGGCGCGCGGGGTCACGATGTCCACCGTGGGTTTGGTCCCGGCGATCGACAAGCTGGCCAACGAGGGCATCCCGGTCACGTTGGCGCTGTCCCTGCACGCCGCCGACGACGAGCTGCGCGACGAACTGGTGCCGATCAACACGCGGTGGAAAGTCGACGAAGCCCTCGACGCGGCATACCGGTACTACGAGAAGACCGGGCGGCGCGTCAGCATCGAGTACGCCTTGATTCGCGACATCAACGACCAAGCCTGGCGGGCTGACCTGCTTGGGGAGAAGTTGCGCAAACGCGGCAAGGGCTGGGTGCACGTCAACCCGATCCCGCTCAACCCGACACCCGGCTCTAAATGGACGGCCTCGCGTAGGGGCGTGGAGCAGCAGTTCGTCGAGCGGCTCATCGCTCATGGCATCCCCACCACCGTGCGCGACACCCGGGGCTCCGACATTGACGGCGCATGCGGCCAATTGGCTGCCACCGTCTGACCGCTAGGCAGTCTGACACCCTCCACGGGTCCGCTCGCCATCGGCATACGTCCCGACCGTCATCGTGGTTACCGAACATCGCGCTATAGGACGATCTTCTGTAGCCACAGTGATGCCTGTGAGCCCGACGATGTCGCGACCGGGGGTGGCGCTCGCGGTCCACAGGCAGCACGATGTGGGGGTGAGTGACTATCGGAGCAACGTGCAGCGATCCGTCGTGGATCCCGAGGGCTTCTGGTTGGAGGCCGCGCGGGACATCAGCTGGATCAACAAGCCCAGCCAAGCCCTCGACGACGAGCACGTGCCGCTGTACCGGTGGTTCGCCGGCGGCACACTCAACATGTGCTTTAACGCGCTAGACCGTCACGTGATCCACGGCCGCGCCGATCAGACCGCGCTCATCTACGACAGCCCTGTGACAGGCACCAAGCGTTCCTACACGTATGCCGAATTGCTCGATCTCGTCGGACGCTTCGCCGGGGTGCTGCGAGACCTCGGCGTCACCAAGGGCGACCGGGTGGTGATCTACCTGCCGATGATCCCGGAAGCAGTTATCGCGATGCTCGCCTGCGCACGCATAGGGGCCGTGCACTCCGTGGTTTTCGGCGGCTTCGCCCCCGCAGAGTTGGCCGCTCGCATCGAGGATGCCGAGCCGGCGGTCATCCTGTCGGCCTCCTGCGGCATCGAGCCGTCGCGGGTCGTGCCCTACAAGCCGATGCTCGACGAAGCGCTGGCCCGCTCGGCCCATCAGCCGAAGTTCTCGGTCATCGTGCAGCGCGAGCAGCACCCCTGCGAGCTCGGCGACACCGACTTCGACTGGGCGCAAGTGATGAGACCGGGCACGGTAGGTCCTGCCGGGTGCGTGACGATGGAGGCCACTGACCCGCTCTACGTGCTCTACACCTCGGGCACCACCGGCCGTCCCAAAGGCATCGTGCGCGACACCGGAGGGTATGCCGTCGCGTTGCGCTGGTCCATGGAGCACCTTTACGGAGTCGCGCCGGGGGAGACCTGGTTTTGCGGGTCCGACGTCGGCTGGGTCGTCGGACACTCCTACATCGTCTACGGCCCGCTGCTCGCCGGGGCTACGACGGTGCTCTACGAAGGCAAACCGGTCGGGACGCCCGATGCGGGGGCCTTTTGGCGGGTCATGGCCGAGCACGATGTTGTCGCCGCTTTCACCGCGCCAACGGCCATCCGGGCTATCAAGAAAACTGACCCCGACGCTCACCTCGTAGCCAAGCAGGATCTAAGCTCGCTCAGATCCCTGTTTCTCGCTGGTGAGCGCCTTGACCCCGACACCTGGGAGTGGGCCACCGAGGCACTCGGAGTGCCGGTGATCGATAACTGGTGGCAAACCGAAACCGGCTGGCCGATCGCCATCACGCCACCGGCAGGTCAGGGTTTGGAGATCAAGCCAGGCTCCCCGGGCCCGGCCACCGCAGGTTACGACGTGCGGGTGCTGGACGAGCGCGGCGCCGAGGTCGAGGCGGGAGTCGAGGGCGCGATCTGCATACGGCTGCCGTTGCCGCCGGGCACGCTGACCACCTTGTGGGGCGACGACCAGCGATATATCGAGTCATATCTGTCCGCGTTTGAGGGTTACTACCTCTCCGGCGACGGCGGCTACGTCGACGACGACGGCTACCTCTTCGTGATGGGTCGCACCGATGATGTGCTCAACGTCGCTGGCCATCGACTTTCGACCGGCTCGCTGGAAGAGGCGCTCGCGGGCCACCCCGCCGTCGCCGAGTGCGCGGTCATCGGAGTCAACGACGCGCTCAAAGGACAGGTGCCACGGGCGTTAGTGGTGCTCAAAGCCGGAGTCGACGTTGACACCGCCGAAGCCTTGGCCTCCCTGCAGGCCGAGCTGGTGCAACGGGTCCGCGACGAGGTGGGGGCGGTGGCTTCCTTGCGCCAGGTCGACGTGGTTGCGGCGCTGCCCAAGACGCGCTCCGGCAAGATCCTGCGTAAGACGATGCGCCAGATGGCCGACGGTCAGGAAGCGATGGTGCCGAGCACCATCGAAGACCGAAGCGTGTTGAGCGACCTCAATGGTGTCTTGCGCGGCGATTCGAGCTCGACCTAGAGGTCAGGCGTGGCCCCCGCTAAAAGGGGCTGCACCTCGTCCACACCGTCGACAAGGTGCAGATTGGCCCCCATCGGACGGTCCTTGCCGAGTTTGAGCAGCAGCGGCCAGACCGGAAGGTCGGTCGTCCAGTGTTCACGCCCGACGAGGATCAGCGGGCGAGGGAGCTCGACGGTTTCGTAGTACAACCGGGTCACCATCTGGAAAACTTCTTGCACCGTTCCAGCAGCCCCCGGCAGAACGACGAGGCCAGCGTTGCTGTGGTCCAAAAGTAGGTCCTCCCGCACCGCGTTGGAGAAGAACTTCGCGATCCGCTGAGCGAAAACATTCGGTGGCTCGTGTCCGAAATGCCACGTGGGTATGCCGACGCTGCGCACCCCTTCCCCGTCACCATCGCCGCGGCTCTTCAGCGCCACGCCAGCCCACGTCTCGATGCCACGGACGAAACTAGTGGTGTGTCTCAGTTTTGGTTTGCTACTTGGAGGGCGACGCGTCCGCGGGCGACTTTGGTGAG
>JAABUN010000517.1_pt1 | contig 11241 bp, 11 predicted proteins | sample 5559311 | NCBI WGS metagenome assembly JAABUN01 (sample SAMN10711877, study PRJNA513370) | rock metagenome | isolation source: Antarctica rocks | place: Antarctica: Victoria Land, Siegfried Peak sud | reverse complement strand
CTGAAGTCGATCGCCGGGGCGGCCGGGGCGGCCTCGCTGGCGGCCTCGACCGGAGCGGCCTCGATGGCGGACTCGACCGGAGCGGCTTCGGCGGCCGGTTCGGTGCCGGCCGGAGCCGTCTCGGTGTTGTCTGGCGCGGCCTCCGTACCGGGCTCGCTCACTTCGCCCTGCTCAGGCGCCGTGATGATGGCCGCGTCGGCCACCGGTGCGGTTGCCGCGACGGGCGTCTCTTCAGCCGGAATGTCACTGGCCACACCGTTGCCGTTCTGCGACGGGGCGACCTCAGCGACGGCTACAGCAGCCCCCGGCTCCGTGCTGGTGGCGATACCAGCTTCGGGCGAAGACTCCGGGGCGACCGTCGCGGGTGTTGCCGATCCCGCGGGATCAACCTGCTGCTCGCGAATATCCAAGGCGGTCATTCACCTTCCTCAAGAACCATTGGTCAGTGCCAGAAACCCCGCTGACATCAAACCCCGTGCCCGTGGCAGGAGGCGACTCGTCGGTTGGGGAATTGCGCTTGACAGTATACCGATTTCCGACCAATTCACGCAAGGTTGCGCCTTGACAGCAAGGAACCGAACAGCCTTGTCACCCTCGATCAGGTGACCGTTTCCGGCTCCGGCGATCGCTTGGGGGCCGGCTCGGGGACGAGCCGCTTGCGGAATCGCGTGCTGAGCGGCACGAAACCCTGCCCCCGGTAGAGCCCAGCGGCGGGCTCGTTGAATGTCCAGGCACTGACCCAGAGTTCGACATATTCAGCCCTGGCCGCCCACTCCTCGGCCGCCTGCATCAGGCGCTTCCCGACGCCGAGGCCGCGGAACGGCTCCAGCACGGCTAGATCCTCTATCTCGGGCACCCGGGGGAACATGAAATACGGGCCGAGGTCGACGACCCTGACATGGGCGAACCCGACAACCTCGCCAGCCATGTCCCCGTCACTGACGCTGGCAACCAGGACGACATCGTTTGCGATCTGCTGCTCGATGCCGGACACCGTCCGGGGAGCCGCGTCGTGCATCGGAACGATCTCGGGCTCCGCCTCGGCGTGGACATCGTCGAGTTGCCTGTACAGCATCTGAAGGGCAGCAAGGTCCTCGGGGACGGCCCGCCGGATCGCGACGTTCACCATCGGGATCACCCCTTCCAGATCGGGCCGCCATGCGGCGCCGGCCGACGACCCGAACGTTGGCTACCCGTTGTCGACCAGCCGCTTGCGGAACCGGGTGTTGAGCGGCTCGAACCCCTGGCGCTCGTAGAGCGTCGAGGCCGGCGTGTTGAACGACCAGGCCGCTACCCAGATCTCCGGGAAGCCGGCGCCCCGGGCCCACTCCTCGGCCGCTGACATCAGCATCCGGCCGACGCCGTGGCCCCGGACCGCTTCCGCAACCGCGAGCTCGTCGACCTCGGGCATCCGCTCCACCTTCCAGTAGCGATTGAGCTGCCGGATGCGAACCTTGGCGAACCCGACGACCTGCCCCTCGCCCTCCCCCTCATCGGGGTACTGGACCGCGACGAACATCGGCGCCAGCGGGTCTCGGACGGTCTCCTCGATATCCTCGGTCCGGCGCGGGAGCTCCTCCGGCGTCGGGATCAGCGTCGGCTCGGCGCCCGCATGGACGAGATCGAGTTGGCCGTAGAGACTCGCCAGCGCCGGGACGTCGCCCATCACCGCCGGCCGGATCGTAAACATGGACGGCTCCTCTCCGGGTCTAGCCTCGCAGCGTCTCCCCGATTGCATCGAATGCCCGCAGCATCTCCGTCTCGTGGACCCAGCCGAGGTGGCCGACCCGGTTGACGGAGTCCTTGACCGGTCCCTGACCCGTGGCGATCTCGATACCGGACTGGTCCCGAATCGCGTCGCGGAGGCTGGTCGCCGTGAAGCCCGCCGGTGTACGGAACGTGGTGACGCTGTCCGACGCGAAGACCGGGTCGGCGAAGAGTTCGAGGCCGAGCGCGGTGAGGCGCTCCCGGGTCAGGGCGCCCAGCCGGGCATGCCGCGCCCAGGCCGCGTCGAGACCTTCCGCCGCGAGGAGTTCGAGGGCCGCGCGGAAGGCGTAGATCAGCGTCAGCGGCATGGTCGTGGCGGTCGAGCCGTCCCGGGCCGCGTCCCGCGAGGTGGCCAGATCGAAGAAGTACCGGGCGAAGCCCCGGCCCTCCAGCGCCTCGCCGCGGGCGAGCGCCTTCGGCGAGAACGCCATGATCGTCAGACCCGGCGGGCACATCCACGCCTTCTGCGAGCCGGACAGCACGACGTCGACGTCCCAGGCATCCATCTCCAGCGGGATCGCTCCGACCCCGCTGACGCTGTCGAGGAAGACCATCGCGCCGGCGTCATGGGCGATGCGGGTGAGTTCCGGGACCGGATTGGTCACGCCGGTCGAGGTCTCGTTGTGGGTCAGGAAGACGGCCTTGACCTCCGGATAGGCGACCAGCGCCGTGCGCAGATCCTCCTCGGTCACCCCTTGCCCCCAGGGGATGTCCACCCGCCGGACGTCGAGCCCAAGGGCGATGCCGGCCCTGGCGAACCGGTCGCCGAAGTCGCCATTGACCATCGCCAGGACCGGGTCGCCCGGCTCCAGCAGGTTGACGATCGGGATCTCCCAGCCGGCCGAGCCGGTACCCGCCCAGATCAGGACCTCGCCGTCGGTGCGGTGCATCTCCCGCGCCAGGCGAAGCGTCTCCAGGTAGAACGCCGACATCTGGGGCGAGCGGCCCTGGACCATCGGCGTCCGCATCGCCTCGATGACCGCCGGCGGCAGCGGGGTCGGCCCCGGAATCCGCAGATCGGTGGGGTGAGACAGATCAGGAAGGAACGAGAGGTCGATCACCCCGGCCTCGATATCGGCCAGCGCCGGTCGCTGCATTCCCACGGCCATGTTCCACCTCTTCCCTTGCCCCGGCCTGGCCCACCACTGGGGTCGCCGGGTTGAAACCGACGGACACGGCTCGACAGGACGAGCGACGCCGGTATCTCGCGATACCAGAGTATATCGGGCAGTCGCGCTGTATGTTCGGGTACCGCGCACGGCGACAGGAGCCAGACGGACGAATCGCGTCCTGACTACCCGGGCCTGACGTTGACGAGATGGGCCGGATCCAGGAAGAGCACGAGCTCCGGCGTGATCTTCGCCTCGGTTACATGGATCAGCCCGACGCCGAAGTGCGGGTGCCAGCGCCGGTCGGTCGCCGAACCGGGGTTGAACAGGATCGCCCGGCCCTGCCCCTCGATCACCGGCTCGTGGCTGTGGCCGTAGATGACGCAGGCCGCCCGGTCGGCGAACGTCCGGGCGGTGGCCCGGGCCGACTGGCCCTTCTGAAGGTGGCCGTGGATCGCGACGAAGCGGTGGGGGCCGACGTCGAACCAGACCTCCTCGGGTAGCAGGTCGGCCAGCTCGTACTCATCGTTGTTCCCGACCACGGCGATCAGGGGCGCGACCTCCGCCAGTTCGTCGAGGACGTCGCCGATGTTGGCGTCACCGCAGTGGACGATCAGACGGCAGTCGAACCGCCGGAAAAGATCGAGGACCTGACGCGGGACGCGGCGGCTGCCGTGGGCGTAGACGTGGGTGTCGCTGATCACGCCGATCGTCAGCGGAACCTCGAAGCGGCGCTGGTCGGTCGGCCAGAGCGGACCGTCCGGATGGGTCAGTCGGGTCTCGGCAGCCATCAGCGCTCGTCCAGGATGCTGAAGATCACCCCGGTGAGGATGCCGGTGATGACCGCGCCGACCAGGGCGCCGAGGACGCTAACCGTGATCCCGGGGACCAGCCAGGCCGCCAGGCCGAACAGGGCGGCGTTGACGACGAGCGAGAACAGGCCGAACGTCAGGCAGGTCAGGGGCAGGGCGAGCAGCTGGATCACCGGCCGGATGTACGCGTTGATCGCGCCGAGGACCAGCGCGAAGATCAGCACCGACTCACGGTCCTCATAGCCGATCAGCCGCTCCTGGGAGATGAACCCGGCGATCAGGACCGACAGGAGTCCGGCGACCAGGTAGGCGATCAGCCGATTGATGTGACGCATTCCCTCTCCGACTCATTGATTCGGCTGGCGACGCTTTGGCTGATCGGCATTGTGCCATCCCGCTTCACCCGAACGGTGTCCATCAGGCTTCCGGCGCAGCGGTGATGATCCCGAACTCCCCGAAGTCGTGCCGCAGGCCGCCGGCGTCCTCGCCGTCGGCGGGCCGACCGGCGATCACCTCCTCCATCGCGTCGGTCATGCGGAGGATCAGCTCCGGCGCGAAGGGAACCGTCCCATGGGACGAGTAGACGACGCGCAGCTCCGGGACGAGGGCGCTGAGCCGGTGCAAGGTCGCCAGGTAGACATCCAGGTCGCTGTCGGCCATCTGGGCGTAGAGCCCAGCGGCGTAGACGGCATCGGTGCCGAACAGGATGCCATTCGCCCGGTCGAGCAGGACGATCAGCTCCGACGCGTGGCCCGGCGCGGCCATGATCTCCAGCGCGCGACCACCCAGGTCGAGGACATCACCGTCCGCGACCGTCGCGACGTCGGGCAGCGGCGGAATCGCGGCGTGAGCGGGGTCGCTTCCGGCCGGAAGCGAGCCGCTCAGCTGCGATGGGTCGAGTGCCCGACGCATCCGCTCGTCGTCCCAGCCGGCCCGGAGCGCGGCGTGGGCGCCGACCGGCGCCCGGATGTCGGCGAACCAGCGGTTGCCGCCGACGTGGTCCCAGTGGGCGTGGCTGGTCACGACCGTGACGGGCAGCCGGGTCAGCTCATGAATCAGCCGACCCAGGTTCCCGACGCCGATCCCGGTGTCGATCAGCACGGCCCGCTCGGAACCCTCGACGAGAAAGCTCTTCGGGTCCTCGGCGTGAAGCGGCTCGCCGATCATCGTCACGCCAGGTTCGAGCCGGGTGACGGCGAACCAGCCGTCCCAGAGCGCGCTGTCACTCGCTGTCGTCATTCTGCAAGGACTCCTGCATCGTCGGCCGGCAACATCGACGCTGCCAGCTTCGATCGCGATGGCGGCCGATCGGTGCTATCATTTCTATAGTTACTTGCCGGGACAGGGCGTTTTCGGTAGTTGTTCGTTCATTGGCCGCACATGAACATGCCGCGAACGATGTCCCGAATCAGCTTAGCGGCTCATCCCGCGGCGGGAAAGACGGCGAACATGGTCACTGTGACATCGAAACGCACCATGACCAGCACCGGCGACCTGACGTCAGCCATCGGTTGCCCGGTCGAGCAGACGGCGCGGATCATCGGGAACCGCTGGACCCCCCTGATTGTGCGTGACCTCGCCGGGGGCTGCCGCCGGTTCAGCGAACTGGAGCGGTCCCTGGGCGGGATCAGCCCCAAGACGCTCTCCGAGCGGCTCAAGCGGATGGAGGAAGCGGGCGTCGTCGACCGCCACTGCTTCGCCGAGGTCCCGCCCCGCGTCGAGTACTCGCTGACGGACAAGGGCCACGCGCTCCTGCCCGTAATCGAGAGCATGCGCGCCTTTGGGACGACCTGGCTGGCGGAAGAGGTCTGCGAAGATCCGCGCGAGCCAACCTGATGCCCCCGATCTTGCCTATACTGTCCGGCAGTCGAGCCGCCCCGTGAGTCATCGCTCCGGGGCGATCGCATTTCCCAGCCGGCTCACCCGACCAGGAGACCGACATGGTCGCGCAGACGATCGAGTCCACCATAGCCGCACCTCCGCCCCCCAGCCCCACCCGCCGCAAGCGCGTCTTCTCGGGCATGCAGCCGTCCGGCAACCTGCATCTCGGCAACTACCTCGGGGCGCTACGGAACTGGGTCCTCCAGCAGGAGGAGTCGGACAACATCTTCTGCGTCGTCGACCTCCATGCCCTATCGCTGCCAACCGATCCCGTCGAACTCAGGGCGAACACGCTGGAACTGGCGACGACGTTCCTCGCCGCGGGGATCGACCCAGCCCAGACGATCCTGTTCGTCCAGTCCGATGTCCGGGAGCACGCCGAGGCGCAGTGGCTGATGAGCTCGGTGACGCAGTTCGGCGAGCTCCGCCGGATGATCCAGTTCAAGGACAAGTCGGCCGGTCGCGACGACGTCTCGGCGGCCCTGTTCACCTACCCGATCCTGCAGGCGTGCGACATCATCCTCTACGACACCGACCTCGTCCCCGTCGGCGAGGACCAGAAGCAGCACATCGAGCTGGCCCGGGATATCGCCCACCGGTTCAACGCCCGGTACGGCCAGACCTTCGCGCTGCCCCAGGCGGACATCAAGCCGGAGGGCGCCCGGATCATGGCGCTCGACAACCCGACGAAGAAGATGAGCAAGAGCACCGGAACGCCGGCCGGAGTGATCTACCTGGTCGATGAGCCGGACGCGATTCGCCGGAAGATCAGGCGGGCCGTTACGGACAGCGGTAGCGAAGTCCGGGGCGGATCGGACAAGCCGGCCCTCAATAACCTGCTGACGATCTACTCCCTGCTCAGCGGCCAGTCAGTCCGTGAGATCGAGGCGGCCTGTGAGGGCAAGGGCTACGGCGCCTTCAAGGGCGACCTCGCCGAGGTCGTCGTCACGACGCTGACGCCGATCCGGGAACGCCTGGCCGAGCTGAACGCCAACCCGGACGAGGTTCGGCGGGTGCTGACGGCGGGCGCCGATCGCGCCCGGGCGATTGCCGGCCCGAAGGTCGACGAGATGCGGCAGCGCATGGGTCTCGGCATTTGATTCTGTCAAACGGTTATGTCAACGGACGCGGCAACGCCCCGCCGATCTTTGGTGGGGCGTTGTTCTTTCTCCGACCCTGCTCGCGCCGCAACCCGCGGCGTAGGGACATCGCTCTCGCTACGCTGGCCTCGTCCACACCGCCAGCGTAGCGAGAGGTGCCAGACCGCGCGGCGGTCCTGGCGTTTCTCGACAGGGCGGTTCACGGTGGACGTCCGGTGGCGGAGCCAGTCTCCCCTGACGGCGAAAGCCGCTGCGGCGTCCGGGCGACCACAAGGGACCGCCCCTCCGAGACGTACGCCCTCAACCAACGAGATCCCCTCCCCATCCGCGGATGGGGAGGGTTGGAGAGGCGTCCGCTCGCCGATCGGCGTGTTCAAGGTGGCGGGTCCAGAGCGACGACGGCCGCTGCTACCGAACGCTAGTGGCCCTGCTCGCGGAGCTCGTCGGTGATGATCTGACCGAGGATCTCGATACCTTCGGGGATCTGCTCGTCGGTGGCGAAGGAGAAGGACAGCCGGAGGGTGTTCTCGCCACCCTTGCCGGCGTAACAGGCCGCGCCGGGCAGGAAATCGACGCCGCGCTCGCGGGCCATCGGGGCCAGTTCGGACGCGTCGAGGCTCTCCGGAAGCGTGACCCAGATGAAGAAGCCACCGTCCGGCCGCGTCCAGGTCGTCCCCTCGGGCATGTGCCGCTCCAGCGCCCGGAGCATGATGTCCCGGCGCCGGCGGTAGATGGTCCGGAGGTCGGCGATGTGGTCGGTGAGGTGGTTCGGCACCCACTCGGCCGCGACGTACGAGGCGAAGATGCCGGAGCCGCCCTCCATCTTCAGGATCGAGAGCTTGGTGATCAGTTCCACCGGGGCGATCGCCCAACCCAGCCGCATCCCGGCGCCCATGATCTTGGAGAAGGTGCCGAGATAGACTGTGCGGTGGTTGCCGTCGAGCGCGTAGATCGTCGGGAGGAAGTCGCCCTCGTAGCGGAGGTCGAAGTAGGCGTCGTCCTCCATGATGAGCGTGTCGAACTCCTCGGCCAGCTCGACGATCCGCTGACGCCGCTCCAGCGTCATCGTGACGCCGGTCGGGTTCTGGAAGTTCGGGATCACGTAGATGAACTTGGCCGGTGTGCCAGCGTCGCGGTACCGGGCCAGCTCCCGGGCCAGCTGATCGACGTCCGTGCCCTGGTCGTCGATCGCGATCGGGGCGACGACGCCGCCCATGTTGTTGAGGCCGACGTTGAAGCCCGACCACGTCGGCTGCTCGGCGAGGACGATGTCGCCCCGGTCGATCACCGCCTCCAGGATCAGCTCGACAGCCTGCGACGCGCCGGAGGTGATTATCACGTTCTCCGGGCCGGCCTCGATCTTCTGGTCCTTCTTCAGCTTGGCGAGCAGCTCGTCGATCAGGACCGGGACCCCGAGGACGCCGCCATACTGGAGCGCCTTGTCGGCCGAGTGCTCCATCGCCCGGGCCGTCGCCTCGGCGACGGCCTTGCCGGGCAGCGAGGCGGCGTCGGGGAAGCCGTAGATGAACGAGATCTTCGGCGGCGCGCCCTTGCCGCCGGCCATCCGCGGGGCGTCCGGCAGCGCCTGGGCCTTGCGGGAGTAGAGCGTGGAGAACCGGGACTTGGGCGTGGTCGCGACATCCGACATGCGTGTCTACTCCCTGTTGACGATGGCGCTGGGCAAGAGAAGGGCGCCGCGGACAGACCGATCCGCCGATCCGTTGGGATCGGGACAGTCCTCCGGCGTACAGTTGCACTCGGCGGTCATTGTACCGGGGAGCCAATCGCGGCACCATGCGGCCCGAACTTGCCCCTACCGTTGCCTTGTGCTCACTGCCTAGAATGGTGCGTTGCCAGCGGCCGCGTCGCTCCCGCTGGTCCGGCCCTGCCCGTTCACGACGCGACTCCGCCCCACTCAGCAACCCGAACGCCGCCCGGATCCGGTCCCGATCGGACCGCCCGGTCGCCCACCGACCCAAGGACACCGCCACGCCATGACCATCCCAGATGCATCGCTCAACGGCCACGGCCAGGAGCCACACCACGACCTCTACGACGTTACGATCATCGGAGCCGGCCCGACCGGCCTGTTCTCCGCCTTCTACGCCGGACTCCGTGGCGCCCGGGTCCAGATCATCGACTCGCTGGAGGAGGCCGGCGGGGCGCTGACGGCGATCTACCCGGAGAAGTACATCTACGATGTGATGGGCTTCCCCAAGGTGCTCGCCAGGGACTTCGTCGAGCAGTGCCTCGTCCAGTCCCGGCGCGGCCAGCCGACCGTCCGGCTCAACGAGGAGGTCCGGGAGCTTGAGCGGCTGCCGGACGGGACGATCCGGCTGGGCACGACCCGGGCGGAGCGGTTCAGCAAGTCGGTCATCGTCTGCGCGGGCGTCGGCGCCTTCGAGCCGAAGCGGCTGGAGGCGCCGGGCATCGGCGAGTTCGAGGGCCGGGGTGTCCACTACTTCGCCAAGCGGGTCGCCGACTTCCGGGACCGGCACGTCGTCATCGTCGGCGGTGGCGACTCCGCGGCCGACTGGGCGGTGACGCTGGAGCCGGTCGCGAAGCACGTCACGCTCGTTCACCGGTCGAAGTTCCGCGCCCACGAGTCGACGATCGCGGAACTGGAAGCCTCCAGCGTCGACCTGCGCTACCCCGGCTGCGAGGTCGTGGCCGTCGGCGGCGATAGCGCCGGGCACCTCTCGAACGTCACCTACAAGGACGCCGAGGGGACCGAGACGACGATCCCGGCCGAGGAGCTGATCGTCGCGATCGGCTTCGTCGCCGACCTCGGTCCGCTCAAGACCTGGGGCTTCGAGCTCCAGCGCAACCAGATCGTGGTCGATCACACGACGATGGCGACCACCATTCCCGGCGTCTACGGCGCCGGCGACATCGTCGCCTACCCGGCCAAGTTCAAGCTGATCGCGACCGGCGCGGCCGAGGCCGTGACCGCCGTCAACCACGCGATCACGCACATCGACCCACGCGCCCGGCTGGATGCGGGCCACTCCACGACGATCATGGAGAAGCGGGAGAAGGCCGTCCGCTGATCAGGTTCGAGATTCGTCTCCAATCGTCCACTGGGGCCCGCTTCACCATCCGTGAAGTGGGCCTCGAACTTTTTCCGAGGCAAGGGAACCTCAGTTCCAGAGAAGCCCATGTTAGGGGCCAGCCAAGCCTCGCGACAGTGACAATCAATTACTGGAACACATTTCTTGCCTTGGATAGTCCAAATGGGTCATGGTCAGGAGGCGATCAATAGCGTAGCTTCAGACTCAGGCACTACGCCGTCGCGACTGGCTGAACCCCGGACGGGCTGGCTGGCCTACCGGGACCGCGACGGATGGACGGTGTTTCGCTCCATACCCTCGGGGGGACCCATGCACCAGAATCATCGAGCCGGACGAGTGGCGGCCCGCCTGCTGGCGGTCATGCTCGCTCTCGTCATCGCCTTCGGCAGCGGGGCGATACTATCCAGCGCCACGCAAGGCACCGGGAATCTGACCGTTGGCAGTGTCTCGGATAGCACGTTGTCAGGGGATCGAACGGAGCGTCCTACGCGTCCGCCCCGCGGCACGGACATTCCCGTCACCGCCACGCTGACGCCGGTTCAGGCCACGGCCACAACTGTTGTCCAGGCCACGGTAACGACCGTCGTCCAGGCCACAGCCACAGCCACAGCCACAGCCACAGCCACAGCCACAGCCACAGCCACAGCCACAGCCACAGCCACAGCCACAGCCACAGCCACAGCCACAGCCACAACCGTCGTCCAGGCCACAGCCACAACCGTCGTCCAGGCCACAGCCACAACCGTCGTCCGCGTAACCGCGACCCCGGTCCGCGCCACCGCGACCCCGGTCCGCGCCACCGCGCCCCCGGTCCGCGCGACCACCACGCCGGTTCGAGCGACCTCGACTCCGGTTCGGGCCACCTCCACGCCGGTCCGGGTGACCTCCACACCGGTCCGGGCAACCGCGACTCTGGTTCGGGCGACCGCGACCCCGGTTCGGGCGACGGCGACGGCGACGCAGGCGCCCTCGACCGGCGGCGGTTCGCGCTCCTGCCCGACCGGCGAGGAGCTCGTCATGCTCCGCCTGATCAACGACTTCCGCGCCGAGAACGGGGTCGGCCCGCTGACGCTCTCTCCAACACTGACCGCGGCGGCTGACTTCCATAGCAAGGATATGGCGAACCGGAACTACTTCTCCCATGACCTTCCCGGTATCGGGACATGGAGCCAGAACATCAGCAACTACGGCTACAGCGGAGGGACCCGAGCCGAGAACATCGCGGCTGGCTACAGTGACGCAGCCCGAACCGTCGAGGGCTGGATCAACAGCCCCGGTCACCGGACCAACATGCTGAACCCGAATCTGCGTGCGATCGGGATCGCCAGCGCCTACAACGCCAACTCGCGGTACGGCACCTACTGGACCAATGACTTCGGCGGGACTGTCGACTCCGCCATGTCCTGCTGACGCCGGTTTCGCGGGACATCGTTCCGGGAAGAGAATGAAAGTGGCGGGCGGGGAAGCAACTTCCCCGCCCGCCACACTGTGTGCGGAACTG
>JAABUN010007858.1_pt1 | contig 11242 bp, 13 predicted proteins | sample 5559311 | NCBI WGS metagenome assembly JAABUN01 (sample SAMN10711877, study PRJNA513370) | rock metagenome | isolation source: Antarctica rocks | place: Antarctica: Victoria Land, Siegfried Peak sud | reverse complement strand
TTCGACAGGCTCAGCGCGAACGGTTCTCTTCACGCCGTGAGACACCCCTCACGTCCAGTACAGCACCCGTGCCCCCGCCAGTTCGTTCGCCACCCGCTCCTCCATGAACGCGCGCAGATCGCCCATCGTCGCCTTGTCATAGACGTGCTTGATGCCCCCGAACTTGGTGCGCTTCTCCGTCCGCCCCTCGCCGTCCATCGCCAGCTTGGACCCCGGATACCAGCTCTGCAGCACCGCCCGGCTGTTCTCCGTAAAGCGGTGGGTGATGAGTTCGACGGTGACGTCCGCCACCCCCGCCAGCGCCTCTCCGGCGGCCGCGAACAGCCCGGCATAGGCCTCGCGCCAGCCGTCGGCGGCGATGATCGGCGCGACCGTCAGCCCGACCTTGTAGCCCGCGTCCGCCATCCGCCTCAGCCCGGCCAGCCGGTCGGCGACCCGCGCCGTGCCGCCCTCGAACCGATGATACGCCGCCGGGTTGACGCTGGCCCGCATCCGCGTGGCGCGGCCGTGGCCCAGCGCCAGCAGCGGCCCGACGGCGGCGAACTTGCTGGTGAAGCGCAGCTCCGCGTCCGCGTCCCACGCGCCGAACCACTCGATCAGCTGCGCGAGCGAGCCGGTCAGATGCTCGATGCCGAGCGGGTCGGTGTAGCACGACGCCTCGTAGGTCGTGCCCTCGTGGGCGCGGTGGCGGGAGCGGGACGTGATGGTGCCGTGGCCCAGCCGCTCGCGCACCGCCGCCTCGATCTCCGGCAAATTGGCCCAGGCGCGGGTGACCGGCGGGCCTTTGAGGGACCCGGCGAGATAGCAATAGGCGCAGTGGGCCGGGCAGCCCTCCGCCAGGTCGACCCGCCAGTCGGCCGAGGGCGCGATCGGCTGGAGGCGGCGCTTGGAGGGCGGGCAGACGGCGATCGCCAGCGTCGACTTGGCCTCGCGATAGGCCGCCGCCTCGTCGTCGGGAAAGGCGAGCGCGAGCCGGTCGGAGGGCAGCTCGACCACGTCCAGCCCCGCCGCCGCGGCGCGCTCCGCCATCGCCATCCCGTGCGCCCACTCGCGCGCCGAGCGCGTGATGATGACCCGGCGCGGCGACCAAAGTCGTTGATCGGGCGCGGCTTTGTCGGGCAGAGCGGTGGTGGCCATGAAGGGCGAGCGCTTATGGAGTAGGGGGTGTTCCGAACGCTCCGATGAGAACCGGGGTCTCTCCCACGTCCGTCCGGGGGGAGCTTGTCGAAGCCCCGCACGTCTTTTCGTCACGTTCGGGCCGGAAGACGGACGCCCCCCTTCGACTGCCTGCAAGGCAGGCGCTCAGCAACCGTATTGCGGGTCAAGTCGGATTATTGCTCCACGGTCGATCATGTTCGAGCATGGTGTTGGCAACGATGAGCATTTTTCGCATGGCAGCGACGATGGCGACCTTGGCCGGCTTTCCCTGTTCGCGCAGATGTTTGTAGAAGGGCTTGATGGCGGGATTGCAGCGGATGGCGACGATGGTCGCCATGTAGAGGATGCAGCGCACCGATATCCTGCCGCCGGTGATATGCGCCTGTCCGCGCATGAGGCCGCTGTCGCGGTTCATGGGCGCGACACCGACCAAGGCAGCGATCTGCTTCTTGCCGATGTGCCCGAGTTCGGGAAGCTCGGCGACGAGCGTTGCGGAGGCGACAGCGCCGATGCCCGGGATGGTTCGCAGGAGTGCTGCCCGACGAGCAAGCCCGTCATCCTGCTCGATCTGCTCGGCGATCGCGGCGTCGAGCTGGTCGATCTGCAGGGCGAGGAAGGCGAGGTGGTTGTCGATCGAAGTGACGGCGATGTCGTCATCGGGGTCGGCGCGGCGCTGCTTTTCCATGGCCGCCATCTCGACGAGCTGGCGACGACGCCGCACCAGGGCGGTAAGGCGCTCCTGGTTCGCGGATGGCGGCGGCGTGGCGGGCGGCTGCATGGCCGCAGCGAACCGCAGGATCGTGTTCGCGTCAATCGCGTCGGTCTTGGCCAACTTCCCTGTGGCCCGAGCAAAGTCGCGCACCTGGCGCGGATTGACCCGGCTGACGGCCACGCCGCAAGCGGCCAGCGCACGGGTCAGTTGACGTGTATAGCCGCCGGTCGCCTCACAGACGAGGTGCGGCGCGTCCAGCCTGGCCAGCCGTCGTCCAAGCGCGGCGATGCCGGTCGGATCGTTGGTCGTTCGCCAGACCTTTGCCGAGGGGAACGCGACGTCGAGATGGCCCTTGGCCACGTCGACGCCGACGAATGTGCGCGTATCCAGCATGAAACCTCCACCTTGCATGCGAGCTCGAAGCCCGGGCAACCGTTCGAGACGATCATGATGGAGCGGACGACCGAGCTGAGATTGCGAGCTCGAGCTCAAGGACAGGCACGGCCCATCCGCCCCGACTGGTTCGGATCATAATCCTAACCAGCCGGGATCAACGCATCACATCAGCGTCAATCCCGCCAGTCATATGCAAGGACAGGCTTGGACAAGTTCAGCGCAAACGGATCGGGTGAAAGGGTGGGCGCTAAACCCGCCCCATCACCGCCACCAGCGGGTCGCTCGCGCTGCCATCCGCCAGCAGGTGCGTCTCCACCGCGCCGAACCCCGCCCGCTCCAGAACCATCCCGATCAGACCCGCCTGACCGGACAGGTCCAGCGCCTGCCAGATCGCCACCGCCTTGGTCGGAAAACAGCGGTTGGAGAAGCTGGCGATCAGTCGCCCGCCGGGCCGCAGGACGCGCCGCGCCTCCGCCAGCACCTCGACCGGCCGCCGGAGGTACTGCACGCCCACGCAGATCAGGACGGGCGTCGAACGATCCGCCCTCCAGCGGCAGCACCGGGTCGGCGTTCAGGTCCTGCATCCACCAGCGGTCGAGCCGCCCGTTCGCCGCCAGTTCCACCGCGTTCATGCCGTGCCCGACCACCTCGCCCAATTCAATTTCGGGCGGCAGGTGGCTGATCCAGCTCGACATCAGGTCGAGCACGCGGTCGCCGGGCCTCAGCCGCTCGGCGTAGAAGGAGGACAGCGCGGCCACCGCCGCCTCGTCGATGTGGGTGACGAGGCGCGGGGGCGCGTAGAACAGCCGGTCGTCGCCCTCGTCGGCGCGCGCGAAGGCCTCAGGCGGCAGCTCCGGGCCGCTCACCAGAACCGGCTGCCCGGCACGCCCTTGAACGGCCCGCCCAGGTCGGGCGTGATCCAGCCGCCGTAGAAGCCGCCGGGCTGAGGCGTCACGCTCACCCCGTCCACGGTCGCCTCGAACGGTCGGGCGTAGAACGCCAGGTGATCGGCGAGCGCGCGAAAGGCGGGGGTCGGGTCGGGATAGCTCCAGGCGACGTTCGCCAACCGGCCCTCGAGCGTGTCGAGATGCCAGTAGGATGCCACCCCCTTCCACTCGCAGAACGAGCGGTGGTCGGACGCGATCAGCCGCGCGCGTGCGACATCGTCGGGCGGCAGATAGTAGGTCGGCGGATGGCTCGTCTCCAGCGTGCGGACGGCGGCGCGCGTGTCGGCGATCGTGGCGCCGCCCCGCGCCAGCACGATGTGGCGCGCGGTCGGCTCGGCGATGGCGGGGCGCGGATAGGCCCAGACACTCTCCTGCCCCGGACCGACCGGATCGGGCCGGGGTCTCACGAGATTGTCGCTGGCGGAAGGCGGGTGATCGGCGTGGCTTCCAAGATGGGAGGGTTTGTGCCGCGCGCCAGCCTCTTGCATGGTGGGCGTCCCATCACGGAGACGCCCAATGCCCGACGCCTTCCTCTGCGACGCGATCCGCACGCCCATCGGCCGCCATGGCGGAGCCCTGTCGAGCGTGCGGGCCGACGACCTCGCCGCCATCCCGCTCACCGCATTGCGCGACCGCAATCCGGGGGTGGACTGGGGCCGGGTGGACGATGTGGTGCTGGGCTGCGCCAACCAGGCGGGCGAGGACAATCGCAACGTGGCGCGCATGGCGGCCCTGCTCTCCGGCCTGCCCGACACGGTGCCGGGCGTCACCGTCAACCGGCTGTGCGGCAGCGGCATGGACGCGGTCACCATCGCGGCGCGCGCGATCCGGGCGGGCGAGGCGGAGCTGGTGGTGGCCGGCGGCGTCGAGTCGATGTCGCGCGCGCCCTACGTGCTCGGCAAGGCGGACAGCGCCTTCGACCGCACCCAGCCGCTGTTCGACACCACCATCGGCTGGCGCTTCGTCAACCCGCGGTTGGAGGCGCGGTTCGGCGTCCACTCCATGCCGGAGACGGCGGAGAATGTCGCCGACGACTACGGCGTGACCCGCGCCGACTGCGACGCCTTCGCGCTGCGCTCGCAGGAGCGCGCGGCCGCCGCGCAGGCGAACGGGCGGCTGGCGGCCGAGATCGTGCCAGTGACGTTGCCGCAGCGCCGGGGCGACCCGGTGGTGGTCGACACCGACGAGCACCCGCGCGCCACCTCCGCCGAAGCACTCGCCCGGCTGAAGCCGTTCGTGCGCCCCGACGGCGTGGTGACGGCGGGCAACGCGTCGGGCGTGAACGACGGCGCGGCGGCGCTGATCGTCGCGTCGGAGGCGATGGCCAAGGCGCAGGGCCTGACCCCGCGCGCGCGCTTCGTGGCCGGCGCGGTGGTCGGCGTGCCGCCCCGCATCATGGGCATCGGCCCAGCGCCGGCCGCGCGCGCGGCGCTGGCCAAGGCGGGACTGACCATCGCCGACGTGGACGTGGTGGAGTTGAACGAGGCGTTCGCGTCGCAGGCGCTCGCCGCGCTGCGTGAGCTCGGCTTGCCCGACGACGCGGATCATGTGAACCCGAACGGCGGCGCGATCGCGCTCGGCCATCCGCTCGGCATGTCGGGCGCTCGCCTGGCGATGACCCTGGTGGAGGAGCTGGACGGCACCGGCGGGCGCTATGGGCTGGGCGCGATGTGCATCGGCGTGGGGCAGGGCATCGCGCTGATCCTCGAACGGGTGTAGTGCGCGGGGGCAGCGCGTGCCCGCCGCAGGAGACCATCCGATGACCGACCGCTCTCTCACCCGCCGCCGGGCGCTCGGCGGCCTTCTCCTGCTCGGCACGGCTGGGGCGCTGGCGAGCGGCGGATGGTTGATTCCGGCCGACGCCGCGCCGCCGGCCGGCCCGGTGCTGGTCGAGCTCTACCAGAGCCAGGGCTGCTCCTCCTGCCCGCCCGCCAACGCCAATGTGAACGCGTTGGCCGGCCGGCCGGACGTGGTCGCCTTGTCCTTTGCCGTCACCTACTGGGACGGGCTCGGCTGGCGCGACACATTCGCCAAGCCGCAGTTCACCGCGCGCCAGTGGGAGTATGCGCGCGCCAACGACCGACCGAACGTCGCCACGCCGCAAGTGTGGCTGAACGGACGGTCGACGATCGTGGGCAGCAACCCGCGCCAGCTCGACGCCGCCATCGTCGCCGCGCGCGCCGCCGGGCCGGCGCTGGCGATCGGTGGCGGCGCGGTCGCGGTCGGGCCGGGCGCGGCTCCGGGCAACGGTGCCGACGTGTGGGTGGCGCTCTACGATCCGCGCTCGGTCGCCGTGCCGATCCGGGCGGGCGAGAATGGCGGGCGGACGCTCCCGCACCGCAACATCGTTCGCCAATTGGTGAATCTCGGCCGCTGGACCGGCCAGCCGGTGCGCTACCCGCTGCCCGCCGTGCCGGACGGCCTGGCGGTCGCCGCCTTCGTGCAGGGCGGCGGAGGCGGCCCGGTCGTCGCCGCCACGAAGGCGTCCTGAGCACCGGGTCGGTCCCGGCGGTGGGCGCAACTCCAACCGTGCGCCTGTTCGCCCGCTTTCCCGTGCCCGGCGAGGCCAAGACGCGGCTGATCCCGGCACTGGGAGCCGCCGGCGCGGCCGCGCTCCACCGGCGGCTGGTGGAGCGCACGATCGCGACCGTGCATCAGGCCGACCTGCCGCTCGCCATCCGCATCACCGGCGCGCCGGCGGCCGACTTTGCCGAGTGGCTGGGTGACGTGACGCTGGAGGAGCAGGGCGAGGGCGACCTGGGAGAGCGGATGGCGCGCGTGCCCGCCCCCGCCATCCTGCTGGGTGCCGACGTGCCGGACCTTACCCCTCTCCACCTTCGACGCGCCGCCGACGCGCTGGCGACTCACGAGGTGGCGATCGGGCCGGCGACCGATGGCGGCTATTATCTGCTCGCCTTTCGCCGTCCCGTGCCCGCGTTGTTCGCGCCGATGCCCTGGGGCACGGGCTCGGTGTTCGCCGAGACGGTGCGGCGGATGGAGGCGGGCGGGGTGACGCACACCGTGCTGCACCCGCTCGACGACTGCGACCGGCCCGACGATCTGGCGCGCTGGCCGGAGCTTGCGGCGTGAGCGCCCGGCGGTCGGACCTAGTCGCCCTCGTGATCCCGATGCTGGACGAGGCGGTGGCGCTGCCGCGCCTCATCCGCGTGCTCGCCGCCCTCGACCCCTTGCCGGCCGAGATCATAGCGGTGGACGGCGGCAGTCGGGACGACAGCGTGGCGCTTGCGACGGACGCCGGGTGGCGCGTGCTGGAGACGGCGCGCGGCCGGTCGGTGCAGATCAACGCGGGCGTGGCGGCGGTCGGCGCGCCGGTCGTCTGCGTGCTCCACGCCGACACCATCCCGCCCGACGACGCCGTCGCCGTGATCGAGCGTGAGATGGCGGACGGCCGCACCGCGCTCGCCGGCTTCACGCCGCTCCTGACCGGTCCCGACGGGGTGCGCTGGGGCACCAGCGCGCACAACTGGATCAAGACCTGGTACGCCCCGCTGCTGCTCCGCCCCCACCTGTTCGCGCGCGGCGTGCGGCTGCTGTTCGGCGACCACGCGATGTTCTTCCGCCGGGCCGATTTCCTGGCGGTGGGCGGCTGCGACGAGCGCACCCTGGTGATGGAGGAGGCCGACCTGTGCATCAAGCTGGCGGCGCGCGGTCGGGTCCGGCTGATCGGGCGGACGGTCGAGACGTCGGACCGGCGGGTGGCCGCCTGGGGACCGGTCAAGGCCAACTGGGTCTATTTCAAGTGCGGGATGATGTGGGCGTTCGGCGCGCGCGAGCGGTTGGGCCGGCACTATCCCGACGTGCGCTGAGCGTCTTCGCCCGGCAGAAAGCCCGCCTCGACCGCCCAGCCCATCAGGCGGTGGAGAAAGGCGGCGTCGGTGGGCGCGCAGGCCGGCCCTCCGAGCGCCGCCAGTTGCGCGGTGACGAAGCGCGGATTGCGCTGAAAGTAGGTGGCATAGACACCGGCCACCCGCCGCCACATCCGCCGCTCCGCCGCCGGCAGCTCGGCCTCGTCGAACTCGCTCGCCGGCACGAGTTCCGGCGTGGCGAAGGCGGGCCAGCGCCCGATCGCGTCCACGAAGCCGGGGAGCGGCATGGCCAGGTCGGCGGTCAGGTGCACGGTGGTGCCCGCCGCGCGCTCCATGTGTGCCGCCAGATGGGCGAGGCCGGCCGCGACATGGTCGATCGGCACCAGGTCGAGCGACGCGTTCGGCGTCGCGGGCAAGCGCCGCACGCGGCCCTCGGCAATCAGGCGAAAGGCCCCGTAGATCGCGTCGAACGAGCGGATCGCGCCGGTCCGGCTGTCGCCCACCACCACCGATGGCCGGGCGATCACCCAGTCGAGGCCGCTCTGCCGCACCGCGCGCTCGCCCGCCGCCTTGCTGCGCTCATAGCCGTTGGCGTGCAGCGTGCCGGCGGGCACCTCGTCCTCAAGCGCCCGCCCGTCGAGCAGGCCGCAGACATAGGCGGTGCTGACGTGCAGCAGCCCGGCGCCGCCTGCGCGTGCGAGGTCGATGGCGTGGCGCGTGCCCGCGACGTTCACCGCCGCATACTCCTCGTCCGACAGGTCGAAGCGGACGCTGGCGGCGCAGTGGATCACGAGGTCGTGCGCGGCGGCCACCCGTGCGTGCGCGCCCTCGTCCCAGCCGAACCGCTCCCTCGACACGTCGCCCGCGAGTCCGTCGGCCACGGCCACCAGGCTGCCGTCGTTGGCGCGGATCTCGCGGTTGCGGTGGACCAGCGCGGTCACCCGGTGGCCGTTGGCGGTCAGGCGCGCGGCCAGCTCTCCGCCGATCAGGCCGGCCGCGCCGGTCAACAGGATGTTCAGGACGAGGTCTCCATGGGGGCAGCGAACGGCACGGTACGCCCGCCGCCGGTGACCCGCGCGCGCCGCCGTGGCAAGGCTGCCGGCGTACCGAAGGAGGCCCCGTGACCGACACGCGCACCCGCCGCGCCGACGCCGTCGCGCCGTCTCCCTTCGGCGTGGTGGCCGCGCGCCCGCTCGATCCGGCCAAGTTCCGCGACCCGGCCGTCACCGCGACCGGCGAGCCGCGCGCGCAGGTGGCGCTGAGCGCGCTCGACACGCTGTGGCTGAACACCGGCACCCTTTGCAATCTCGCCTGCAAGACCTGCTATATCGAGAGCAGCCCGCGCAACGACGCGCTGATCTACCTGACCGCCGCCGAGGCGACGCGCTTCCTGGACGAGATCGCCGCGAGCGGCACGGACGTGCGCGAGATCGGCTTCACCGGCGGCGAGCCCTTCCTGAACCCCGACCTGCCCGCCATGCTGTCGGATGCGCTCGAGCGCGGGCACGAGGCCCTGGTGCTCACCAACGCGATGACGCCGATGCGCCACCGCCGCGCCGAGCTGCTGGCGCTGCGCGCGCGCCACGGCCGGCGGCTGACGTTGCGTGTGAGTCTCGACCACCACACGCGGGCCGGGCACGAGGGCGAGCGGGGGCCGCGCAGCTGGGAGCCGGCGCTGGCGGGCCTCGGTTGGCTGTCGGACGAGGGCCTCTCGATCGCGGTCGCTGGACGCCATCTCGGCGACGAGCCCGAGGCGCGCGCGCGGGCTGGCTATGCGGCATTGTTCGCGGAGCGTGGCATCGCGATCGACGCCGCCGATCCCGCCCGGCTCGTGCTGTTTCCCGAGATGGACGCCACCGCCGACGTGCCGGAGATCACGACCGCCTGCTGGGGACTGCTGGGCGTTCAGCCGACGTCCGTGATGTGCTCGACCAGCCGGATGGTGGTGCACCGCAAGGGCGAGCCGCGCGCACGCGTCGTCGCCTGCACCCTGCTGCCCTATGCGGCCGGCTTCGACCTGGGCGAGACGCTGGCCGACGCCGCCCGCCCCGTGGCCCTCAACCACCCGCATTGCGCGCGCTTCTGTGTCCTGGGCGGGGCGAGCTGTTCGGGGTGAAGGGAAGGGCCGCTTTCGACCCGATTGTGTTGAAAAACTCGGCTGGTGCTCCGGCAGGAGCTTCTTGAGCCGATCCGGTAAAAACGCATTGAAGGGATTTCAATAACTTAACCAGAATGCATGACCCTAAAGCGGCTCCTGAAGCACACATAAATGCCGGTTGCCGAGTTTTTCAACACAATCGACCCAATTGCAGACGTAGCTGTTCTGGGTATATGTTCGCTTTGATGTTCGCACCTAGAAAAGCTTCCATATTTTTGATCGTCATTGCGATCGGGTTGCTTGTTGCTGAATTGGGTTGGTTCCTGCTGCGAAGGAAGGACGTCAAAGACTTCCTTTTGGAAACGACACAAGCAGTGTTATTGACCGACGACCTTGCAAGCATTCCGGTTTTCGATGCGGGTAAGCGGCACTGGCTCAAGGAGGAAAAGCATCTTCCGTCCATCATCCCGCTCCTTCATGACTCCGATCCGGAGCGAATTGGACCTGACGGCATTGGAATGTACGCCGCTGTTCGTCTGAGCGGCCAGTCAGGGGCTCAAGTTGCTAGGCAAGCTTTGTTACTGCTTTCATCGGAGGGCGTCTGCCAAGTCGCTATATTCAGCTCAAGCACAAATCGGCCAACGTCAAGATTTGACGAAGCACCTGTCGTCCGCCTGATATACGTGCGCTCAGATGATGGCCAAATTCGGCTCTGCGTAGATCACGTCAATAATAACAGATAGGGTTTTACCACAAGTCCGCTTCCCACCCGTCCCCGCTGTTCCTGCTGCCCTGCGACGGTAAGGACCACCCGCAAGCCAATTCCGATCATTCGCTTTGCGGCGCTCGCCAGCACAGGTGCCGCTGGTTTGCCGTCGAGTTCATGCCCCGAACACGAAAGCCCGGTAGCAGGCGCAGGCGATCCACTATCGCGTTCTCTCCGGTTGCCATCTGCGGAAAGGCTACCCTGATCTCTCCGTCCTTATCTTCTAAAAGCCACCAAACGTCCGCAAACCACGGGCCGCTCTCGTTCGTTTCGACGTACACGGCCCCGAGTTCGGCGAGGCGAATGCGCTGCTCTGGCTCCTTCGGCGCGCGGCAGACCACTTCGCCCGCTGATGTGACTTCGACGACAAACTTCTGTTCGGGCTGACTCATGCTCCGAAACTGCGCGTGCAAGCCGAACTTCGCAATGACCGCTAACCACCACAAGCGGCCGTATTTCCGGCTATCATGGACAGCTCGATGTTGGCCGTATGCGGAATTGCTGCGTCCGGGCGACCAGGTATAAGAAGCCGACGTCCGTTCAGACTAAGGCCGGAGCGGGAGTTGACCCACACTCGGACGTTCCCGCCCGGCCTGCGGCTTTCCAGTCTCGGTCGACAATGTATCCGGCGGCGCAACCGTTGCGCGGCTGATTAGGAACGTGGTGAGCCGAAGCCGTTCTGCGGCTGGCTTGCGTGCCGCGCCCGCCGGCGCCAACCAGTATGAGTGCGTGTCGCCCTCTTTGAGCCTGAGATCGCCGGGAACGTCGGTGCCATCCTGCGGCTGGGTGCTTGCCTCGGAGCGGCAGTGGACCTGATCGAGCCTTTGGGTTTTGAGTGGGATGACCGAAGGGTTCGGCGGACTGCCATGGATTACATCGACCACGTCACCATCGTCCGCCACGCGAGCTTCGGCGCGTTCAGAGCCACCATCCAATCAGCAAGGTTGCTGCTGTTCACCACTAAGAGCAGTCGTTCGGCTTACGAATTTGGCTTCGAGGCAGACGACGTCCTGCTCTTTGGCAAGGAAAGCGCGGGCGTCCCGCCAGCGGTAGCCGACGCTTGCAACGCGCAGGTGCGGCTACCGATGCGGCCACAGGTGCGCTCAATGAACCTAGCTACGTCCGCAGCGCTCGCCCTTAGCGAGGCCTTACGTCAGACCGGATCTCTGCCAAGCTGAGCGAGCACCTCACAGACCCCGGCTCTCAGCTGCGATGCCGCCGCCCCAAGGCTTCTAAGAGTCTGATTCAAAACTATATCGTGTGATTTCATAATTTTGTGATGCGTCTGGTGAAGAGCTGGACGGAGGCGATGAAGATCCATGCGGTTGCCGAAGCGAG
>JAABUN010007857.1_pt1 | contig 11245 bp, 10 predicted proteins | sample 5559311 | NCBI WGS metagenome assembly JAABUN01 (sample SAMN10711877, study PRJNA513370) | rock metagenome | isolation source: Antarctica rocks | place: Antarctica: Victoria Land, Siegfried Peak sud | reverse complement strand
CTGTGCCCTCGATCGCCGACACGGCCACTGTCTCGACCCCCGGCAGCAGGTCGTGCACCTCCTCGACGGCCAGCTCGGGCTCCCCGATGTCGGCCTTGGTGATCGCCACCACGCCGTCGGTCACGTTCAACTGCCGCAGCACGGCCAGGTGCTCGAGGGTCTGCGGCATCACGCCGTCGTCGGCGGCCACGCACAGCAGGTAGAGATCGATGCCGGACGCCCCCGCCACCATGGTCCGCACGAAGCGCTCGTGTCCGGGCACGTCGATCACCGACAGCCCGCGTCCGCTCGGCAGCCGCAGCGGCGCGTATCCCAGCTCGATCGAGATTCCGCGTTTGCGCTCCTCTGGCAGGCGGTCGGTGAGACGACCCGTCAGCGCACCGATCAGCGCGGTCTTGCCGTGGTCGATATGACCCGCCGTGCCGAGCGTGAGGGGCAAAGACCCCGCGTCCATCAGGGGCGAAGGGCCGCCGCCACGCCGGCCACCGCAGCGGAGGCGCTCTCGTCGTCGAGTGTCCGAGGGTCCAACAGCAGCCAGCCCTCCCGGGCCCTCCCGATCACCGGCGGCTCGCCGAGCCTGAGCCGACGGGCCAGCTCGTCGAGGCCGACCCCGCCGGGATCAACCGCGCACACGGGTCCCTCCAGCTCGAGCAAAGGAAGCGCTCCCCCACCCACCTTGGCCGCGGCGCGGACGACGGTGGAGTCGACTCCGCTTGACTCGAGCGCCGAGCGCATCTCCTCGGCGCGACCCTGCAGCTCGCCCTCTCCCCCGGCGAGCATCCGGAGCACCGGTATCTCGCGCAGTGCCGCGGTCGGGTCCCGGTACAGGCGCAGCGTGGCCTCGAGGGCGGCCAGCGACAGCTTGTCGATGCGCAGGGCGCGCGCGAGAGGGTGGCGACGACAGGCGTCGACGGCCTCGGCGGTGCCCGCCAGGATCCCGGCCTGCGGACCGCCGAGCAGCTTGTCCCCCGAGAAGCACGTGAGCGCACAGCCCGCTGTCACCGAGCGGCGCACCGAGGGCTCGTCGGCGAGCTCGGGCACGCGTTCGGCCACCGCCCCGGAGCCGACATCGTCGATCACCGGCACCCCGGACTCCGCCGCCAGGGCGCACAGCGGCTCGATCTCCACCTCCTCCACGAAGCCCACGGTCCTGAAGTTCGAAGGATGGGCGCGAAGGACGGCACCGGTGTTCGGGGCGAGCGCGCGGGCGTAGTCGGCGAGGCGCGTGCGATTGGTCGTCCCCACCTCGACGAGCGCCGCGCCGGACTGCTCCACCACCTCGGGGATCCGGAACGAGCCGCCGATCTCCACGAGCTGCCCCCTCGACACCACGATCTCCCGGCCCGCGGCGAGGGCCGCCGCCGCCAACAGCACCGCGGCGGCGCAATTGTTCACCACGAGCCCCGCCTCGGCGCCGGTGAGCTCGGCCACGAGCCCCTCGACGTGAGTCTGGCGTGAGCCACGGCCGCCGTCGGCCAGGTCGAGCTCGAGGTTGGAGTAGCCGCCGGCGACCGCGTTCACGGCCTCGACGGCCCTGGACGGCAGCGGCGCCCGGCCGAGGTTGGTGTGCACGATCACCCCGGTGGCGTTCACCACCGGGCGTAGGCTCGCGCGCGCCGTCTCGGCGGCGATGGCGTGTGCGCGAACGACGAGCTCGTCGAGCACGGCGGTTGCCGGAGACGGTCCGTCGGGCTCGTCCGTAGTGAGAGATCCGCCCCGGAGCAGCTCGCGTCGCTCGTCGATGGCACGCCGCGCGGCTGAGACGGCCGGCGCGTGCGGTACGCCGGTCAGGCGTCCGGCCAGCGCCTCCACCGAGGGGAGTGACCGGAGCTCAAGCGATGGTTTCAGGGCGCGACACCGTCCACCCAGCGGCCCTCCCCATCCTCGATCTCCTTCTTCCAGATCGGCGCCTCGGCCTTCACCCGGTCGATGATCTCGCGCGCGCCGGCGAAGGCCTCGCCGCGATGGGGCGCCGACACGGCCACGATCACGCTCGGCTCGCTGAGGGGCACGTCGCCCACGCGATGCTCGACCGCCGCGGCGCACAATCCGTGCGCGGCCACCGTTGCGGCGGCAATCGCCGCCATGCGCTCCTCCGCCATCTCCATGTAGGCCTCGTACTCCAGCCGGTCGACCTCGCGGGTCACGCCCTGGAACACGACCACCGCCCCGGCCCGAGCGTCCCTCACCTGGGCCGCCACCCGGTCGAGGGACAGCTCGGTGTCGAGCACGCGGGCGCTCACGAGCCCCGCCTCGCCGCCGCTCACGGGCGGGATGAGGGCCAGCTCGTCGCCCGCGTCGAGCCGCTGGTCGGCGGAGGCGTACTCGCGGTTCACGGCCATAACCAGCGGTAGGCCGTCGGCGAGGCCGTCGAGGCGCCTCAGCGCGTCCTGCACTGTCGCGTCCTCCGGCAGATCCAGCGAGACCTCCCGCGCACCGGCGCGCTCGCGCAGCTGCGCGAAGAGGCGAACGGTGACGGTCATGCAAAGGATGCTACGACGCCCCGCCCAGGCCGGGCGGGGCGTCGGGATCCAAAACGAGCTCGGTTACTAGCTCTTGCGGAACAGCGCGCGCTTGGCGGGCGGGCGGCTGTAGTTCTGCTGCGCGAGGATCGCGTTGACGACCACGATGCCCACTCCGAACGCGATGTTGAGCGTGCCGAGCAGGTTGAGGCTGCGCTGGATCTTCGCGGCCTCCGGCGGGGTCTCGGGAGCCGGAACGTTGCCACGCTCGATCGGCACGGCGCCCTCCGGAGCCTGCTTGGCCAGGCGGGCCCCCTGCATGCCATTGAACACTCCGGTGCCCACGGCGCCCATCACCAGCACGTCCTTGGCGAGCGCCAGCGACTGCTCGCTACCGGACAGGTTGTCGGGCTTGGCCTCGGTGAAGCGCGCGCCGATCCAGCCGATCGTGACCGCGGCGAGCGAAACAGCGTTGATCGCGTTGTAGCCGTTCCAGGCGGCGTTCAACACCTTGCCGCGCTCGGACTTGTCGCTGATCCCCGCCAGGGCCGGGTTCATCGCGAACTTGCCGAACATGCTGCCGCCCAGCCAGCTGGCGAGCCCCCAGTCGTGCGCGGCGCGAACCGTGTTGGCGAGCGTGTCGCTCGTGGTCATGGTGGACATGTAGAAGACTCCTTACGTTGGAAGCGGATCGTGTCCGTGCCCCATTGCACGGATCCTCAACCCGTACGGGCCGCGCCTGGCCGCGGGACTACCGGATGACCGAGACCTCGAAGTGGACGAGGAAGCGCCCGCCGTGCTCCTCGACCATGAAGGTCACCGGCGGACCGCCTCCCTCGGGGGTCGCCGAGAAGGAGCCGAAGGCCGGTTGCTGCTCCGAGCGGTTGAAGTACGCGCCCTCCACCAGCTCCAGCTTCCGATCACCGGAGGAGGCCTTCAGCAGCTCCTCGCACGGCGGCTCGCTCGAAGAGGCCGTCACGGACAGCTCGCACGCGCGCTCGTAGTCCCGCTCGTTCAGCGCGTTCACCCACGCCATGGCCACCTCGATCGGGTCGCGGTCGGCGTCGTCACCTCCACCCCCGCCGCAGCCGAGCACGCCGGCCGCGAGCAGCCCCGCGATGAGAGCCCGCCCGAGAGACACCCGGAGGGTCCTACTGAAAGATCTCCGTAGTGCAGTCCCCGCCGGGCAGGTGCACCTCGTGCGGCCGCGCCGCCCCGGTGTCGAGCTTGGTGAAGTCCACGTAGAAGTCGGGGTCGACCGCGAACGTGCCGTCCGCCTGGCGGTCGAGCTTCGTCAGCCAGCCACGCAGGTCGGGGTAGAACTGGTTGTCCCAGGTCGAGTAGAGCGAGTTGGTCACGTACACGCGGTCGCCGTCGAGCGAGTGCTGCAGCATCTGCGGGCCGCCGTTCAGCGGGCCCTCGGCCTTGGGGTGCCCGCCGTCGCGGCCGAGCAGCCCTCCGAGCCACACCTGCGACCTGAGTTCCGGGTTGTGCGGGTCCGAGACGTCGTAGTGGCGCAGGTCGCCGTGCAGCCAGTTGGAGAAGAAGAGGTCGGTGTCGTTCATCCCCAGCACAAGGTCGGTGATCAGCCCCGGCACCCCGCCCGGTAGCGGCCAGCCCTCGAGTTCCTCGTTGCCCACGTCGATCACCTTGTGGGCGCCCCACAGCTCGTCGCCCTTCTCGAAATGCAGGATGTTGCTCGACAGCGTCGCGCCGACGAAGCCCTGGGCCGACGCAGGATCGTGCTGCCAGCGGATCTCGAGCGGAATCAGGCCGTCGTCGCCGAGGTCGACGGTCTGGACCTTCGACTTGGTCTCGAGGTCCCAGAAGTGGAGCCGGCGGCCGTACTTGCCGAGCGCCACCTCCTCGGGGTTGAAGCCCGGGCCGAAGGTGTTGGGCGCGGCCCACTCCGAGGACACCAGGGTGTTCTGCCGCGGCTGGTACCAGAAGTCGTACATGAGCTCCTGGCCGTGCTTCTCGTTCTCCCAGCGGCCGAGCACCGAGAAGTCCTTGGCGTCGAGGACCATGAAGCCGCCCGGCAGGTCGCCGTTCTCGTCGCCGAGCATGGACACGGTGACGATGTCGCCCGGCATGCAGTGCACGGTGTGGGGGCCGGAGTAGCCGGTCTTCGCCTTGATCTCCTCGGGCTCGATCACCTTGGTGATCTCCGGCCGGCGACGGTCCGAGATGTCGACGATGTGGATGCGCGACGACCGGATGCCCGGCACGATCAGCGTGTCGCGCGAGAGCTCCGAGTGGCACGCCGAGGAGCAGGCGTTGAAGCCGAAGTGGTGCAGCTCGTCGCCGACGTTTGGCATCGGCGTGCGGTGCACGATCTGGCTGAACGTGTCCGACTCGCGATCGACGTCGACCACCGCGATGAAGTCGGGCTCCTCGATGCCGGTGCCCTCGTACAGGCAGGCCACGTAGATCTCCGTCTCGGGCGCTTGCTGGCGCGCGACCTGGGGTGAGGCGTAGCCGGGGCCGTTGTGGTGCTCGTGGTGGCTCATGCTGGAGCTCCTGCTCGTCGGGAGCCCCGAGCTATATCAGGCACGCGACCGCGGTTCAGGGACCCTGCATTATATTCCCGGCTTCCTGCATATCCCGGGGGGTCCCTGCGAGGGGCTGAGATGGCGCTTCCTAGCGCCACCACCCGCCGAACCTGATCTGGCTCACACCAGCGAAGGGAGGACCACAATGGCTCACAGAAGCGCGTTTCCGGCTCGATCCGAGTGCCGCACGCAGATGCACCTGGCCCGCGAGGGCGTCATCTCGGCCGAGATGACGCGAGTCGCCGAGCGCGAGCACCTCGACGGCGAGCTGGTTCGGGACGAGGTGGCGCGCGGCCGCATGATCATCCCGGCCAATGTCCACCATCGCGCTCTCGACCCCATGGCCATAGGCCTGGAGGCGCGCGTGAAGATCAACGCCAACATCGGCAACTCACCCACCACCTCCTCGCTCGCCGAAGAGGTCGAGAAGCTGCGGCTGGCCGAGCGCTGGGGCGCCGACACGGTGATGGACCTCTCCACCGGCAAGCGCATCGACGCCACCCGCGAGGCGATCATCGAGGCCTCGACCGTGCCGATCGGCACCGTGCCGATCTACCAGGCGGTCGAGCACGTCAAGCACATCGAGGACCTGAGCGCTGAGCTGCTGCTGGAGAACATCGAGCACCAGGCACGCCAGGGGGTCGACTACATGACGATCCACGCGGGCGTGAGGCTTGAGCATCTTCCGCTGTGCCAGCACCGCGTGACCGGAATCGTCTCGCGCGGGGGCGGGGTGCTCGCGCGCTGGATGGTGCACCACAAGCGCGAGAACCCGCTCTACGAGCGCTTCGACGACATCCTCGAGATCTGTCGTGCCCATGACGTGTCGCTCTCGCTGGGAGACGGGCTACGACCGGGGTCGATCGCCGACGCAAGCGACGCCGCACAGTTCGCCGAGCTACAGACGCTCGGAGAGCTGACCGAGCGGGCCTGGGACCGCGACGTCCAGGTGATGATCGAGGGGCCCGGACACGTGCCGCTGGACCAGCTCGAGGCCAACGTGCGCCGCCAGCAGGAGGTCTGCCACCAAGCGCCCTTCTACACGCTCGGGCCGCTCGTCACCGACATCGCCCCGGGCTACGACCACATCACCTCAGCCATCGGCGCAGCCATCGTGGGCTGGCACGGCACCTCGATGCTCTGCTATGTCACGCCCAAGGAGCACCTCGGCCTGCCCGATGCCGAGGACGTCAAGCAGGGGATGATCGCCTACCGGATCGCCGCTCATGCCGCCGACCTGGCCCGCGGGTCCAGTCGCGCGGCCGCGTGGGACCGCGAGCTCTCGGAGGCCCGGTTCTCGTTCGACTGGCGCAGGCAGTTCGAGCTCTCGCTAGACCCGGAGGTGGCCCAGCGCATGCACGACGAGACGCTGGCCGATGACTACTTCAAGACGGCGGAGTTCTGCTCGATGTGCGGTCCGAAGTTCTGCCCGATGCACAATTTCAAGGATGTCGATTGGAACGAGATCCGCACCGTGATCGAGGAGCGCAAGCGCGAGCGCGTGAGGGCCGGACAGCCGGCCTGAGAAGCGCGCTCGGCGGGAGCGCCTCGGCAGCGTCGTGACTAACCTCCGCGGGCCATGGCCACCGCCCCCGAGCAGAAGCCGACGATCGCCCCGATCGTCGGCCCCGACGACCCGCGGCACTTCACGGACTCGGGCATCGAGATCGAGCGGCTCTACGACGAGTCCGACGTCGCCCCGGGCCTCGCGGACCGTCTGGGCGAGCCCGGCGAGTACCCCTTTACCCGCGGCGTGCATCCCGAGATGTACCGCTCGCGCACGTGGACCATGCGCCAGTACGCGGGCTACGCGAGCGCCAAGGAGACCAACGAGCGCTTCCGCTACCTGATCGAGCACGGATCCACTGGACTCTCGATGGCCTTCGACCTCCCAACCCAGCTCGGCCGCGATTCCGACGATCCACTGTGCGAGGGCGAGGTGGGCCGCACCGGCGTGGCCATCGACTCGCTCGACGACATGCGCCGGGTGTTCGACCAGATCCCGCTCGACCAGGTCTCCACCTCGATGACGATCAACGCCCCCGCAGCGGTGCTGCTCCTGCTCTACGAGCTGGTGGGCGAGGAGCAGGGCGTGGCGGCCGAGCAGCTCACCGGCACCACCCAGAACGACATCCTCAAGGAGTACATCGCGCGCGGGAACTTCATCTACCCGCCGGTGCCGGCGATGCGCCTGACCACCGACCTCTTCGCCTACTGCCGCGAGCGCATCCCGCGCTGGAACACGATCTCGATCTCCGGATATCACATGCGTGAGAAGGGCTGCTCAGCCGTGCAGGAGGTCGCCTTCACGCTGGCCAACGGGATCGCCTACGTGCAGGCGGCGATCGACGCAGGCATGGCGGTCGACGAGTTTGGTCCGCGCCTTGCCTTCTTCTTCAACGGGCACAACAACGTCTTCCAGGAGGTGGCCAAGTTCCGCGCCGCCCGTCGGATGTGGGCGCGCATCATGACCGAGCGCTTCGGCTCGACAAATGTCAAGTCGCAGACCATCCGCTTCCACACCCAGACCGGAGGGGTGACCCTGGCCGCCCAGCAGGCCGAGAACAACATCGTGCGCGTGGCCCTCCAGGGCTTCGCCGCGGTGTGCGGGGGCACCCAGTCGCTGCACACCAACGGCTTCGACGAGGCACTGGCGCTGCCCACCGAGCGTGCCGCCCGCATTGCCCTGCGCACTCAGCAGATCCTGGCCCACGAGTCGGGTGCCGCCGACACCGTCGACCCGTTCGCGGGCTCCTACTTCGTCGAGTCGCTCACCGACGAGATCGAGGCGCGCGCCGGCGAGCTGATGGACAAGGTCGAGGAGCTGGGGGGCTCGGTGGAGGCCATCTCATTCATCCGCGCGGAGGTCGAGGAATCGGCGTTCGGCTACCACGAGCGCTACCGCACGGGCCAGGACATCGTGGTCGGCGTGAACAAGTACGTGACCGAGGACATCGAGATGCCCGACATCCTCAGGGTCGACCCGGAGTCCGAGCAGCAGCAGGTCGAGCGGCTCGCGAAGTTCAAGCAGGACCGCGACCACGAGGCCGTGCGCTCGCGGCTCGAGGAGGTGCGCACGGTCGCGCGCGGAGATGGCAACCTGCTCCATCCGATCAGGGCAGCGCTCGCCGACCACTGCACGATCGGCGAGGTGTCCGGGGTGATGCGCGAGGAGTACGGGGAGTACCAGGAGGCCTGAGGCCCCGTGGGCGCTGAGGGGGTCGGGGCGCGTAACGCCCTTGACCCCGTACGAAAGGCGCCATGAATCCCCCCGGCGACGAGAGACCTCTGGAGAACGACCCCGGCCAGTCCGGTGCCAAGGGCGGCACCGAGAGCGACAGCTACAACTCTCTCCCCGGCGCGCCGGGCGACGACGACCCGCCGGCCGGCGACACCGACCAGCACACGGACGCGCCGCCCAGCACCTGGCAGGGCGGGCGCTGAGCGGGTCCATCGCTTGGCCCGCTTCGCTGCCTTTGGGTTGCATGACGACCCTTAGGGAGCAGAGCGGCCGAATCGAGGGCTCGCGGCAGCCCGACTCTCGTCCTCGACTTGCCGCTACTGCGGGGTGACGCCCTCCACGACCTCGACCTGCTCCTTGCGCAGCTCCTCTGAGACGTGCCGCTCCTCGGTGATCGTCTCCTTGTGCACCCGCACGCGCTCACGCGGCACGATGCGCTTCTCGATCACCACCTCCTCCTCCATGAGCGTCACGAAGTAGGGCTCGCCCAGAGTGAAGTCGTCGGCCGCCGCGGGTAGCGGCTCTGAGGCGTCGACCGCCTCGTGAACCAGGCGCAGCTCCTCGCGGCGCACGGGGATCGTTCGGGTCACGTCTTCGGTGACGATCTGCTTGATCACGCGCACCCGCTCGCGCGGTCGGCGGGCCACGCCGATGTCGATCTCCTCCTCGGAACGCGTGACGGTGACCTCGTCCACCACGTCGACGGGCGGCGCAGGGGGCACTACGCTGCCTCCCGCAGGCGCCTCGACCGGCGGCCCGGCGTCGCCCGGCGCGAGCTCGTAGTGGGCGTAGAGACGTCCCTCGAGAGTCGGCTGGGGCTTGCCCGGGGAGTCGGGGGCGGGCGCGTCCCACACGGCCTGCTTGTCGAAGGGGAGCTGCAGCCGGTCACCGTCGACCACCGCACCCTCGAGAGGAGCGAGCATCGAGCTGCCACCGAAGGCGCCGGCGGCGATCTGCGCCCACTTGGGGCGGTCGGACTCACGGTCGAGGTAGAGGCGTTCCAAGCGGCCGATCAGCTCGCCCTCGCCATCGACGACGTCGTTGCCGTGCCATTCGAAGTAGCTGTCAAGGGTCTCGGACATGTAGGCGTGTTACCCCGTTCTCCGGCTACGGACACCTCCGAGGCGCGAAGCGCCAACGCGGACCTCAGCGCGCCCGCAGCATGTCTCGGCAAGCGATGGCATGCCCCCTCGAGGCTACCGCTCGGCGGCAGGGCCAAGCGACTCCTTAGAATGCCGCGCCCCATGCGCGCCAAGGTGCCAGAGACCTACGAGGAGAAGCTCGCCCAGCTCGAGGAGCTCCGTCATGCCGCGGTGCACTCCGCCTCGGAGGCTGCCGTGGAGAAGCAGCACGCCAAGGGCAAGCTCACCGCCCGCGAGCGGATCGACAAGCTGCTCGACCCGGGCTCCTTCCAGGAGCTCGACACCTTCGTACGCCACCGTACGCACGACTTCGACATGCAGAAGAACCGACCCTGGGGGGACGCGGTGGTCACTGGCCACGGCCTGATCGACGGGCGGCCGGTGTGCGTGTTCTCCCAGGACTTCACGGTATTCGGCGGCTCCCTCGGCGAGGTGATGGCCGAGAAGATGTGCAAGGTGATGGACCTGGCGGCGAAGATCGGCTGCCCGGTGATCGGGATCAACGACTCGGGCGGGGCGCGCATCCAGGAGGGCGTCGTGTCGCTCGGGGCCTACGGCGACGTGTTCGTGCGCAACGTGCAGTGCTCCGGCGTGATCCCCCAGATCTCGCTGATCATGGGTCCGTGCGCCGGCGGCGCCGTCTACTCCCCGGCCATCACCGACTTCATCTTCATGGTCAAGGAGACCTCGCACATGTTCATCACCGGTCCCGACGTGATCAAGACCGTGACCGGTGAGGAGTCGACCTTCGAGGACCTCGGCGGGGCGATGAGCCACAACACCAAGTCGGGGGTCGCCCACTTCGCGTCAGAGGACGAGGAGAGCTGCCTCGAGGACGTTCGCTACCTGATGTCGTTCATTCCGCAGAACAACCTCGAGACGCCTCCCCGGGTGGAGACCGGCGACGACCCCGAGCGCATGGACCTCGAGCTCGACACGGTCGTGCCCGACAACCCGAACAAGCCCTACGACATGCGCGACGTCGTGCGCCTGATCGTGGACGACGGCGAGTTCTTCGAGGTCCACGAGCACTACGCCAAGAACCTGATCGTGGGCATGTCGCGCCTGAACGGCCACGCCATCGGCGTGGTGGGCAACCAGCCGGCGCAGCTCGCGGGGGTGCTCGACATCGACGCCTCGGTGAAGGGCGCGCGCTTCGTGCGCTTCTGCGACGCCTACAACATCCCCCTGCTCACCTTCTGCGACGTGCCCGGGTTCCTGCCCGGCACGAGCCAGGAGTGGGGCGGGATCATCCGCCACGGGGCCAAACTGCTCTACGCGTTCACCGAGGCCACCGTGCCCAAGCTGACGGTGGTCACGCGCAAGGCCTACGGCGGCGCCTACGACGTCATGAACTCTAAGCACATGCTGGCCGACTTCAACTTCGCCTGGCCGACATCAGAGGTGGCGGTGATGGGGCCCGAGGGGGCGGTGAACATCATCTATCGGCGCGACATCGCGCAGTCGCCCACGCCGGAGGAGCGCCGGCAGAAGCTGATGTCCGACTACAAGGCGCGCTTCGCCAATCCGTACTCGGCGGCCGAACGCGGCTACATCGACGACGTGATCGTGCCGCACGAGACGCGCCCGAAGCTGATCCGCGCGCTCGAGACGCTGCAGACCAAGCGCGTGGCCGGGCCGAAGCGCAAGCACGGGAACATTCCGCTGTAGCGGCTCACATGGCCCGGAACCCGACCGCCATCCTGGGACGGGTCGCTCCGCTAGTGACCTGAGGCGGAAGTTCCGCTTCAGCTTCCCGAGTGGCTGGGCGTGGCTGACGACGCACGCGGGATGAGTCGATGCCAGAGCATCGGCGATTCCTGCGGGTGGCGTCAGGCGCGGCCAGAC
>JAABUN010007855.1_pt1 | contig 11246 bp, 10 predicted proteins | sample 5559311 | NCBI WGS metagenome assembly JAABUN01 (sample SAMN10711877, study PRJNA513370) | rock metagenome | isolation source: Antarctica rocks | place: Antarctica: Victoria Land, Siegfried Peak sud | reverse complement strand
GACTCGGGGGGGGGCCCGGTGTGGGGGGGGGGGGTGCGATGCCTCCTCCCATCGTGGGAGGCGCGGGTGCGCCTTCCGGCGTTGGGGGGGTCGCGGTCGCCCCGCTCGGCCCACCCGCCGCTATGGCGGTGGCGCTCGGCTCGCGCAATGTCCCCACGCCGTTGCTCTGGACCGGAACGCCCCCACCCTTGGGCAGGAGAAGCAGGACGAGCAGCGCCCCGGCCAGCACCACGCTGGCCGCCGACATGGCGAGCAGGGCGAGTAGGGGCGCGAGCCCGCCGCGCCAGCCCCGCGCTTCCGCCCAGCCTCGCAGCATCGCGCCCGATCGCCCCCAGTCCATGCTCCCCTCACATCCCTTCCTTTTCGGGGGTGGAGTGTAGCACAGCGATTCGTCGGCGGGCGGCGAGATCGGAGTTCGGGTGCCGGTGGTGAGCGGGACAGGGGCGGCGACCGGTTTGGGGATCATCGCGGAACGTTACGCCGGGGTAAGCGGCGCAGGAAGTCGAAGGTAAGAGCGGGAAGGCCCATCGTATGGAGGTGCCGCACGAGATTATCGTCCGCCGAAAGGACGAAGGCGTGCCGATGTCGGGCGACATGTTCGATGCTGGCGTCGGTCAGGCCAAGCCGCGCGACATCCGCAGGGCCATCGCATCCTCACTGCGCGGATAGCGCTCGGTCAAGGCTGCGAGAACCGTCTGGAAGGTGAGCGTGAAGGCGGCGCGTTCCTCGGCTTCCGTCGTGCTATTCGAGAGGCTGTTAACCTCGGTGAGGATGTTCGGCGTCGTCAGGATGCGACCGAATACCCCGACGAAGCGCACCAAGAGGTCAAGGTCACTGGCCTTGTACTCCTTCACCCGCTTGCGTCGCCCGAGCCACGCGGCGTTGTGCCGCCCGACGACAAGCACCAGGAGGAGATTGGCGTCGAGTAGGAGGCCGCTTTGCAGGAAGCGCGGGAGCAAGCTAAACGCTCGCTCCTCGTTCACTGTTCCGCCGCCGATTCACGCCGTCGCACCTCCAGGAACTTGCCTGTGCGATCATTAAGGGCGATCACGCGGTGGACGCGGACAGCCTGCGTCGGCGGGAATAGCCCAGCGAGGGCGTTCTTGGCGGGCAACGCCGTGCCAGGTACTTCTTGCGTGGCAAGGTCATAACCGAAGGTGATGAGCCATTCGCCCCGCTCGGCGTCGTGTCGCGCCTCTTCGAGGCGAAGGTTATAGAACGGATTCCCCTCGATCTCGACAGTTTCCATGATGGCCTGCCTGCCGCAGATCATGGCCTCTTTGACCTCGATCGGCTCGGCCTGCTGGTCGGTCTGCTGCTCGGTGGCGCTCATCCTACCCCCCCTTGCCTCCATTTGCTATCGACAACACTAATCATACACAGCAACGCCCCCGCCAAACTACGAGGCGGGGGCGTTACGGCAAGGCCAACCACATCTGCCTCAGCGTCCTTACCCAGTTGTGAAACCGTCTGCTACTGCGGCGGTCGCGTCACGGCGCCCTCCGACGCCGAGGAGACGAGCGCGACGTACTTGGCGAAGACGCCACCCGTGTATTTTGGTGCGGGCGGGGTCCATTCCGCGAGCCGCGCCGCCAACTCGTCGTCCGACACGCCGAAGTTGAGGCCGCGCTTCTCGATATCGATCTCGATCATGTCGCCATCGCGGATCGCCGCGATCGGGCCGCCGAGCGCCGCTTCCGGCGCGACATGGCCGATCATCAGGCCGCGCGTGGCCCCGGAGAAGCGCCCATCGGTGAGGAGCGCGACCGTGTCGCCGAGGCCCGCGCCGACGACGGCGGAGGTGACACCGAGCATCTCGCGCATCCCCGGCCCGCCGCGCGGCCCTTCGTAGCGGATCACCATCGTGTCGCCCGCCCGGATCGCGCCGCCGGTGACCGCCGTCATCGCATCTTCCTCCCGGTCGAAGCAGCGCGCGGGGCCACGGTGGTACGGGCGCTCGTGCCCGGCAACCTTGACGACGCACCCCTCGGGGGCGATGTTCCCCTTCAGGATCACCAGCCCGCCAGTCTCCTTGATCGGGTCCGAGACGGGGGCGATCACGTCCTGGTTGGGGATCGCCAGCGCGCCCGCCGACTCCTCGGCCAGGGTGCGCCCGGTGACGGTGCGCTGCGCGCCATCGGCCAGCCCCGCCGCAACCATTCGCTCCGCGACGACCTGGATGCCGCCGACGCGATCGACATCGGCGGCGGTGTAGCGCCCGCCCGGCTTGAGGTCGGCGATCAGCGGGGTGCGCGCGCTGACGCGGTCGAAATCGTCGATCGTCAGCGGGATGTTCGCCTCGCGCGCCAGCGCCAGGAGATGCAGCACGACGTTGGTCGAGCCACCGGTCGCGGCGGCGGCGGCGATGCCGTTCTCGAACGAGGCGCGGGTGAGGATATCGCTCGGGCGGATCCCCTCGCGCAACATGTCCATGATCAGGTGCCCCACCCGCTCGCCGACCTTGTCCTTGCGCGGATCGACCGCCGGGACCGAGGCGGTGCCGAGCGGCGAGAGGCCCATCATCTCGAAGACGGTCGCCATCGTGTTGGCGGTGTACTGCCCGCCGCACGCGCCCGCGCCGGGGCTGGCGACGGCCTCCAACTCATCGAGATCGGCGTCGGTGGCGCGCCCGGCGGCGACCGCCCCGATCATCTCGAAGATATCGACGATCGTGACGTCCTTGCCCCGGAAGTTGCCCGGCATGATGGTGCCGCCGTAGACGACCATGCTCGGCACGTCGAGGCGGATGATCCCCATCGCCGCGCCGGGCATCGTCTTATCGCAGGCCGCCAGGGCGATCACGGCGTCAAACATGTGGCCGCGCCCGACGAGCTCGATCGAGTCGGCGATGATCTCGCGGCTGACCAGCGAGGACTTCATCCCCTCGGTCCCCATCGTGATCCCGTCGCTGATCGCGATCGTGTTGAACTCCATCGGCGTGCCACCGGCGGCGCGGACTCCCTGCTTGATGAAGCCGGCGAGGCGACGCAGGTTAAGGTTGCACGGCATCGTCTCGGTCCAGGTGTTGGCGATCCCGATGATCGGCTTGGCGAGATCCTCGTTGGTGTAGCCCATCCCTTTCAGGTAGGCGCGCGCCGCCGCGCGATCGCGCCCCTCGAAGAGGGTCCGGCTCTTATGCTTCATGTCGAACGGCTGCTCGGTCATCGCCCCTCCCCCTGGCTCTATAAGCCTTGACGCTCGCACCAGGAGAAGGGTACACGCTTTTCGGCGCTGGTCAAGGGCGAACACGCCGCCCAGGAGCGGTAACGGGACGGGGTGCGTGGCGAGCGATCCATACGCCACGGTGACACACTTCGTAGGCATCGCGCACGGGGCAACCACCCGCACGCGAGAGCGTTGTAGAAACACGTAGCGATGTTGGCTGTTAGCACGAGATAGGACGATTCGATGCCGCGCTATGGACAGGTGACACGGCGACAATTCCTCGGCTGGTCGGCGGCGGCGCTCGCGGCGATGGGCGCGGGGGCCGGGGCGATCGCCTACCGGACCGACACGGTCGGCGCGGCGGATACACTGCGTGCGGACGTCCTGATCGCGGGGGGCGGGGTCGGCGGGGTGGCGGCGGCGCTCGCGGCGCTGCGGCTCGGGCGCAGCGTTGTCCTGACCGAGGAGACCAACTGGCTCGGCGGGCAGCTGACCGCGCAGTCCGTGCCGCCCGACGAGAACCCCTGGATCGAGACCACCGGTTGCACGGCGAGCTACCGGCAGTTTCGTAACGATGTCCGCAGCTTCTACCGGCAGAACTACGCCCTCCGCAAGGCACCTTTTGGCAACCCGTACCTGAATCCCGGCATGGGGACCGTCAGCGCCCTCTGCCACGAGGCACCGGTGGCGCTGGCGGTGCTGACCGCGACCCTCAAACCCTATCAGGCGAGCGGCCAACTAACGGTGCTGCTGCGCCATGTGCCGAAGAGCGTGACGCTGAACGGCACCGGCGACCTGATTAACGCCGTCACCTTCACCGACCTGAGTGCTGGCAACATCGATCGCACCGTCCAGGCATTCTACGTCCTCGACGCGACGGAGCTCGGCGATCTGCTGCCGCTGGCGAACATCGATTTCGTGACCGGCGCAGAGAGCCAGCAGGACCAACCCGCCGACTCGAAGGAGTTGCACGCGCTGACCGGGGCCGCCCAGCCGCTCGATCAGCAGGCGGTCAGCTGGTGCTTCCCGCTGGAGTACCTCCCCGGCGAGAACTTCACCAGCAATAAGCCCGGTGGCTACACCGAGTTCTGGCGTGATTACAAACCGAGCTTCTGGCCCGGCAAGCTGCTCAGTTGGACTGATTCCCATCCCGAGACGTTGCAACCACGGACGCGCTACCTGTTCGAGGGGCCGACGAGCCAGGACTTGAACGGCGATATGTGGCACTTTCGCCGCATCCTCTGGCACGACCAATGCCTCTCCGGCGTCTACCCGAGCGACGTCACCCTCGTCAACTGGCCGCAGACCGATTACTGGCTGAAGCCGCTGGTCGGGCCGAAGGGCGCTACTGTCGACAAGCAGGCGGCGCTCACCGAGGCGAAGCAGCTTAGCATGTCGCTCCTGTACTGGATGCAGACCGAGGCACCGCATCCCGACGGCAACGGTATCGGCTACCCTGGCCTTCGCACACGCCCCGACATCACCGGCACCGCCGATGGCTTCGCCAAGTCGGTCTACGTGCGCGAGAGTCGGCGGATCAAGGCGGCGTTCACGATCCGGGAGAAGCATGTAGGCGTGCAGGAACGCCAGCAGCGCGGCCTCCCGGCGAGCGCCGAGTTCTTCCCCGATAGCGTCGGTATCGGGTATTACCGGATCGATCTGCACCCGAGCAACGGCGGCACAGCCGCACCGGGCGGACGCACCTACGTCGATGTGGCGAGCTATCGCTTCCAGATCCCGCTCGGCGCATTCATCCAGCAGGCAGACAAGGTCAAGAATTTCCTCCCCGCCTGCAAGAACATCGGCACGACCCACATCACCAATGGCTGCTACCGCCTGCATCCGGTGGAGTGGAATATCGGCGAGGCGGCGGGAGCCCTGGCGGCCTATTGCCTCAACAACGGCACGCGCCCACTCCCGCGAGATGTCTGGTCGACTCCAGCCGTGCTCAGTGATTTCCAAGATACCATCCTGATCGGTAAACTCGGTTTCGCCCTTGTCTGGCCGCAAGTGAACGAGCAGGAAGCGCCGGACGGGCGACGTTATGGGGGTGGCGGCTGATATACGAACCGGATACCTACAACGCCGCGCATACTGGCTGACTCGTTCGCGCCCAATCCGCGCAGGCTGAGCCTTGGGGCTCGCCGGGGCCGTCAGGCACCCGCAGGCGGGGGTTTGCACCCCCTTGCGGGATGTTTTCAACCCCCGGATACTGCGCCACCGAGCGCAGCAGGCCAGCCATGTCGAGCGCTGCTCTGGCGTCCGGGAGATACAAGAACGCCGCCGCTCTTGCAGGGAGCGGCGGCGTTTCCTCGCGTTCTCGCGCTCGGTGATGATCGCCCTTACGGCTGTGGTATCGTCGCGCCGCTGGCATCGAACGGAACGAAGAGCGCGGTGATGGTGCCATCGAAGGCCCGTACGCTCCCCTGTCCCGCCTTCTGGAGTTCCAGGACGAAGGCGCGCGCCCCCGCCTCGACCGGGAAGATGTAGGTCGGACCAAGCGTGGTAGCCTGCGAGCCGCTGCCGGTGGCGGTGCTGAGCAGCGGCGATCTGATCCCGATGGCGGCGGTGCTCGCGTCGCGCAGGCGCGCGAAGCCGACCGTGCCGATAGCCGACCCGCCCGTGCTGGATGGCTCGATCGAGATGCCGACGGTGGCGTTGACCACGACGAAGCCAGCGCTCGGCGCGGTGATGATCACGGCGACGAGCGTGTCGCCGGCGGTATCGATGTTATAGACCTTGGTGACCGCCATCTCGCTGATATCGCGCGTGAAGGTGCTCGTCGCCTGGGCCGCACGGATCAGTTCGTTGGCCGCGTAGCTCGGGCTGGTGGCGGTCGGGGCGCTGACCCCCAGGCGTGCCGCACGCGCGACCGGCGGGTTGGTGCCGAGCCCGGCGGTGCGGGCGATAAACGAGGCCATCTGCTCGCGGGTGACGGTGTCCTTGGGGCAGTAGCTCACATTGGGGACGCAGCCGGTGGTGATCCCGGCGTTGTAGATGAGATCGATGTTCGGATCGTGGACGCTCCCCGTCAGGTCATTGAAGGGGTTCGCGGCACGGATCGACACCGGCACCAGGGCGAGCAGCACCACCAGCGGCAGGAGGAGCAAGAGTCGCCGCCACGCCGGGCGCCCGCGCCGATGCGATGATGGTTGCGGTGCCAGCGCCCCGGTCAGCGCGGCGAGCTTCCGATCGTATTCGGCCTGCATCGCCAGGAATTCCGCGCGGGAGACCGTGTCGTTCGTCTCTGTCGTCGACTGTCGCATCAGGCTCGCACCACCCTCTCATCAAGCACAGATCGCTGTATCCCTATAACGCCGGGCCGTTGTGGTGGTTGCCCTCCATGTAGAAGGCAGCAAACTGGACAGGCGTATAGTCGCCGATGAGTCGGCATTCAGTCGAGTAACCCGCCGAGCACCCCTTCCAGACGGGCGAGATACGCCGCCTCGACCGGTGCGGCGGACGCGCGATTATCGGCATGGCCGAGTTCCGCCAGGAAATCGACCGCGCAGCAGGCGGTGTAGAGATCGAGGATCGGGTGCGGCACGGCGCGGGGCAATGCCGCGCACCACGCCTCGATGTAGTCGAGCTCCCACTCACGGCTCAGCAGGGACATCCGGGTCAGCGCCACGGTCAGCAGCGGATCGCCGAAGCAGAGGTAATCCACATCGACGATCCCGCTCAGCCGCCCGTCCGCGATCAGGACGTTCTTGGTCGTCGTATCATCGAGGAAGGGCGTCGGCGCGACGGCATCCAGATACGCGCCGTGCCGCGCCAAATGCGCCTCGACGCGATCGGCGTAGCCCGGATCGGCGACGCCCGCCGCCACGATGCGCGCGCGGCTGCGGCGCAGACTGGATCGCAGCAGCGCCGTCCAACTCGGATGGAGCTGTGCATCATCGTAGCTGCGGGCGTAGCCGTAGCCCGGCCCCGGTGGCAACCGGCCCACTATTTCACCGATCGCGGCGATCCGCCCGGCGAGCGCGCGTTTCTGCGCCGCGTCCAGCGTCGTGTAGACCGCGCCGAGATCGCGACCGGGCAAACGTTCGAGGAGCATGAACGGGAAGTCGTCGCCATCCGGCGCGGCGTCGTGCGCGAGCAGCGCGGGCAACGGCACGCCGAGCGGGCGCAACAGTCGGTTCCACGCCACCGCCCCCGCGAAGATCGGCCCCCAGGTCGGGGCGGTTCAACCGGATCACCGCCTCGCGCCCATCGGCGGCGCACACGGCGTAGACCCAGTGCTGCCGCCCGGTCGTGAGGCGCTCGACCGCCACGATCGCGACGCCCAACGCCCGCGCGGCGATCCGGGCGGCGTCCCCCTCATCGGGCGGCGAGGCCGAGTCGCTCATCGCCCCTCACACAGCGGCACGCCAACGCCAAGGAGGAGCACCGACCCGAGGTGCCCTCCATTCATCTCTGGCCGACCCAGAGCAAGCGCCCGTTCACTCCTGAGAAGAGGAGGGCGGCATGAAGCCCGCCGTCGCATCCTCGCGGTCGGCGCGCAGCGCGGCCAGCAGCATCGCGTCGCGACGGGCGAGCGCGGCGGCCTGGCGCTCGGCGGGCCAGGGATAGAAGCCCGCGCCGGTCTTCGCGCCAAAATGCCCGGCCGCGATCCGCTCATCGAGGAACTGTGGCCGCGTCTGCGCGGTGCTCAGTTCCGGCAAGAGGTATTCGGCGACGCGGGCCATCGTGTCGATGCCGCCAAGATCGAGCGAGGCGAACGGCCCGGCGATCGCCCAGCGGCGCCCCAACCCCTGCCGCATCGCCAGATCGACCTCCTCCATCGTGGCGACCCCCTGCTCCACGAGCCAGAACGCCTCGCGCGCGAGGGCGAATTGCAGACGATTCCAGAGGAAACCGGGCACCTCGCTGCGGACGACCAGCGGGGCCTTGTGCAGGGAGAGGAGGGCGTCGCGCGCGCGGGCGATCGTCTCCGGGGCGGTCGCCGCGCCGGGGATGACCTCGACCGGGGGCATCAGGTGCGGCGGATTCAGATAGTGCATCCCGACGACGCGCGCCGCGCCGGTCAGCCCCTCCGCGATCCGCGAGATCGGCAGGCCGGAAGTGTTGGAGGCGAGGATTGTCTCCGCCGGGCAGAGGCGATCGAGGGTGGCGAAGAGCTCGCGCTTCAGCGCCAAATCCTCGGGGATGCTCTCCTGCACCAGATCGGCCCCCGCCACCGCCGTCTCCAGCGCGATCGCCGGGCGAATCCGCGCTAGCGCCGTGTCAGCACCGCCCTCGGGGAGCAGCCCCCCCCGCTCCAGCGTCCGCAACGCCGCCGCCGCGCGCTCGCGCCCGATACCTGCGCGCGCGGCATCGCGCCCGTAGATCGTCACCTGCCGCCCGCCTGCGGCCCACTCCGCCGCCAGCCCGGACCCCATGATCCCGACGCCGATGATCGCGACGGCATCGATCGCGCGATCTGTCATCATGCCCTCCATCCACCCCAAAACGTTCCTATCCGACCGATGGCGCGTAGTATACGCCCAACCTTGTGCCACTCGCCCAAAACTCGCCCCTTTTCCTGAGCCTCGCGTCATTTGACAGCGTGCCGCCGTCCGCTATAATTCCGTCACGCACCCGCGTTTCGTTCGTCATTCGTCAGCGATGCACATGCCGGGGGACTGATCCAGTAATCCTCCGGTATAGTCGTCTGATCTACTGCCATATCTGTCGGGCGTTATCCGACACCCGCGACGGGGGAGGTCGCGGGGCGGGCAGGCGATGACAAGGGGCGTTCGCAGGGCGTAGGAGAAATGGGCGTCATCGTGGGAACAGATACCCCTCGATGCGCGTCCTGATCATCACCGGAGAACTCGTTCGGGGTTGGCGAGTGTGTTAAGAGGGGGGATCCGTTGGGCACGTACATCATCCGCCGTTTGCTGACCGCCATCCCCACGCTGATCGTGATCAGCATGATCATCTTCGCGATCCTGAAGCTCGCCCCCGGCGACCCGATGTCGCAGTTCGCGGCGAACCCATCGGTGCCGCCGGAGGTGCGCCTGAACATCCGCAAGCAGCTGGGCCTGGATGATCCGATCCCGGTGCAGTACGCCAAGTGGGCGACCTCCTGGGTGCGCGGCGATTGGGGCTTCTCGTTCGCGTCGCGCACCCAGGTCCGCGATCTCGTCGTGGGCCGCATCGGCACCACCATCTTCGTGATGGGCCTGGCCTTCCTGGTCGGCCTGCTGATCGCCCTCCCGATCGGGGTGTTGGCGGCGGTGAAGCAGTATTCGGCCTTCGATCAGATCGCGACCACGATCGCTTTCTTCGGCTTCTCGATCCCGACCTTCTTCTCCGGCCTGCTGGCGATCCTCCTCTTCTCGATCAAGCTCGGCTGGTTACCATTCATCTACGAGTCGCAAACGGCCCACGGTGGGCTCATCGGATTGGGGGAACGGCTCCGTTTCGCGGCCCTGCCGGTCCTGATCCTCGGGGTCTTCCAGGCGGCGGCGCTAATGCGCTACACCCGCGCCTCGATGCTCGAGAACATCAAGCTCGATTACGTCCGTACCGCCCGCGCGAAGGGGATCACCGAGCGCACCGTGATCATGCGCCACGTCGTCCGCAACGCCTTCATCCCCGTCGTCACGATCATCGCGCTGCAACTGCCGGGCCTCTTCGGCGGCGCGATCATCACCGAGCAGATCTTCCGCGTGCCGGGGATCGGCTCGCTGCTGATCAGCTCGCTCGGGTCGAGCGACACGCCGGTGGTGATGTCGGTCGTCTTCATCATCTCGATCCTGGTGGTGCTCTCGAACCTCCTGGCCGATGTGATCTACGGGGCGCTCGACCCGCGTATCAAGTTCAGCTAAGCCGCGCAGGGTCGCGGGGTTGACCGCGCGCACGACACAACCGGCACGGTATGGGCGAGCTGCCCGGTGCCACGAGGGAGGAAAGCGATGGCCGAAGTGACCGACACAGCACGGGCAGCGGGCGCAGTACGCCAGCGCGGCGCCCTTGCGGGGGGCGCGAAGGTGCGCAAGCCGCGCACCCTGTGGAGCGATGCCTGGCGGCAGTTCCGCAAGCACAAGATGGCCCTGCTCGGGGTGACGGTCCTGGCGATCATCATCCTGGCCTGCGTCATCGGGCCATTCGTCTACACCAAGAATCCGCAGGCGCTGGATATTCTCAATGCCTCGAAGGCCCCGGCCCTCGACGCCCCGATGGGTTACGACGACCTCGGCCACGACATGTTCGCCCGGATCCTCTCGGGCGGGCGGAAGTCGCTGCTCGTCGGGCTGATGGCGGTGGTGGTGTCGGTCACGATCGGCACGCTCGTCGGCGCGGTCTCCGGCTTCTTCGGGAAGTTTGCCGATTCGCTCCTGATGCGGATCACCGACCTCTTCCTGGCGCTCCCCCAATTGCCGTTGCTGCTGCTGATCAGCTACCTCTACTCCGATAAGCTGAAGAAGGCGTTCGGCGTGGAGAACGGGATCCTGATCCTGATCGTCGCCGTGATCGGCTTCCTGAACTGGATGCCGGTCGCCCGCCTCGTCCGTGCCTCGTTCCTCTCCCTGAAGGAGAAGGAGTTCGTGGAGGCGGCGCGCTGCATCGGCGCGACAGAGTCGAGCCAGATCTTCAAGCACATCCTGCCGAACGTCCTCTCCCCGGTGATCGTGGCAGCGACCCTCGGCGTCGGCGCGGCGATCATCAGCGAGTCGTCCCTCTCCTTCCTCGGCCTCGGCTTCCCGCCGGACGTGCCGACCTGGGGCTCGATGCTCTCGACCGGGAAGGATCAGCTGGAGTTCGCGCCGCACATCGCGCTCTTCCCCGGCCTGATGATCTTCCTGGTCGTCCTCTCGATCAACTACATCGGCGACGGCTTGCGCGACGCGCTGGACCCGCGCTCCCGCATCTAACATACCGCACAATCGCACAGCGCGGAGGGTGGCCCGGAGCGATTCCGGGCCACCCTCCGCGTATTTTCTGGCACCACGCGCAAACGACCCAGCCGTAGCAGCAGCGATTGTGCTATGTTCGCCTAGAAACTGTATGAGAAGGGGTGGCACAGGGCGTGTTGGCAGCGACGGATCGCGGTGATTCGCGATCATGACAGAGTACGGACGCGGCCTCGCCCA
>JAABUN010007854.1_pt1 | contig 11246 bp, 11 predicted proteins | sample 5559311 | NCBI WGS metagenome assembly JAABUN01 (sample SAMN10711877, study PRJNA513370) | rock metagenome | isolation source: Antarctica rocks | place: Antarctica: Victoria Land, Siegfried Peak sud | reverse complement strand
CAAAACGCCGCAAGAGGCCCTCGAGCAGTGGACGGAACAGCAGGTCGCAGCATAGGATAAGCAAATCGACGTGGTCCACGAACCGCGGGGCAGATCAGACCCATCTCGGAGCGACGGCCACGAATCTGCGTTCGCGAGGCGGCCGGCCCATTCGTCTCCGTTCTGCCTATGGTGGCCAGCCGTTGGGCGCCACCCCAGGCCCAGATTCCTCCGACTGCGCGAGTCCGCCGTCCTCCCCGGACCCCAGCGCGTGGACCCGGTAGACGGAGGCGCCCAGCATGGCCCCGACCAGGGCGCCCAGCATCAGGAGCTCCGGTGTGGACGTGGCCGAGCCTTCGCCTCGCACGTGTCTCCTCTTCGCGCACCGGCGCCGCTCTGTCGCGTGGAACCTACGGGCGCTGGGCGCATGCTCGCCGAAATCTCGGCGCCCGTCACCCGATCGGCGTAGTTCGTCTCGCCGCCGACTAATCTCCCTGATATATCGCCGATGCCGTTCCGGGGATGATCCCGCACAGGCGTCCGGAGCGGGTTCTGCCCCGGCGGGCGCGCAACTGGCTCATCATCAAACCGGCTCAGCCGGGGCCCGATATCTACTTGTAGATTGCTGCTCGCTGGTAGAGCTGCACTTTGGGGCTACCAGTTGTCTATCGTCATCACAGCCAGGTGTCCTGTCTTGCAGTCAACGGCTGCCTTCGCGTAACCGAGCGTAGGTGAGCCGCTACGCCGCACCCGGAACGTAAAGTCACCTGTGTCGTGCACGGCGTTGACGCCGGCGAAGGCCAGCTGCGTGATGTCGAGCCGCAATTCATCGCGTTGCAACGCCGCGAGATGAGACTCGAGTGCGCTGCGGGGCACTGGCTCGCCGGAGCTTGCCGGGTCACGCCACCACCCCCATCGTGGCTCAGGCGCCACGAATCTCTCGACGAGGCGGCCTTCCCCCGCGTTCAAAGACGAGAAAAAGCCGGTCATCAGTGTTGTTGCATCAGCAGCTGCGCAAGCCGGCGTTGCCGACGGCTCGCTACGCAGACCTGGCGTCGGAGCCTGCGTCACTCCTCTTTCGCTGGCTGCCGTCCGCCCGGCACCGTCACAACCATTTGTCAGCAGCAGAAGACAGCAAAGACCCGCGGCAATGCCAGAGCGCGGCGAGAGGTCCGGGCGCCTCGCCACCCTCATGCCACGTGCGCTGGAGATCGGCCATCGGCACTGCATGGATCAGACGCCCGCAGTGCGCCATCAAAGACACCGAACAGAGGATGTCCGGCGTCGTGCATCGGTTGTTCGCGCCAGGACGACGCCAGCAGCAGGTAGCAGCCGGCAGACATCGGCGCGCGGGAGGACCTCACACGTCGTGCAGCGCGTTCGCGACCGCCTCCGAGGTGATCGGACGGTGCAGACGTCCTCCCACGAACACCGGAAACCCGCCGACGCCGACGCCGACGTCGGAGCCCGTGCCCGCGCGAGCCCACAATGCCTGACGTGCGCGCTCGCCCAGCACAGCTTCGATGCCGGTGAAGCATACCGCGGCAAGCGACCAGGCAGCGGGCGGCAGCTCGGCGGCCACGTCGCGAGTCGTGCGCATGACCGTGACGGTACGACGTCAGGCCAAGAGGGCGGCTCGCCCCACATGCACCCCGCTCAGGCAGCCAGGGCCATCGTGGCGCTCGCGACGACTCGGTCGCCGTCGTAGAGCACCGCCGCCTGGCCGGGGGCGACGCCCCGGACCGGCTCGGCCAGCTCGATCGACCAGCCCGCACCGTCGGCGACCACGCTGGCCGGGCGGGCGGCGCCGTGCGCCTGGGTCTGCACCAGACCCCGCCACGGCAGCGTGAGCGAGGGGTCGAGCGCGTGCGGCCGCTCGCAGCGCAGCCGATCGACCTCCAGCTGCGCCAGCGACCCGACGGTGACGGTCCGGCTCACCGGCTCGATCGACAGCACGTACCGCGGGCGACCGTCGGCGGCCGGCCGCGAGAGCGACAGGCCCCGCCGCTGCCCGACGGTGAAGCGATACGCGCCGTCGTGCGTGCCGACCTGCTGGCCGGTCAGCGCGTCGACCACCGGACCAGGCGCCGCACCCAGCCGGTCACGCAGGAAGCCCGGTGTGTCGCCGTCGGCGATGAAGCACACGTCGTGGCTGTCGGGCTTGTCGGCCACCCCGAGCCCGCGCTGCGCCGCGACCTCGCGCACCTGCGCTTTGGTCAGCTCGCCCAGCGGCAGCACCGTGCCGGCCAGCTGCTCGGGTGTGAGCACGGCCAGCACGTACGACTGGTCCTTGGCCGCGTCGACCGAGCGCCGCAGCACGCCGCCGGACAGCCGGGCGTGGTGGCCGGTCACGACGGCGTCGAAGCCGAGGGCGAGCGCCCGGTCGAGCACCGCCGCGAACTTGATCTTCTCGTTGCAGCGCAGGCACGGATTGGGGGTGCGCCCGGCGGCGTACTCGGCGACGAAGTCGTCGATGACGTCCTCGCGGAAGCGCTCGGCCAAGTCCCATACGTAGAAGGGCATCTCGAGCACATCGGCTACCCGAGCGGCGTCGCGCGCGTCCTCCTTGGAGCAGCAGCCGCGGGCACCGGTGCGCAGCGTCGCCGGAGCGCTCGACAGCGCCAGGTGCACACCGGTGACCTCGTGCCCCGCCTCGACGGCGAGCGCGGCGGCCACTGCGGAGTCGACCCCGCCGGACAACGCTGCCAGCAGCCTCATCGCCGGTCGGCGACCAGCGAAGCCCGCCGCGCCCGCTCGACCACCGCCGGCAGCGCCTCGACGAGCGCGTCGACGTCGGCGGGCGTCGAGGTGTGCCCGAGCGAGAAGCGCAGCGAGCTGCGGGCCTCGTCCTCCGGGACCCCCATGGCGAGCAGCACGTGGCTCGGCCGGGCGACACCGGCCGAGCAGGCCGAGCCGGTCGAGACCTCGATGCCCCGCGCATCGAGCAACAGCAGCAGCGAATCGCCCTCGCAGTGCGGGAAGCTGAAGTGCGCGTTGCCCGGCAGCCGGTCCGCGCCGCCGTTGAGCACCGCGTCCGGCACGGCGTCGCACACCCCGCGGACGAGCTCGTCGCGCAAGGCGGACAGCCGCGCCGCGCTCTGCGGCTGCCGCTCGACGGCCAACGCCGCGGCGACGGCCAGGCCGACGACCCCGGGGGCGTCGAGGGTGCCCGAGCGCACGTCGCGTTCCTGGCCGCCACCGTGCAGAAGCGGGGTGCAGTCGACCTCGCGGCCGAGCACCAGCGCCCCGGCACCGAGCGGCCCACCGAGCTTGTGGCCGGTGAGGGTCAGCGCCGACACGCCGCTCGCGGCGACGTCGACGGGCAGCTGGCCGACCGCCTGCACCGCGTCGGTGTGGAACGGCACGCCGTGCTCGGCGCACAGCTGCGCCAGCGCGTGCACCGGCTGGACGGTGCCGACCTCGTTGTTGGCCCACATCACCGACACCAGCGCGACATCCGTCGGATCGCGGGCCAGTGCCTCGGCCAGCACCTCGGGGTGCACCACCCCGGCGGCGTCGACCGGCAGCCACTCGACCTGCGCGCCCTCGTGCGCGACGAGCCACAGGGCGGCGTCGAGCACGGCGTGGTGCTCCACCGCGCTGGCCAGGATGCGCCGGCGCCGCGGGTCGGCGTCATGGCGCGACCACCAGATGCCCTTGACCGCCAGGTTGTCGCTCTCGGTGCCGCCGGCGGTGAACACGATCTCCGACGGCCGGGCGCCGATGGCCGCGGCCAGCTGCTCGCGGGCCTGCTCGACCTCGCGCCGCGCCGTCCGGCCGCCCGCGTGCATGGACGAGGCGTTGCCGGCCCGGGTCAGCGAGCGCGCGAGTGCCTCGGTGACGGCGGCGACGGCCTCCGGCAGCATGGGCGTCGACGCCGCGTGATCGAGGTACGCCACACGCATCATCGTAGTCCGAACGCCACGCCGAGACATGCCGAGAGCCGCCTGCCCCCAGCGGGGCAGACGGCTCTCGCGAGCAGCGAGGGTCAGCCCTTGCGCTTGCTGATCTCGTCGGTCAGCGCGGGGACGACGGTGAACAGGTCGCCCACGAGGCCGTAGTCGGCAAGCTCGAAGATCGGCGCCTCAGGGTCCTTGTTGATCGCGACGATCGTCTTGGACGTCTGCATGCCGGCCCGGTGCTGGATGGCGCCGGAGATGCCGGCCGCGATGTAGAGCTGCGGCGAGACGGTGCGCCCGGTCTGGCCGACCTGGTTCTGGTGCGGGTACCAGCCGGCGTCGGTCGCGGCGCGGGAGGCGCCGACGGCAGCGCCCAGGCTGTCGGCGAGCTTCTCGATGACCTCGAAGCCGTCGGCGGCACCGACCCCGCGACCACCCGAGACGACGATGGCGGCGTCACCGAGGTCGGGCCGGCCGCCCTTGTCCTCGACGATCGACTCGACGATGCGCGCGCCCTTGGCCTGCTCGGAGACGCTGACCTCGACCTGCTCGACGGCGGCTGCGCCGGCCGCCTCGACCGGCGGGGTCGAGTTGGGACGCAGCGCGATGAGCGGCGTGCCGGCCGAGACCTTGGCCTGCACCTCCACGCCGCCACCGAAGACCGACTGGGTAGCGGTCCCGTCGGCGGTCAGGTCGACCGCGTCGGTGAGGATGCCGCTGCCGGTGCGCACCGCGACCCGGGCGGCGATCTCGCGGCCGTCAGCCGTGGAGGCGAACAGCACCGCTGCGGGCGACGCGCTCTCGACCAGTTTCGCGACGACCTCGGCCCGCGGAGCGATCAGAAAGCTCGCGAGGTCGTCGGACTCGGCGACGTAGACCTTCTCGGCGCCGTAGCGGCCGAGCGCCTCCAGCGCCTGCTCGGACTGCCCGGGGGCACCGAGGAAGACGGCCGAGGGCTCACCGAGCTCACGCGCCTTGGTGAGCAGCTCGAAGGTGACCTTCTTGACGTTCCCGTCGACGTGGTCGACCAGGACGAGTACCTCTGCCATGTCTGTCAGCCCTCTCAGATGAACTTCTTGGAGGCGAGGAACTCGGCCACCTTCTGGCCACCGTCACCCTCGTCCTTGACGACCTGGCCGGCCTGGCGCGGCGGCCGGTCGGTGAAGGAGGCGACCTGGCTCGTCGCGCTCGCCAGGCCGACCTTGTCGGGCTCGATGCCGGCGTCGGCGACGGACAGGGTCGTCAGCGGCTTCTTCTTGGCCGCCATGATCCCCTTGAACGACGGGTAGCGCGGCTCGTTGATCTTCTCGACGACCGAGACGATCGCCGGCGTCTCGGCCTCGACGACGTCGTAGCCGTTCTCGGTCTGCCGCTCGATGCGCACGGTGCCGCCGTCGACGGTGACCTTGCGCGCGCCGGACAGCTGCGGGCGGCCGAGCCGCTCGGCGAGCAGCGGCGCCATGATCGACAGCCGGGCGTCGGTCGACTCCGAACCCATGATGACCAGGTCGTACTCGAGCGTGCCGAGCACCTTCTCGATCGCGTAGGACGTCTGCAGCGCGCACGAGCCGTGGAGCGCCTCGTCGGTGAGGTGCACCGCCTTGTCGGCGCCCATCGACAGCGCCTTGCGGATCGTCTCGACGGCGCGCTCCGGCCCCATCGTCAGGATCGTCACCTCGCCGCCCTGCGCCTCCTTGATGCGCAGCGCCTCCTCGACGGCGTACTCGTCGATCTCGTTCATCACGACGTCGACCGAGGCGCGGTCGAGGGTCTTGTCACCCTCGCTGAGCTTGCGCTCGGCCCAGGTGTCGGGCACCTGCTTGACCAGTACGACGATGTTCACGTGGGGCGCCGACCTCCGTCTGCGTTGGGGTTGCCGCGCGGCTCGATGCACCCGCGCGTCCGGTTCTGAGCGTGACGGCCCGGGACTCACCCTGCAAGCCGGGACCGCTCGTGCGCTCTGCTGTGTCTACCCGGGTCGGCCGGGCAAGAACGCCCTTCCCGACAGGTCAGGGCGTGGCCCGTGTCACGAGGCGGCTCAGGAGCCGGTGAACGTCGCCTTGCCCGGGCCGTGCTCGACGAAGCTCGTCATGCCGATCGTGCGGTCCTCGGTGGGGAACAGCCCGGCGAACAGCTCAGACTCCAGGCGGAGCGCCGCGTCAAGACCCAGCTCGTAGCCCTCGTCGATGGCCTTCTTGGCGGCCCGCAGCGCGAGCGAGGGCCCTGCGGCGTAGCGCTCGGCCATCGCGGTCGCCGTCGACAGCACCTCGGCCGCCGGGACGACGACGTCGACCAGCCCGATCGCCAGGGCCTCCGGCGCCTTGACGAAGCGGCCGGTGAACACCAGGTCCTTGGCCTTGGCCGGACCGACGAGCCGCGAGAGGCGCTGCGTGCCGCCGGCGCCCGGGATGACGCCGAGCAGGATCTCCGGCTGACCGAGCACCGCGTCCTCGGCCGCGACGCGGAAGTCGGCGCACATGGCGAGCTCACAGCCGCCGCCCAGCGCGTAGCCGTTGACGGCCGCGATGACCGGCTTCGGCACCCGGGCGAGGGTCGCGAAGCATTCCTGCAGTACGCCGGAGTGCCGGAGCATGTCGGCGTAGGTGAGCTCCTTCATCTCCTTGATGTCCGCCCCGGCCGCGAAGACCTTCTGCCCGCCGGTGACGACGACCGCGCGCACGTCGTCGTCGCGGTGCACCTGCAGCGCGCAGTCGCGGATCTCGCCCTGCACCTGGGCGTTCAGCGCGTTCATCTTCGGCCGGTCCAGCCGGATCGTCGCCACGCCGCCCTCGCTCGTCACGTTCACGAACTCGCCCACAATTCCTCCAGTTGCCAGTGGTCGGTGCACGGCCGCACCCCCGCCTGACCCTAGGCTGCGGACGTGTTCAGGGACTCGAGGGGCGTGGTGCACACGGTCTGCTCCACCGAGCCACTGCTCGACCTGCCCGAGGGCGCCGCCCGAGCGCTGCAGCAGGGGCTACTGCGCCCGCCGGGCGAGCTGGCGAGTGCGCTCGAACGCTGCGACGCCGCGATCGAGCTGCTCGAGCGCTGGCAGGACGCTTTCTTTGCCGCACTCGACGACGACGTCGACCTTGAGGAGGAGGCGCGCGTGGCCGCCGAGGCGGGCCTGTCGCTGGCCGAGCTGGAGGCCACCTTCACCGACGACGACGAGCCGCTCGAGGACGACGAGCCGATCGAGGACGACCGCGAGGCCGCCGAGTTCGAGGAGCTCATCGAGCTCACCGCCGCCGCCGAGGACGAGCGAGATCCCCGGCGGGTGCTGCCCGAAGAGCTGGTCAGCGTGCTGGAGCGCGAGCTGCTCCTGCTGCCGGTGCGGGTGCGGCTCGAGGCGCTCGTGGCCGCGGTCAACCTCGTGAGCCAGTGGACCGAGCTGATGAGCGACCACGAAAAGCTCATCGGCCACCTCGTTCTCGCTCACGCGATCCCGGTGGCACCGGTCCGGCCGGCCGACGGCGCCGCCGGTCCGGACGGGCGCGGCGGGCTCGACGACGAGGCGCAGGCGATCGACCTGGACGACGAGCTGGCGCAGCACGAGCGCCTGGCCGCCCGGCACGGCGCGCTGCACGAGCAGCAGGGCCCAGGACACCCCGGCCGCTCCGCTGGTCGGTGACCACCTCCCTGCTCGGGGCTCTACCGGACGGTGACGGCACTGCCTTCGCCGTGCACGCACCCGACGCCGAGCGCGTCCAGCTGTGCCTGTTCGACGACGCCGGCGTCGAGAGCCGCATCTCGATGTCGAGCTCGGCAGGCGTGTGGCACGGGCACGTTCCCGGCGTCGGCCCAGGGCAGCGCTACGGCTACCGGGCGCACGGGCGCTACGCGCCGGCGCACGGCCTGTGGTTCGACCCGGCCAAGCTCCTCGTCGACCCGTACGCCCACGCGCTCGAGGGCGCGTTCGTGCTGGACGACGCGGTGCTCTCCCGCACCCACGACGGCCGTGACTCGGCGCCGTACGTGCCGCGCTCGATCGTCGTCGCCGACAGCGCCGACGCGCTCACCGCCCGGCCCGGCACCCCCTGGTCGCGCACCGTCGTCTACGAGCTGCACGTGCGCGGCTTCACCGCCGCCCACCCCGGTGTGCCGCCCGAGCAGCGCGGCACCTACGCCGGGCTGGCGCACCCGGCCGCGCTCGAGCACCTGCTCTCGCTCGGCGTCACGGCGGTCGAGCTGCTGCCGGTGCAGTCCTTCGTCAGCGAGCCGCACCTGCTGCGCCGCGGGCTCGAGAACCGCTGGGGCTACAACACGCTGGGCTTCTTCGCCCCGCATGCCGGCTACGCCGCCGACCGCTCCCCCGGCGGCGCGGTGCACGAGTTCCGGCGGATGGTCGACGACCTGCACGCGGCCGGGCTCGAGGTGCTGCTCGACGTCGTCTACAACCACAGCGCCGAAGGCGACGCGCACGGCCCGACGCTGTCGCTGCGCGGCTTGGACAACGCCGGCTCCTATCGCCTGTCGGCCGGCCGCTCCGGCTACGACGACGTCACCGGCACCGGCAGCACGCTCGACCTTCGCGCGCCGCACGTGCTGCGAATGGTCGCCGACTCGCTGCGGTACTGGGTGACGCAGATGGGCGTCGACGGCTTCCGCTTCGACCTTGCCCCGGCGCTGCTACGCGGTGACGACGCGGTCGAGGACCGCGCCGCCCTGTTGGCCGTCATCGACCAGGATCCGGTGCTTCGCGAGGTGAAGCTGATCGCCGAGCCGTGGGACATCGGGCCCGGTGGCTACCGGCTCGGTCAGTTCCCGCCGCCGTGGGCCGAGTGGAACGACCGGTTCCGCGACGGCGTCCGCGACTTCTGGCGCGGAGCGGGGCACGGCGTGCGGGGGGTGGCTGCGGCGTTGTCCGGCTCCTCGGCCGTGTTCGCGCCGCACGGCGGCGTCGAGGCCGTGCCGTACACCGGCGGGCGGGCGCCGTCCGCCTCAGTCAACCTCGTGACCGCGCACGACGGCTTCACGCTGCACGACCTGACGGCCTACGAGCACAAGCGGAACCTTGCCAACGGCGAGGGCAACCGCGACGGCAGCGACCACGACCGCTCGTGGAACTGCGGCGTCGAGGGGCCGACCGACGACCCGGCGGTGCTCGCGCTGCGCCGCCGGCAGGCCCGCAACATGCTGGCCACCCTGCTGCTCTCGCTCGGCACGCCGATGCTGTTGATGGGCGACGAGGTGCGGCGCACCCAGCAGGGCAACAACAACGCCTACTGCCAGGACGAGCTGGCCTGGCAGCCGTGGGACCTCGCTCCGGACGCGGCTGAGATGCTCGCCTTCACCCGGTCGCTCGTGGCTCTGCGCCGGGAGCACCCGCTACTGCGCAGCCCCAGGTGGTGGAGCCGGGAGCCGGACGCCGACAACCGGCGCTACGCCGCCTGGTTCGCCGCTGATGGCCAAGCGCTGCACGACGCCGCCTGGGACGACGCCGACCGACAGACGCTGGTGCTCCTGCTCGCGGGGCCGGGGGCGGCGTCGGGAGAGCCGGGGGGCCTGGGTGACGGGCCCGTCTCCGGTTTGGACGAGTCCTTCGTGCTGGTCCTGCACAGCGGCGCGGACCCGGTCGACGTCGTCCTGCCCGAGCCTCCCGTGACCGGGGCGTGGCACCTCGTCGTCGACACCGCCGACGAGCGCGGGGCGGTCGACGATCAGCCGGCTGTCGGGCCTGGCCCGCGAGGGGTCGAGAGCCACTCGCTGCTCCTGCTACAGGCAACCGCCTGAGCTGAGTGCCGGTCGGCCCTTTGCTGAAGTCTGCGGCTGCTCCTGCAGCACCGAACTTCCGATGATTTCGCTGGCTGGCGGATCGCGGCGGGCACGGGACCCCAGCGACCGCGCGAGCCTTCAGGCCGCTGGCCAGCGTGAACCTTCGCGCGAATCTCCTCGCTCCATGGCTCAGCCGGCGGAGCCGAGCCGGCGCCGGCCCGGCGGAGCCGAGCCGGCGCCGGGGTGCGTCCTGGCAGGCCGAGCCGAGACAGGTCCAGAGGATCAGGCCGACCGACAGGCCCACGAGCGCCGTCACCAGGGCGGGAGTGCTGTCGCTCTGCTGGGTGAGGAACCCGGCGCAGGCCCGCCAGCCCTCGGCCTCGGGACGCACGACCAGGTACATGGGGATGGCGTAGCCGACCGGGACCGTCCAGGCCCAGAGCGCTCCGGCCAGCGCCGCGGTGGCGAGCGCCAGTCCGTACAGGCCCGCCAGGTCGCGCAGCAGCACAGCGGCTCCCCAAGGCGCGGAGGGCAAGCCGCTGCCGAGGAGCAGGACGCCGCCCAGCACCACGAGCAGGCCGGATGCGAGGCGGTAGGACGCCCAGGGGCGTGCCGCCGTCGCCTCGATCTTCCCATGGAGGAGTCGAGCGTGCGGGCGAGCAGCACCGCGCCGACGAGCGCGCCCGAGACGGCGAGCGGCAACCGGACCATCTCATCGTACTGTGGCAGCGCGATGAGCGGCGGCTCGAGCAGCCGCAGGGCCAGCCAGACGACGAGCAGTCCGACCAATGCGGAAAGCACTCCGCGGCAGCGCGAATAGCGCAGGAGCGCAGACACCTCAAGGCCGCTCGAAGGCAGCCCGTGCGGCCTCGGCATCGCAGGCGCGCACCGCCGTGACGAAGCGGGAGACCGCCGCTGGCCGTTGCTCCTCCGGTACACCCGCGAGGGCCGACTCGAGTGGCGGAGGTGCTGGCCGCGCCTGCATCCAGCTCGCCACGTCGAGACTCAGTCCCCACACGTCGTCGGCTTGCTGCGAACAGTTCCACGACGACGGGCCCGACAAACTCTCGCGGATGACGGAGATCTCTGGGCCAGCGGTGATCGCGTTCCCCAAATACAGCGTATTCAGGTAAAGCACACCGGGGTCAGCGTCGTTCGGTGAGCCGGTCAAGAATTGGTCGTGCACGCGCGGCATGCCGTCCAGCCCCTGCCACATGCGCTTGACCTCGCTGACCACCAAGGGCAGCGCGGCGGCATGCCGGCGGGCCAGGCAGACCTGGATGCCGTTCGCGACCTCGCAGACCGGCGTGTTTGCAGCAGCGTCCGGCGTGAACGCGGCCTCTCCGACACTCGCGATCGGCACGGCGGCCATCACCGCCAGAGCGACGGCGGCAAGCGCCGGCAGCCAGCGGCCGGCGCAGATGAGCAGCAGGGCGGCAGCGGCAGCGACGGACATGGCGACGTTCGCTGGCCCCCACCACACGGCTGGCAGACCGATTATCGTCATGTACAGCTCACTGGCGGGGGGTAACCATTCAGGTCGCGGGTTGGGGTGGTTGCCAGGGGTTGCCGGTGATGGCGTCGCGTAGCGCGGTGAGCACGTCGTGGTGATGCTTGCGGACGGTGCTGATGTAGCCGCGGATGCGCAGCCAG
>JAABUN010007853.1_pt1 | contig 11246 bp, 12 predicted proteins | sample 5559311 | NCBI WGS metagenome assembly JAABUN01 (sample SAMN10711877, study PRJNA513370) | rock metagenome | isolation source: Antarctica rocks | place: Antarctica: Victoria Land, Siegfried Peak sud | reverse complement strand
CCCGCCCCACCCCACCGGAGGACCCCCGATGCCCAGCCTCGACACCGCCTACCTCATCCTCAGCGGCACCAGCGCGTCCGCCGCGATCGCCGCCCCCCTGATCGCCGGGCTCGCCGCGCGCTTCCCCCGCGTCATCACCATCCCCACCCCCAACACCGCCCGCACCGTCAGCCGCTACGCCCTCAGCCAACTCCCCGGTCACCAACTCGTCGAAAGCTACTTCGACGCCGCCATCCTCCCCCGCCCCGCCGACGGCCTCGTCCTCGTCGCCCCCTGCGGCTTCAACAGCCTCAACAAACTCGCCGCCGGCATCGCCGATAGCCTCGCCCTCTCCGTCACCGCCGAAGCCATCGGGCGCGGCACCCCCGTCATCGTCGGTATCGCCTGCAACACCCCCCTCTGGGCGCACCCGCGCGCCCGCGAATCCGCCGCCACCCTCCGCCGCTGGGGCCTCACCGTCCTCGACCCCCTCGAAACCGACGACAAAACCCGCCTCGTCCCCGTCGAGACCCTGCTGGACGCCGTAGATGCGAGGCGGTAGACGGTAGTCGGTAGTCGGTAGAGGGGGCCGCCCGTCGGCACTGCGCCCACGCACTACCGCCCAGCCACTACCGTCTACCGACTACCGTCTACCGTCTACCGTCTACCACCCGGAGCGCAGCATGAACGACCTCCTCACCCACCGCCACGGCCCCACCGCCATCATCACCCTCGATCGGCCCGCCCAGCGCAATGCCATCCGGCTGACCGGTTGGCGCGAACTGGCCGCTGTGGTGCGCGCCCTCGGGGCCGATCCCACCGTCCGCGCCATCGTCCTGCGCGGCGCGGGCGCGACCGCGTTCTCCGCCGGCGCGGACATCACCGAGTTCGCCACCCTCCGCAGCGCGCCGCACGGGGCCGCCGACTACCACGATGCCGTCGTCGGCGCGCTCCAAGCGCTCGGCGCGGTCGCGCAGCCGACCATCGCCATGATTCACGGCCACTGCATCGGCGGCGGCTGCGAACTCGCCGTCGCCTGCGACCTCCGCCTCGCCGACGACCACGCCCGCTTCGCCATCCCCGCCGCCCGCCTCGGCGTCGTCCTCGGCGTGGCCGAATTACGCGCCCTGCGCGACCTCGTCGGCACATCGGCTGCCAAAGACCTCCTCCTCGGCGGGCGCACCCTCAGCGCCGCAGACGCCCTGCGCGTCGGCCTCGTCAGCCAAATCGTCCCCACCGCCGCCCTGCTCGACACCACCCTCGCGCTCGCCGAGCGGATCGCCGGGTACGCCCCGACCGCGCTCGCCGCCCTCAAAGACCTCCTCGACCGCCTCGCGCGCGACGAGTCCCCCGCCGACCTCGCCGCCGCCCACGCCGCCCACACCCGCCGCGCCTTCGCCAGCCCCGACTACAACGCCGCCGCCCGCGCCTTCATCGCCGCCCGCGACCGCCCCGCCTCCGCCCCCACCCCCGCGACCGCCCCGCCTCCGCCAGACACCCCATGACCGCCCGCGCCACGCCGCCCTATCCCATCCCCCACCCCCAGAGGCCCCATGCCCGATCGCACCGCCCCCAACGTCCGCAACCCCCACGACCTCCCCACCAAGATTTGCGCCACCTGCGGTCGCCCCTTCACCTGGCGCAAAAAGTGGGCGCGCGACTGGGCCAACGTGCGTTACTGCTCCGACCGCTGCCGCCGCGCCGGTTCCCCCGCCACCCCACCCAGCCCCCACAACACAGCGGCCCCCTCGCCCCAAGCAAGGAGGCCGCGAACCTGACCTCGCCGCCACCGCCACCAAGCAAACCGCGCCTCACCCACCCTCACACGCGCGCCACCGCCCACAACGCAGGCAAAGCGTCGCGCGCCAATCCCGAAAAACGGCCCGTATCAGCCAACGCACATGTCCCCGGTCGTTGTGGCAGCGCGCGAGACGTATTCCTCCGAACACACACCACCTCGGGGGAATAACCCAAGAACGGCGTCCGTCGGCGCAACCCCCACCCCGCCCACCCCCCCTGACGCTCACCCGCAGCACCCCCCACTCAGAAAAAATCCCCCTCTCCTCGGATGGGGAGAGGGGGTGGCGAGCCGCAGCGATGCCGGAGGTGAGGGTCTTGGCCCTATGCCCCGCCGTAATGCTTCTCCAGCTCCGTCTTCGGCACCTCCGTGCCGCCGGAACCCTCCCCGCCAAGGTGCTTGCTCAGCTCGCCCTGCAGCATCTCCGCGTGCTTGCGATCGTCCTGCGCCATCTGCCGGAAAATCTGCTGGCACGCCTCGTCGCCCGCCGCATCCTTCATGAACTTCTCGTAGACACTGAGCGCCTGGAGCTTGTTCTGGAGCGCCGTCAGCAGATCGTACGTCAAATCATCGACCGGGCTCTTCACCTGGGTGCCGGACATGGGTTCCTCCTCAATCACCGCCGCCACAACCGCCACACCCTCGTGCAGCCCGCAACGCGTATGATGGCAGTCGCAGGAGCCGTGCTATCCGCCACCACCCCACGCCCGTTGCCCGACCCAGCCAGCACGCGCCACCCTGGAGGAGCCGATGCCCGCACCCGACCCCACCCCACCGCCGATCATCAAAAAAGAACCCCCGCGCCGCTCCCCCCGCTGCGACAGCCCCCCACCGCCCAGCCTCCTGCTCGGCATCGCCCAGTTCAACGACGGCGACTACTGGGCCTGCCACGAAACCCTCGAAGACCTCTGGCGCGTCGAGCCCGACCACATCCGCTACCTCTACCAGGGCCTCCTGCAAATCGGCGTCGGCCTCCACCACCTGCGCCGGGGCAACTGGCGCGGCGCGGTCAACAAACTGCGCGGCGGCCTCGCCTACCTCGCCCCCTCCTCGCCCACTTGCCAGGGCGTCGACGTCGCCCGCCTTCGCGCCGAAGCAGCCGCCATCCTCGCCGCCCTCGAACACCTCGGCCCCGCCCGCCTCGCCGAACACGACACCACCCACCCGCCCCGCATCCACCTCACCCCCGCCGCCCCGCCATCGCACACCTCGCCCCCACACCTCGACTGACCCGCCGCCCCTCACCTCACCCCACCTTCACTTCCCCCCACCCTACCCCGCCCCACCACCCCGATTGCCCCACCCGCCCCCATGCGCCATACTTCCCCCCGACGCCGCACCCGCCCCAAGCGCCGTATCGCCCCCGCCCTCATCCCACCCTCCCTTTTAGGGGAGGGTCGCCGCCGTAGCGGCAAGGGCACGTAAGGCCCGCCGATGCGGGCGAGCGGAGTGGGGCCGGGGAGGGGTCCGTCCCCTCCCCCTCACGACTCACGACTCACGACTCACACCCCCACCCCACACAAGGAGCGCCACCATGCGCCACAAAGCCACCCTCGCCAACGACGGCACCATCGCCCTCCCGCCCGACATCCGCCGCATCCTCGGCGTCGAAGAAGGCGGCACGATCGTCTTCGAGGCGGACGAACACGGCGTCCACCTCCTCAACGATGCGGCGAGCGACCCCTTCTCGCGCTATCGCGGCATCTGGAGCCATCTCGGCCCGACCACCATCGAAGAAATCATCGCGGAGCAGCGCGAGATGCGCGGCTGGGACGAGTACGACCGGAAACTCGCGGTCGAAGATGACCATCGTGCTTGACACCAACGTCTGCCGCGCCGCCTTTCCCGGCCTGACCCTCATCCGGCCCGCCGCGCAATGATCGGCACCAGCACCACCCAACCGGAGCGCCCCTGATGGTCAACGCCCTCCTCCGCCGCTTCACGCGCGAACCCCTCGCGCGCACCACCATCGCCCTCTACGAACTGCCCATGCAGTACCCCTCCGTACGCTGGCAGCAGACCCTCCCCCCACGCCCCCCCGCCACACTCGACGCCGCGTCCACCACCACGCCCGCCCCGGATCAGCCCACCGCCAATCCCGTCGCCGCCGCAACCCCGCCCGCCCGCCCCACCGACCCCGCCATCGCCGCCGCCTACCACGCGCGCGACATCTGGCTGGCCCGCACCGCCATCCTCCTGATCGAAGAGCAAGTGCCCCTCCTCACGCGCGAATTGCAGGGCCGCGTCATCGGTCGCCTCGACGAATTCGTCGACTACCGCGTCACCTGGGACAAATTCGCCCAGCAAGCCCCCCCGCGCGAAGAAGGCGGCCTCCTCCTCGCCGAACTCGACGCCCGCATCATCCCCGGTCGCCCGCCCGGCCTGCGCACCACCCTCCACCAGCACGCCACCGCCCGCACCGCCTTCAGCCTCCTCGCCACCATCCTCGACGGCTTCGCCGCCGACAGCATCCGCGCCATGCCCCCCGCCACCCAAAGCTGGGCCTGCCTCTGGCTCACCTACCTCATCCAGTGGTACCACGCCGCCGGGCCGCAAAATCTGCGCGGACGCGCCGCCAACCACCCCCACTTCTTCCTCCCCAACGGCACCCCCGACGCCACCGACTTCCCCCCACCCGACTAACCCCCACCCCCCTAAGTGCTGCATTTCACCATTGGTTGTTGGGTTGGCCTGGGACCTCCTACCCTCTCTTTTAGGGGAGGGTCGCCGCCGCAGCGGCAAGGGCAGAGAGGAACGGGGCCGGGGAGGGGTCAATCTCCGCCCCGCAACCCGACAGGTATTCGTGAAATGCAGCACTAAAGGCCTATTACCCACGCCCCCACCTCGTCAGCCCCCCGACCCCCGCCGCACACCCCACCCCCTCATCACTCATCACTCACCAGATGCTCCCGCTACGACGGGACTCGTCCCCCGTCCTCCCTCTCACGCCTCACGACTCACGTCTCACGACTCACGCCCCCCATATGCTATACTCCCGCGTCGGACCCCCAACGCCGTAAACAGGCACGGAGACCTCGGGCGTGGTGCAACTCACACGACCATCGGACACGGGGCACCGCGCGACGCCCAGCGGCGTGCGGCGCGGCCATTCGCCGCTCGGCACCCCCGGTCGGGTCGCCATCGACCTCGCCCTCATCATCCTCGGCTTCTGGCTCGCCTACCTCCTCCGCTACGAACTCGAGGTCGGCGGCGCGGTCGATGGCGCGGATTACCGCCCCTTCGCCCTGTTCGGCCCCGTCCTCCTCATGCTCGGCACCCTCCTCCTCGTCACCTTCGGCGCGCGCGGCCTCTACCGCCTCCCCCGCTGGACTGGCCTGCTCGACGAAGCCCTCCTCCTCACCAGCAGCGCCCTCCTCGGCTTCAGCGCCCTGATCGTCTTCGTCTTCTACTACCGCAACCTCTACTTCTCCCGCGCCATCTTCCTCTTCGCCTTCGTCACCGTCGTCGCCCTCCTCCTCCTCTGGCGGATCATCTGGCGCGGCATCGTCGCCTGGATGCGCACGCGCGGCCACTGGTCCGAGCGCGTCCTCGTCGTCGGGGCCGGCCCCGCCGGCGAGCGCGTGATGAGCGCCCTCGTCGGCCAGCCCGCGCTCGGCTACGTCCTCGCCGGCTTCGTGGACGACGCCTCACTCGCGCCAGATTGGGCCGTCGCCACCCAGCGCGCCGTCATCCGCCCCGAACGGCTCGGTGCCTGCCACGACCTCCCGGAAGTCCTCCGCCATGGCACCATCGACGAAGTCATCGTCGCCCTCCCCCCCACCGCCCACGACCAGCTCCACTGGGTCATCGAGCAGTGCCGCGCCGCCCGCGTCCCCGTCACCCTCGTCCCCGACCTCTTCGAACTGAGCCTCGACCGCGTCACCATCCACTCCCTCAACGGCCTGCCCCTCATCGCCACCCAGGACCACGGCCTGCGCGGCCCGAACACCGCCATCAAACGCGCCTTCGATCTCGCCGTCGGCGGCGTCGGCCTCCTGCTGATCGCCCCCGCACTGCTGCTGCTCGCCCTCCTCATCCGGCTCGACTCCCCCGGCCCCGCCCTCTACGGCCAGCGGCGCGTCGGGCGCGACGGCCACCACTTCACCTGCTACAAATTCCGCTCCATGCACCTCAACGCCCACGAGGATTACCACCAGCTCGCCGCCAGCGCCGCCTACACCGGTGATCGCGTCGCCTTCAAGATGCGCGAAGATCCCCGCCGCACCCGCATGGGCCGACTCCTCCGCCGCACCAGCCTCGACGAATTGCCGAACCTCTTCAACGTCATGCGCGGCGAGATGAGCATCGTCGGCCCGCGCCCCCACGTCCCCGAAGAAGTCGCCAAATACGACCCCTGGCACCGCCAACGACTCGCCATCCTCCCCGGCCTCACCTGCCTCTGGCAAGTCAACGGTCGCAGCGACCTCACCTTCGACGAGCAGGTCCACTTCGACCTCTATTACACCGAGCACTGGTCCCCCTGGCTCGACATCAAAATCCTCCTCTGGACCATCCCCGCCGTCATCACCCGTCGCGGGGCATACTAGGTTGGCAGGGTACGGTGGGTTGGCAGGTGGCAGGTGGATAGGGTGCAAGTTCGGGCATAACCCACGCGCGGGCCGCTAACATGGCGCGTCCCCCCCGGCCCCCTGCAACCTGCCAACCTGCCAACCCGCCCCCCCCGCGCCGCGTCGCCCTCATCCACGACTACCTCAACCAATCCGGCGGCGCAGAACGCGTCCTCGAAGAACTGCACGCCCTCTGGCCCGACGCCCCCATCTTCACCTCCATCTACGATCGCGAGCGGATGCCCCCCGCCTACCGCTCCTGGCCTATCCGCACCACCTTCATGCAGCGCCTACCCGGCATCCTCCGCAACCACCAGCCCTACCTCCCCATTTATCCCATCGCCTTCTCGCGACTCGATCTGCGCGGCTACGACCTGATCATCTCGTCCAGCAGCGCGTTCGCCAAGAACATCCATCCCCCCCCCGGCGCGACCCACATCTGCTACTGCCACAGCCCCATGCGCTTCGCCTGGAACGCGGCCGACTACGCCCGTCGCGAACGCCTGGGACCGGCCCTGCGCGCCGCCCTATCGCCCCTCCTGCGCGGGCTGCAACGCTGGGACGCGCGCGGCACCGCGCGCGTGGACCACCTGATCGCCAACTCCGCGATCGTCGCCGCGCGCATCCGCCGCTACTACGGGCGCGACTCCACCGTCATCCACCCGCCCGTCCACACCGATCTCCCCCTGGCGACCGACGCGCCGAGCGAGTACTATCTCGTTCTCACCCGCCTCGTGCCGTACAAGCGGCTCGACATCGTCGTGGAAGCCTTCAATCAGCTCGGCCTGCCGCTCCGCATCGTCGGCGTCGGGCGCGACCGCGCCGCCCTGGAGCGGCTGGCGCGACCGAACATCACCTTCCTCGGCGGCGTCTCCGACGCCGAGAAAGCCCGGCTCTACGCCCACTGCCGCGCCACCATCTTCCCCGCCGAGGACGACTTCGGCATCGCCCAGGTCGAGGCCCAGGCGGCGGGTCGCCCCGTCATCGCCTACCGCGCGGGCGGCGCGACCGAGACCGTGCGCGACCACGTCACCGGCGTCTTCTTCGACACCCAGACCCCCGCCGCCGTCGCCGCCGCCGTCCGCCGCTGCGCCGCCACCACCTTCGACCCGCCGACCATCCAGGCCCACGCCCGCACCTTCGACGCCGCCCTCTTCCGCGCCCGCCTCCGCGCCTTCGTGGACGAGGCGGTCGGGGCGAGGCGATAGTCGGCAGTCGGTAGTCGGTAGTGGATCGGTCGTCAGTCGTCAGTCGTCAGTGACCAGTCGTGAGTCGTGAGTCGTAAGTGGAGGGACGGTAGTCGGTGGTCGGCAGTGGACCAGTGACCAATCGTCAGTCGTCAGTCCTCAGCACTCGATCGCCAGCCGCCAGTGCCCAGCCGCCAGCCGCCAGACATCAGCCTGAACGTGCCAACGCGATGACTCGCACCGAACCCTTCTCACGTCTCATGTCTCACGACTCACGCCTCCCACCCCACGCCGCGCGACCGCCGACCCCGTGCCGCGTTTCACCATCGCGTACCGCAGCGACCGACCACCCATCCTCACCCTCCCCGCGTCGGGGAGGGTCGCCGCCCGCAGGCGGCGGGGAGAGGTCCGTCCCCCACCACCCACTTCGTCAGATCATCCCCCTCTCCCTCGGATGGGGAGAGGGGGTGGCGAGCCGCAGCGACGCCGGGGGTGAGGGTGGTCGGGTGCCGCTGCAGCGATGCCGGGGGTGAGGATCCCCGGCCACCGCAGCGCCGCCAGGGGCAAGGCCCGTCCCCCGTCCCCACTTACGTCTTGCGTCTCACGCCTTACGCCCAAGGACCCCCATGGAACTCCGCCACTACTGGACCATCATCTGGCACCACCGCCGCGTCGTCCTCGCCCTGCCCCTCCTCGTGGGGTTACTCTCGACCGCCCTCTTCCTGCTCCAAAAACCGAGCTACACCGCCAAGATGCAGGCCCAAATCGTCATCGCGCCCCCACAAGCCGGTACCCCCACCAGCGGCCAGGACTTCTTCCGCTACGACACCTATTACAACTACCTCGCGACCGAGTACGCCGTGGACGACCTCGTCGAAGTGATGAACGGCAACGTCTTCGCCGACGCCGTCACCGCCACCCTGCGCGGGCCGGACTACAATCTGCAAATCGAGGACAAGGACGTACGCCTCGCGTTCCGGGCGACCCGCGTGCATCGCGTCCTGACCGTCGAGGCGACCACCAGCGACCGCGACCGCTCCACCGCCATCGCCCGCGCGGTCAACCTCACCCTCGCGCGCGACCCGCTGAAATACTTCAGCAAGGGCGACCTCGCCCCCCGGCAGGGTGCCGTACCGATCATGATTGAGGCCCCCCTGGAGGCCAAAGGCGACCGCGTGCGGCGCGGCCTCAACGTCATCCTCCAGACCGTCATCGCCCTCTTCGCCGGCCTCGGCCTCGCCTTCCTCCTCCACTACCTCAACGATCGCCTGCGCGACGCCGACGCCGCGCGCGACGCGCTGGCCCTCCCCGTGCTCGGCCAGATCCCCGCCACCAACGCCGCCACCAACGCCGCCGCCACTACCAGGAGGGACTGAGATGCGACCGGAAGAATATCTGCGCATCGCCCTCCGCCGCTGGTGGCTCCTCCCCCTGATCGCCCTGACCGCCGCGCTCGTCGCCTACCTCTACACCGACCGCCAACCGCGCGTCTACAACAGCAGCGCCACCCTCTCCGTCAGCGGCGAGCCGCTGGAATATTTCACCGACCTCGCGGCCAAGAACCGTCTCGCCCCCCTCAAGCCGATCATCACCGGCGGCGAGGTCGCCACTCGTGCAGCCGCGCGCGAAGAACTCCGCCCTTACGGCCTCGACGCCGGGACCATCCTCGGCAAACTCGCCGTCGCGCACAGCCCCGACACCAACACCATCCAGATCGCCGCCAGCGACAGCGACCCCCAGCGCGCCGCCGCGATCGTCAACGCCGTCGCCGCTGCCTTCATCGCCTACGTCAGCGAAGACAACGCCCGCCTCGCCCGCGCCTTCCCGCGCTTCAACCCGACCGGCACCCCCCTCGCCCTGAACGACGGCACCCTCGCCCCGATCAGCCGCGTCACCGTCACCCAACTCGGTTCCGCCGGGCCCGCCGCCCAGCCGAGCGCGCCACGCCCGAAACTCAACGCCGCCGCCGGGGCCATCCTCGGCCTCGCCCTCGCCCTCGCCCTCGCCGTCATCCTCGAATACCTCGACGACCGCCTCCGCACCCCCGAAGAAATCCGCCGCCACCTCGACCTCCCGATCCTCGCAGGCATACCGGACGAATAGGCGTGAGGCGTGAGGCGTGAGGCGTGAGGTCGACAGTCGGCAGTTGCGAGTCGGCAGTGGCTGCAATTCAACATCATGCGCGGCGGGGAGCGCGGGCACCGCCTCCGCTGACACGCGGTTCCGCCTGCCTCGCCCTCCAGTCCCCGCAGGGGGACGTCGTGGCCGCAGCCCTTCGTGCTGCGTTTCACCATTGCTTGTTGGGTTGGCTGGGGGCCTCCCGCCCTCCCTTGTAGGGGAGGGTCACCGCCGCAGCGGCAAGGGCAGATGCTCCCCGTCCAAGGGGACGTAAGGCCCGCCGCAGCGGGCGAGTGGAGCGGGGCCGGGGAGGGGTCAATCTCCGCCCCGCAACCCGACAGGTGTTCGTGAAACGCAGCCCTTAGCAGGGGGCCTGTCCCGCACCGTAGCCGGGACGATGGCAGAGCCCTGCAGGGCCTTAGTCCAACGGCATCTCCGCCTCCGCCGCGCAAAACCCTGAACCGCACCCATCGGCAGTCGGCAGCCAACATAGGAGCCTCCGCAACCACCAAGCCCCACCCGACCACCCGACCACCCGACCACCCACCACCCACCCCCGTCCCCACCCTCCCTCTTTAGGGGAGGGTCGCCGCCCGCAGGCGGCGGGGAGAGGTCCGCCCCCCCTACTCACGTCTCACGTCTCACGTCTCACGACTCACGACTCAGAAGGAGCCCCCATTGCGCAACCCCACCCCCACCCCCACCCTCTCCCTGGCCATGCTGAGCGCGCCAGACGGCCCGGTGGCCGAAGCCTTCCGCGCCTTGCGGGCCAACATCAAATTCGCGGGCAACGGCGCCGCGCGCGTCATCCTCCTCGCCGACGCCGGCGCGGGCGCGGAGCGACCCACCATCGCCGCCAACCTCGCCATCGCGCTGGCCCAGGCGGGCGACGCCACCCTGCTGATCGACGCCGACCTGCGCCACCCCTCCCTCCATCGCCTCTTCGACACCGCCAACGACCTCGGGCTCACCACCTTCCTACGCGGCACCGACACCACCCTCCACACCGTCGCGACCGCCATCCCCGCCCTCCGCCTCCTCCCCGCAGGCCCGCCCTCCGGCACCCCCACCGATCCCACCTCCGGTTCCAGCTCCACCACCAGTCGCGGTGGTCCAGAGACCCCCGGCCCCGCCTTTGGCTCTGCCCCTGGCCCCGCCGAACTCCTCGCCTCCGACCGCCTCCGCACCCTCCTCACCCTCGCGCGCGAATCCGCCACCTTCGTCATCATCGACGCCCCCCCCGTCACCGCCGTCTCCGACGCCCTCGCGATCGCCGCCATCGCCGACGGCACCCTCCTGATCGTGCGCGCCGGCCACACCCGCCGCCCCGCCGCCCAGCGCGCCAAAGAGCAACTCCAACGCGTCGGGGCCAACCTCCTCGGCGTCGTCCTCACCGACGCCCCGCTCACCACAGGCCAGTACACCTACTGACCCACAGCACCACCACCAGCGAGCGCCAACCCACGCCTTAACGGTACTTTGTGGACTTCGGTGAAACGGCCACAATCGGTCGCCGCCGGGCCGAAGCATAGGCCATACGTACTCGCGCTTCATGTCTGAGTTGGCGGCCCACATCCGCCCGCTTCCACCCGCTCA
>JAABUN010007852.1_pt1 | contig 11246 bp, 12 predicted proteins | sample 5559311 | NCBI WGS metagenome assembly JAABUN01 (sample SAMN10711877, study PRJNA513370) | rock metagenome | isolation source: Antarctica rocks | place: Antarctica: Victoria Land, Siegfried Peak sud | reverse complement strand
GTCGTGGGCGACTCGACGCACACCCTGACTGACAGCCTGTTCTTCGGTGGGAGCCTGGGGCTGCTCGGCACCCAGGCCATCGCGGCCTTCGCGGTGCTGGCGTACTCCTTCACGGTCACGTTCGTGATCGCCCTCCTGCTCAAGGCGGTGATGGGGATCCGCGTCTCCGACGAGGAGGAGATCACCGGAATCGATCAGATGACGCACGCCGAGACGGCATACGAGATCGGTGGCGGCGGGATCACCGGGGGCGGGACGACCACCCCCCCTGTGGCCCGGCCGTCGTCGGTAGAGGTGTCCTCGTGAGGCTGGTCACCGGCGTGATCAAGCCGTTCAAGCTCGACGACGTCAAGACGGCGCTGGAGTCCTTCGGGGTGCACGGGCTGACCGTCAGCGAGGTGCAGGGCTTCGGCCGGCAACGCGGCCACACCGAGGTCTACCGCGGCGCGGAGTACACCGTGGCCTTCGTGCCGAAGGTGAAGCTCGAGGTCCTGGTCGACGACGCGGACGCGCTCGACATCGTCGAGGTCATTGCCAAGGCGGCGCAGACCGGCTCGATCGGTGATGGCAAGGTGTGGAGCATGCCGGTCGACGAGGTGGTACGGGTCCGTACGGGCGAGCGTGGGGTCGAGGCCCTGTGAGGCTCGTGACCGCGGTCGTGAAACCGTTCAAGCTCGACGAGGTGAAAACCGCGCTCGAGGGCATCGGCGTGCAGGGCATGACGGTCAGCGAGGTGCAGGGCTTCGGCCGGCAGCGCGGCCACACCGAGGTCTACCGAGGCGCCGAGTACACCGTGGCCTTCGTGCCCAAGGTGAAGGTCGAGGTGCTCGTCGACGAGGCCGACGCCACCCGGGTGGTCGACGCCATCGTGGCGGCGGCGAGCACCGGCGCCATCGGGGACGGAAAGGTCTGGTCCACGCCGGTCGACGAGGTGGTGCGGGTCCGTACGGGGGAGTGCGGCGCCGACGCGCTCTGAGTGTCGGTGCCTGAGCTCGACCGGGCAGTGCTGTCCGAGCGGGCAGCACTGCTGGCCGACGTCGGCCTGACCGGACCGGCGCTGCGCACCGCGCTGGCCGCGCTGTACGACGGCTGGCTGGCCGGGCTGCTCGGCGATCCCGGCCCCGGCATCGCGCTCGTTGCCGTCGGCGGGTTGGGCCGGTGCGAGATGGCGCCGGGCAGCGATCTCGACCTGGTGCTGGTGCATGCCGGTGTCGACCGGATCGGCGCAGTCGCTGACGCGTTGTGGTATCCGATCTGGGACACCGGGGTCGGCCTGGACCATTCGGTACGCACCGTCGCCGAGGCGCTCGCCGTGGCAGCTGACGACCTCAAGGCAGCCCTCGGCCTGCTCGACGCGCGACACATCGCCGGGGACGCCGGACTGTCCGCGGAGCTGCTCACCCGGACCCGCGCTGCCTGGCGGGCCGGCGCCGCCACCTGGCTGCCCGAGCTGCGGACCGCGGTGCTGGAGCGGGCAGCGACCGAGGGCGAGGTGGCCTTCCTGCTCGAGCCCGACCTCAAGAGCGCCCGTGGCGGGCTGCGCGACCTGCACGCGCTGCAGGCCCTCGCCGCGGCCCAGGTCGCCGACCCGCCGGGCGGTCAGGTGCGGGCCGCGGCGCAGGTGCTGCTCGACGTCCGGGCCGAGCTGCACCGCAGCACGGCCGGTGCCGGCCGCCGCACGGTGGACCGGCTGCTCCTGCAGGAGCAGGACGCCGTGGCCGCGGCCCTGTCCTACGCCGACGCGGACGCCCTCATGGCGGCCGTGTCGGGCGCCGGTCGCGTCATCGCCTACGAGAGCGACACCACCTGGCGGCGGATCTCGCCGGCGCCGCCGCGCCGCCGGCTGCTGGGCCGCCGAACCGGTCGTAGAGGCGCGGCGCGCGAACGGCAGCCGCTGGCCGACGACGTCGTCGCGCAGGGCGGCGAGGTGGTGTTGGCCCGCGACGCCGACCCCTCGGGTGACCCGGTGTTGGTGCTGCGGGTGGCGCAGGCGGCCGCCCGGGCTGACCTGCCGATCGCTCCGCACACTCTGGACCGGCTGGCCGCCCAGTGTCCGACCATTCCGGCGCCGTGGCCCCGGCCGGCGCTGGACGCCTTCGTGGGGCTGCTTGCCGCGGGAGGGCCGGCCGTGCACGTCTTCGAGGCGCTCGACCAGGCCGGCCTGCTCGTAGGCCTGCTGCCGGAGTGGGCGTCGGTGCGGAGCAAGCCGCAGCGCAACAGCTACCACCGCTTCACCGTGGACCGCCACCTCGTCGAGGCGGCCGCCGCAGCCGCCGGGTTGACCCGTCGGGTGGCGCGCCCGGACCTGCTGTTGCTCGGAGCGCTGCTGCACGACATCGGCAAAGGGCTGCCCGGCGACCACACCGTCGTCGGGATGAAGGTCGTGGCCGAGCTGGCGCCCCGGCTCGGGTTGCCGCCGCCGGACGTGGACGTCCTGGTGGCGATGGTCGAGCACCACCTGCTGCTGCCAGACGTCGCGACGAGGCGGGATCTCGACGACCCGGCGACAGCGCGCGCCGTCGCGGACGCGGTCGGCTCCGGGCAGGTGCTCGAGTTGCTGCACGCCCTGTCCGAAGCCGACGCTGCCGCGACCGGCCCGGCTGCCTGGTCGAGATGGAAGGCCGGGCTCGTCGACTCCCTCGTCGCGCGGACCGCCGCGCTGCTCGCGGGCACCCCGCCGCCGGGACCGGCGCCGCTCGCCGACTGGCAGGAGGCGCTGGTCGCGGGGCAGGCCTTCGCCCTGCAGGCTCAGGGCGACGAGGTCACCGTGGTCGCCCCCGACCGGCCTGGCCTGCTCGGGCTGTTCACCGGCGTGCTGGCCCTGCACCGCCTCGACGTGCGGTCGGCGTCGCTGTTCCCCCGCAACGGGACCGCCGTCACCGTCTGCCGAGTAGCACCGCGGTTCGGACGGTTGCCGGACTGGACCGTCGTCCGCGCCGACCTGCGGCGTGCCCTTGACGGAGAGCTGGACCTCGAGCCGATGCTGGCCGCCCGCGAGGCGGCGTACGCCCCGCGGGTGTCGCTCCCGGTCGCGCCGGCGACGGTGCACCTGGTCGACGGCGCCTCAGACGCCGCGACGGTCCTCGAGGTGCGGGCTGCCGACGCGATCGGCGTGCTTTACCGCATCACCAGCGCGCTGGCCCGCTGCGGAGTCGACGTGCGGACCGCCCACATCTCGACACTCGGCGCAGATGTCGTCGACGCCTTCTACGTCGTCGGGCCGGACGGCGGGAAGCTCGCGGATCCGGTCTTGCGGGACGAGGTGCGGCTTTCGGTGCTCACTTACCTCGGCTGAGCTCTGCCCTGGTGAACGGCTCGGTGCAGACGGCCGTCCACGGCCCGCCCTCGTAGCGCCACAGCGCGAGTCCCGTTGCCGTCACGTCGAAGCTCTCGACGTCCCTGCTCAGCACGGCAAGCAGCTGCCGGGCCGCAGCCGGATCGACCTTGTTCTGCACGGTCACATGCGGTGCGAGCCGCTGGTGGTCCTGGGCGGTGAGCCACGGCTGCCAGCGTGTGGCGAGGCCGGCGTGCAGGTCGCTCAGCTCGGTCGCCGCCAGGACGTAGGCCACGCCGCGGCCGAGCAGCCGCAGGCCGCTCACGGCGACCGGGAACGATTCCCGCCCCGCGCCCGCCCGCAGGTCCGCGACGACCGACTCGACACGTTCCCCCGGCAGCGCATGGAACAGCGTCACGTGCGCGGCAAGGTGGTTGCGCTCCGCTGGGAAGTGCTCCCGGCGAAGCGCGTCGAAGCGCTCCTGCGAGACAGCGTCGAGCACCAGGGTGACGACCAGCGGAGCCAGCGCCCGGGTCACGGCGGCGTGTCCCCCCGTTGGCGTTCCTGCTCGACCGCTGCCTCGAGGTCACGTAGCCGGGCGAGACCGGCCAGCGGCTGGCGCATCCGCGCGTTGCCGCGCAATGCCTCGGCGTTGCGGTCCAGGAACGCCCAGGAGCCGGCGGTGTAGGGGCAGGCGGTGGGACCGACCCGGACCTTCGGGTCGTACGCGCAGTCACCGCAGTAGTCGCTCATCCGGTTGAGATAGGCCCCGCCGGCGGCGTACGGCTTGGTCGCGAGCAGCCCGCCGTCCGCGTGCTGGCTCATGCCCGTGACGTTCGGCAGCATCACCCAGTCGTAGCCGTCGACGAACGCCTCATGGAACCAGGCGGTGAGCTGTGCCGGATCCCAGCCGCGTTGCAGTGCGTAGTTGCCGAGCACCATGAGCCTCGGGATGTGGTGCACCCAGCCCCGCTCGCGCAGATCGCGCAGGACCGATGACAGGCAGTTCGCGACGACCTCACCACCTCGAGGTCACGGAACCACCCCGGAAGGTCCCCGCCCGCCGAGAGGGCGTTGCCGGCGCGGTAGTCCTCGGGGACGTGCCAGTAGATCGACCAGATGTACTCCCGCCAGCCGATCACCTGCCGGATGTAGCCCTCGACCGACGCCAGCGGCGCCGCCCCGTCACGGTAGGCGGATTCAGCGGCCTGCACGCACTCCAGCGGGTGCAGCAGGCCGAGGTTGAGGGCGGGTGACAGCGCGCTGTGCGCCATCCATGGGTCGGCGCCGAGCATGGCGTCCTCGGTCGGCCCGAAGTGCGGCAGCCGGTGCTCGACGAAGTGGGCGAGCGCCGCCAGCGCCTGCGTGCGGGTCGCCGGCGCCCAGCGCGGTGTGTCGTCGCCGACGAAACGGACCCGGCCGGCGCGCTCCCAGCGATCGAGGTCCGCGCGGACCTCGGCGTCGATGTCGTCCTCCTTCGGGACCCACGGGTCCGCGAGCCCGAGGGTCGCGGTCCGCGGGGGAGGCTCGCGGTTGTCGCGGTCGAAGTTCCAGCGTCCGCCCACCGGGTCGGTGCCCGTCATGAGCAGGTCGAGGCGCGCCCGCTGCCAGCGGTAGAAGTCCTCCATCAGCAGCCGCCGCCGACCGTCGGCCCAGCCGGCGAACTCCTCCCGCGTGGTCGCGAAGCCGCGTGGCGGCCGGACCGGAAGCCTCCGGGCACGCACGAACCGGTCGGCGGCCCATGAGGTGGGCTGGACGACGTCGAGCGGTTCGGTCAACTGCTCTAGGGCGTCGTCGTAGCTGTCGACCTGAAGAAAGACTGCCTGCTCGCCGAGCTCACGGGCCAGGTGGCGCAGAGCGGACAGCAGCAGGTGGGCCTTCGCCCGGTGGAAGCGTCGGCGGCGCAGCACGGCGCGGGACTCGACGAGCAGGACCGGCTGGTCGGGAGCGTCGAGGTGGTGGGGTCCGAGCTGGTCGGCGAACAGCCAACGTCGCGTCATCAGGGTGCTCTACCCCGCGTGACGCACCCGACAAGAACTCCGCTTGACCTGGCCCCTGGGGCCAGTTGTGGAGTGTGTTCATGACCCGATCCCGGAGGGAGGTGACACATGACCACCACACAGCCCGAGGAGACCACGAACGAGGCATGCGAGTGCGGATGCGCCTGCTGCGCGGCGCCGTCGAGCAACGAGCCGGAGCAGGCTCAGATCGATGAGGCCACCGCCGCCTGCAACTGCGGCTGCGGCAAGTGAACGTGCTCGATGGCCGGTGACCCTCCAAGCCGCCGGCCATCGAGCGCCTCTTGGTCAGGCCTTGAAACGCAGTGCCTTCCGCACCCAGTCGAGCGTCTGGTCGGCCCAGCCGAGGATGTCCAATGATGACCTCAGAAGCTGCGGCGGGTGCCGGACAAGAGTGTCCCGCAAGAGGAGTCGTTCGAAGTCGACGGAGACCGGATCGGTGCGCAGTGCCCCCCCGCCCAGCAGGAACTCCACCCCGGCGAGCCGCATGATGTTGACCATCTCCTGCGCGATCATCCCGTAGCAGATCGTCGTCGGGTGGACCCCGTCGAGCGAGAACAGCCCGCCTGTCGCCCGCCCGCCCTTGCCGTCGCCGGTCAGGAACCGTGAATCCGGTACGGGGTTCAGCGCGGCCAGCGACGGCGGCAGCGGATAGGGCGTCCACCACGAGGGGCGGGCGTTCGGGTCGTCGATGTACCGGCGGGAGGCGAGCCGGTCCAGCAGCCCAGCGATGTCGAGTAGGTACCAGTCGCGGCCTGCTTCGCGGCCCCGCCGCACGTGTCCCTCGATCGCCTCGTTGTAGAGGTCGATGGCCGCGTCGACCGCCCGTGCCTCTGGCCCGGTGATGTGCTCGTCCTGCGCCGGGTTGAACGCGGACGCGGCGATCCACGGGCGGCTGTAGTAGGGGAAGTAGCGCGAACCCGGCATGGTCTTGCTGCCGAGGCCGCGGGCCACCGGCGCGATGGTCACGTGCGGCACGGTGCACCAGATGACGTGCCGGGCGTTCACCTGCTCGACGGCCCGGACCAGTTCGGCGTACTCGATCCGGAAGTGCTCGGGCTGCCAGACGGTGTAGGCGTTCTTGGCGGTCAGGTCCTGGAAGTCCTCGCCGCTCCAGACGACCTTCAGCCGGGTCACGCTTCCCAGACAGTTGTTGGCGCCGAGGAACACGATGAGCGTTTCGATGCCGGGATCGCCTGCGGCTGCGCCCTGCTCCCCGAGTGCCTTCGCCGCGTCGAGCAGGGTCTGCTGGCTGGTCTGCTTCGACCAGTGTGGATAGACGTGCAGCGCGGCGTGCTGCGCGTGGTTCTCGACGACCTGAGAGAGCAGATCGTCCTTGGGCGTCGCGACGGCCGCCTCGCAGCCGGCAGCGGTCTGGCTGAGTGCGTCGCGCAGATCCCACCCGTAGACCGCGAGTGCGTGGTTGTAGGCACGGACGACTGGAGCGACCCGACCCGGACCGCGCTCCCAGTAGTCCTCGACGCCGTCCATCCACGACCGCGCCCGGAACAGCGCGAGCGGCAACTCCCACGGGCTCAGGTCGCGGCCGTACCGCTTCTCGAGCTCGCGCAGCAGGAACTCGAGGTTCAGCGGCAGGCCGCCGCCGGGCCCGCCGTACCGCGGGTAGCGGTAGGAGTCCGACCAGCCCAATTCGTGGGCGATGATCGCCGGGTAGGACAGGTCGGTGGCAAACACGGCCCCGCTCTGGAAGCCGTGGGTGAGCGAGTCGCCCAGAGCAACCAGTCGGTGCGGCGGGGTGTCGGCAGGGGCCGGTCGGTCCACGTCGATGCCGAGCGTCGGATCGAAGGAGGGCGTCCGCCCCGGGCGGTCCACCCGCTCGCGCACTTCCTGCGGTGTCCCGCTCGGGACTCGGTGGTCTGCCTCGTCCCGTGTGTCGTCCATGCCGCTCCCGCCCTCCGACCGCCAGACCGCCAGACCGCCCCGACTGCCCCGGCCACGCCGCCCCCGCGCGCAGACGGCAGTCTCCTGCGCCTGCGCCGGGACCGTCAACCGCGTGCGTCGCCCAGCTCGATCTTCGCGCTGTTCACAGGGTGGGCACCCTGTGAACAGCGCGAAGATCTTGGCAGGCCGGAAGGGGCCACGCGCCGCCGATACAGGGCGCCAGGCCCGACTAGAGTCAGGCGACCCGCTTCCGACCGTCCACCTCGAAGTACTGGGGCCGCATGTTCGACACGCTGTCCGACCGGCTCGACAAGGTCTTCACCTCCCTGCGGGGCAAGGGCCGGCTGTCGGACGCCGACATCGACGCCACCGCCCGCGAGATCCGCATCGCGCTGCTCGAGGCCGACGTGGCGCTGCCCGTGGTCAAGGCCTTCATCACCGCCGTGAAGGAGCGCGCCCGCGGCGTGGAGGTCAGCCAGGCCCTGAACCCGGCTCAGCAGGTCGTCAAGATCGTCAACGAAGAGCTGATCGGGATCCTCGGTGGCGAGACCCGGCTGATCCGTTACGCCAAGACGGCGCCGACCGTGATCATGCTGGCCGGCCTGCAGGGGGCCGGAAAGACGACCCTCGCCGGCAAGCTCGCCAAGCACCTCAAGGCCCAGGGCCACGCCCCGCTGCTGGTGGCCTGCGACCTGCAGCGCCCCAACGCCGTCCAGCAGCTTCAGGTGGTCGGCGGGCAGGCCGGCGCGGATGTCTACGCGCCCTACCCCGGCAGCGGGGTCGGCGACCCGGTCGACGCGGCTCGTACGGCCCTCGAGCACGCCCGGCGGATGAACTACGACGTCGTCGTGGTGGACACCGCCGGCCGGCTCGGGATCGACGCCGAGCTCATGCAGCAGGCCGCCGACATCCGCGACGCCGTCCGGCCCGACGAGGTGCTGTTCGTCGTCGACGCGATGATCGGCCAGGACGCCGTGGTCACCGCGCAGGCGTTCCAGGACGGCGTCGGCTTCACCGGCGTGGTGCTCACCAAGCTCGACGGTGACGCCCGCGGTGGCGCCGCGCTGTCGGTGCGGCACCTGACCGGTCAGCCGATCCTGTTCGCCTCGACCGGTGAGAAGCTCGGCGACTTCGACGTCTTCCACCCCGAGCGGATGGCCTCCCGCATCCTCGGCATGGGCGACATGCTCACCCTGATCGAGCAGGCCGAGCGGCACTTCGACGCCGATGAGGCCGAGCGGATGGCCGGAAAGCTGGCCAGCGGCGAGAGCTTCGACCTCGAGGACTTCCTCGAGCAGATGATGCAGGTCAAGAAGATGGGCTCGCTGACGAGCCTGCTCGGGATGCTGCCCGGCATGGGCCAGATGAAGGAAGCGCTGGCGCAGGTCGACGACAAGGATCTCGACCGCATCGCCGCGATCATCCGCTCGATGACGCCGCAGGAGCGGCGTACGCCCAAGATCCTCAACGGTTCGCGCCGCTCCCGGATCGCCAAGGGGTCCGGCGTCACGGTCACCGAGGTCAACAACCTCGTCGACCGCTTCTACGACGCGCAGAAGATGATGAAGCAGATGGGCGGCATGGCCGGGATGCCCGGTCTGCCGGGGATGGGCCGCAAGCAGCGCTCGGCCAAGAAGCAGCAGGGCAAGAAGAGCAAGAAGGGTCCGGGCCGCGCCGGAGGCGGTCCCAGCTCGGCCGGTTCGCCCAAGGTGCCGGGCCAGCCGAAGGCCCTGCCTCAGGGGATGCCTCAACTGCCGCAAGGCTTCCCCCAACTGCCCCCGGGCTTCCCGCCGGCGCCCGGCAAGGATCTGCCCCCCGACCCGTTCGGACTGCGCCGCCCGCGTTAGCAGCGGGACCAGAGCTGCTACCCGGGCGCGCCGTCTGGCAGACTGTCGGGCGAGCTACCGCTGTACGACGGCCCTCTACCCGACGTCGGCGTGTCCGCAGAACGTGTCCGGCCGCGCATCCCCACGCGCAGCGCCGGGTGCCACCCATCACACGACCGGAGTACCAGCGCCAGTGGCAGTCAAGATCAAGCTCATGCGCCTCGGCAAGATGCGCGCGCCCTACTACCGCATCGTCGTCGCGGACGCCCGCACCAAGCGTGAGGGGCGCGTCATCGAGACGATCGGCAAGTACCACCCCAAGGAGGATCCCTCCTTCATCGAGGTCAACGGCGACCGCGCGGCCTACTGGCTCGGCGTCGGTGCGCAGCCGACCGAGCCGGTCGCGGCGATCCTGAAGGTCACCGGCGACTGGCAGAAGTTCAAGGGCCTGCCGGCCCCGCCGCCCATGCTGGTGGCCGAGCCCAAGGTGGACAAGCGGGCGGTCTTCGAGGCCGCCGCGCGCGAGAGCCTCGGCGGTGGCGGCGACGCCACGACGCCGAAGAAGAAGGCCGCGCCCAAGACGGTCGCGAGCGACGACACGGCTCCGGCCGGGCATGCAGCCGCGCCGGCCGACGCGACCGCCACGCCACCGCCGCCTGCCGGGCAGGTTCCTGCGGCCGGCGCCCCGGCTGCCGAGACGCCCCCCGCCGAGACGCCCCCCGCCGAGACGCCCCCCGCCGAGACATCGGCTGCCGTAACAGACGCGCCCGCCGACACCGCCACCGAGAAGGTCTAGCCGGTGCTCGAGAACGCCCTCGAGCACCTCGTCAAGGGCATCGTCGACAACCCCGACGACGTCGAGGTCGAGCTGGTGACCGGCCGCCGCGGCCGTACGCTCGAAGTGCGGGTCAACCCCGAGGATCTCGGCAAGGTCATCGGGCGCAACGGCCGTACGGCCAAGGCGCTGCGCACAGTGATGACCGCGCTGGGCGGGCGGGGCCTGCGGGTGGACGTCGTCGACACCGACGCCGTCTAGCGCTCGTCTCGTGGTCGAGCCGGACCTGCTCGTCGTCGGCCGCATCGGCAAGCCGCAGGGGATCAAGGGCGAGGTGACCGTCGAGGTCCGCACCGACGACCCCGACGCCCGCTTCGCCGTCGGGGCCGTCCTGCTCACCGACCCGCCCGGGCGAGGACCGCTGACCGTGGCCAGCTCGCGGCTCCAGAACGGCCGGCTGATGGTCGGCTTCGAAGGGGTCGCGGACCGCAACGCCGCCGAGCTGCTGCGCCAGACACTGCTGCAGGTCGACGCCGCGACGGTGCCGCCGCCCGAGGACGAGGACGAGTTCCACGACCATGTCCTTCGCGGCATGGCCGTCGACCTGCACGGCCACGGGCGGTGGGGGGAGGTCGTCGATGTTCTCCACCTGCCGCACGGCGATGTCCTCGTTCTGCGCCGGCACGACAACGGCGCGCAGGTGCTCGTGCCGTTCGTTCAGGCGATGGTGCCCGAGGTGGACGTCGTGGCGCGCATTCTCGTGATCGACCCACCCGAGGGGCTGCTCGAGCTCTCGGACAGCGCCCCGGAGCAGTAGTGCTCGTCGACGTCGTCACGATCTTCCCGGACTACCTGGCTCCGCTGTCGGTCTCGCTGCTCGGCAAGGCCCGCGAGCGCGGCCTGCTGGACGTACGCATCCACGATCTGCGGACCTGGACGGGCGATGTCCATCGCACCGTCGACGACGCGCCGTACGGCGGGGGACCGGGCATGGTCATGACGCCCGGGCCGTGGGGCGACGCCCTCGACGCGGTGCTCGCGGCGGGCGGGCCGGCCGAGCAGCCGGTGCTGATCGTGCCGTCACCGAGCGGCCGGCCGTTCACGCAGGCGCTCGCCGCCGAGCTCGCCGCCGAGCCGTGGCTCGCGTTCGCCTGCGGGCGCTACGAAGGCATCGACGCCCGGGTGTTGCTCGACGCCGCCGAGCGGTTCCGGGTCGTGGAGGTGAGCCTCGGCGACTACGTGCTCGCGGGCGGCGAGGTCGCGGTGCTGGTCATCGTCGAGGCGGTCGCCCGGCTGCTGCCCGGTGTGCTCGGCAACGCCGCCTCGCACCGCGACGACTCCTTCGCTCCCGGCGAGATGGAGGGCCTGCTCGAAGGCCCGGTCTACACCCGCCCGCCGGTGTGGCGCGGCCTCGAGGTCCCGGCGGTGCTGCAGTCCGGGGACCACGCCCG
>JAABUN010007851.1_pt1 | contig 11247 bp, 13 predicted proteins | sample 5559311 | NCBI WGS metagenome assembly JAABUN01 (sample SAMN10711877, study PRJNA513370) | rock metagenome | isolation source: Antarctica rocks | place: Antarctica: Victoria Land, Siegfried Peak sud | reverse complement strand
GAACCGGCGCCCACCCGAGCGACATCGGTCGACCTGTCACACCCTGGGTGCAGAATCAGCCCCGCACCGGCCAGCAGCGCCCGACGGAACCGTGGCCGGCAAGATCACGAAAGATCCGGGCTAGGTGCGGGCCGAGCAGGACCTTGCCGTCCTTGTACGTGCGGCGGTAGTCCTTGGTGTACTTCTGGTGCGCCGTGGCGCTGACTCCGCTACGGAAGCCGGTGACGCCTTGAGCGACGAGCACCGTCTCGATGCCCTGCGGCGGCAGGTCGCCGGCGCGCCAGTCCTGCGCGGCTCGGTTGAGCGCGCGTAGGTCGTCGAGTACCTGCTGCGGACGGTCGAAGCCGCTGCGTTCGGCGCTCTCCCGTGCCTCGGGCAGGAACACCAGGTGCTGGCACTCGGCCTCCGCGATGCGGACGGCGTCGGCAACGTCCTTGGGCTCTGCGACGAGAGGCGTCGGCGCCTGAGTATCGAGGGACGGCACGACAGCGGCGATGGCGCGCAGGTTGTCCTGGTGCGTGATCAACTCGGCCTCGAGGCGGTCGCGTTCGCTCTCCAGCCGGCTGACCAGGTCCAGCGCCTCGTCCCGCTCCTGGGCTGTGCTCTCCAATTCGTCGAGGGTCCGCTCGTGCTCCTCGAGCCACTCCTCGTCGACGACGGTGCGCGCGGGCTGGTCGCGCATGGCCTGCAGCTGAGCCTCCACCCCGCGCTGGCGCGCGGCTCGGCGGGCACGTTGCTGCTCGGCCTGCTCGCGCAGCAGCACCGCCTCGAGTCGTGGTTCGGCCAGCGACAAGGCGCTGATGCTCCCAAGTCGGACGAACAACTGGTCGCCGAAGGTCTGACCTCCGAGGCGTGCCAGTCGGTCAGCGAGCCAGAGCGGGTGCGCCGTGTCGCCGAAGCGCTCGACCTGCGCGACTGGCCAGTACAGCCGTACGGCGCCTCCGAACACCGACAGCTCTCGGGTGCCGAGCACCTCGGTGAAGGCGAAGGTGGTGGGGCGGGCGGCCAGGGTCATCACATGCGCCAGCCCGCCGAGTCGCCTGGCGAGGCGCTGCGGGTCGAGCACAGGCCGGCCGGTCCGCGGCTCGGGAGTGATCACGAGGACCGGCAGGCGGCGGGCCGGGTCCAGGACCAGGTCCCCCAGTTGGGCGACATCGGTGGACGAGACGACGTGGGCCCGGCCGAGCTGCCGCCCGTCGGCGCGGACGGTGCCGGAGTCGAGCAGCGTGCGGACGAGGCGGGGTGCCCCGGCGGGCTGGTTGAACTCCACCAGCCGGCCGGCTGGTCCTTGGACGCCGAGCCGGCACCTGAGCCTGCACTCCGGGTCCGCGGTCGGGTCGGTCTGGGTCCTGGCGAGCATCCACACGTCGACGTGGTAGGTCCAGTCGGGCTGCTCGGGGGGCTGCTGGCGGAAGTTCCAGCGGATGAGGTTGCCCGCCGCGCCGTTCAGGTCGTGTCGATGTCCGCTGCTGCCGCGTTCGGGTGCGTCGGCGTGACCGGCCTGGGCGAGGTCGAGGCCGAGGCGGTCGCTGGCCCACTCGTTGACGATCTGCTCGGTGGTGCGGTCCCAGGCTCCGGGGAGCTCGAACTCCTGCAGGTGGAGCGTCTGCATCAGTACTCCCCTTCCTGCGGCGCGCCCGCTGCCGGCCGTATCGGCATGGTCGCGGTTGTCGGGGTGCCGACCCCGCCCGTTCGGCCGTCGCTCACGGCCTCGGCCGGGATCGCGTGGGCGGTGCCGAGCTCGGCTGCCGTGGGGCGCTGGTGGCGGATCTGCCGGTAGCCCCCGTTGCTGGGGTCGGTGAGCGCGGAGAAGACCGCGTACGCCACCTCCTTGGTCCCCTTGACGGAGAAGATGCCGCTGGAGGTGTAGGCGCCGGCGATGCCGACCCAGTGCTGGCCCTTCTCCCAGTCGACGGCGCGCAGGTCGTCGAGCAGGGCCTGCTGTCGGGCGTGCCGCTGTGCAGGGTTCAGGCGCAGCAGTTGCTCGCCCATCGCCCCGACCGCCGCGAGCACAGGCCCGCTGCCGGCCAGGTGGGTCTCGCGGTCGGCGATCTCCTGCTCGAAGGCGGTGAAGTACGCCTCGATCCACTCGCTCGCGACCGCGGTGAGCTCGCGCAGGTCGACGTCGCCGAGCGGGGCGGGGCGGGCGCCGTACTGCACGCCGCTGATTCCCTTGGCGATGTTGACGACCATCTGTCGCAGGCCCTGCAGCGTGACCAGCTTGGTGGTCTTGCGGGGCAACTGGCGGGCCATCTTGTCGACCCGGCCGGCGAGGACGTCGAGCGTCTCGACGTCGCCGACGACCTGCATCACGGGGTCCTGGGTGTCCATCGCCAGCCCGAGGCTGGTGTTGGGGCGCACCGCGAGCAGGTTGAGGTCGTGGAAGTACTGCCGGGCGGTGCGGGTACTGATGCCGTGGTGGACGATCGAGCCGAGCGGGAAGTCCAGGTGCCTGCTGCGCGTGTCGGCGGCGATCGTCGTCGCCCGGCCCAGGGCGTGGTGGCTGGCCAGCTGAGTCTCCCCGTCGATGGCGAGCAGGTGCTCCCCGTTGGGCACCAGCGCGTAGGTCGTCGACCCGACGGTGTGGACGTTGAGCGCCGCGACCGACCACAGGTGCATGGGCGGCAGGACGCCGGGGATCTCGCCGCGGACGAGCTGCTCGATGTACCGGGTGTAGCCCTTGACGTTGGATTTCTTGTTGCCGGCCAGTGCCCGCTGGATGAGCTCGTGCATGGCGCGTTCGCTCTCGATGTTCGGGTCGTCGTTGCCGCGCTTGCTGCCCGGCTGGAGCACGTCCGGGTCGCGGGTGATGGTCCGCAGCTGCTTGAAGGTGGTCGAGGCCATGAAGGTCGTGTCGGTGAGCTGGATGCCCTTGACGTAGGCGCCGGCGGACAGGTCGAGCTCGGTGGTGACGGTCACAGGTGTCCTCCTCGAGGAGTGGGCACCGGCGGTCGCGTCGTCACGAGGAGGGGACGACGCGACCGACCGGCGTGGGGGTGGGGCGGCTGCCTCAGGCGGCGTCAGGCGGCGCGGCGGCGCAGCTCGTCGTCGTCGAGCGGGGTGAAGGTCTCGTCGACCTGCTGGCGGTACTCGGCGACCAGGTCGCGGTCGCGCTGTCGGTAGAGCGCCGCCTGCTGGTTGTTGAGCCCGCGCACGTGTCGGAACTCCGCCTTGAGCGCGGCCTTGCTCGGACCGTTCGGGTTCCCCTCGCGGTCGTAGGTGGTGCGCTCCTGCTGCACCGTCTCGGTCCCGAACCGGTTGTAGAAGATGATCGGATCCATCAGGGTGCGCCAGTACACCCAGCCCTTGGGCACCAGGAGCAGCTGGCGTCCGGCCGCCAGCGGCAGCGTCGTCGCGGTCGGAGTCCACTGCAGAGCGACGCCGTCCCAGGTGGTGACGATCTCGGTGCTCACGTGGCCGCCGAGCGCGGGGTAGCGGACGACCATCTGCTGCGTGAACTCGGCGAGCACGTCGAAGACCACACGGGTGGTGAGGTCGGAGACGAGGTCGTTGCCGACGCCGTCGACGAACAGGCGCAGGTCCTCGAGGCGGGTCAGCGCGGCCGCCCGGCAGGCGGCGTTGTGGGCCAGCTCGTCCCACAGCCGCTCGCCGAGCTCGTCACCGAAGCCGTGGCCTGCGACGCGGCGCGCGGACATGCCCAGGCGGGTCTCGTTGGGCTCGTGCAGCTGCTGCAGCAGCCCGCGGCCCTTGGCGTGGTCGCCCGGCTTCACGCTGGCCCTGCAGCGCAGGACCTCGGTGAAGTAGCTGACCAGCTGGCCGTCGGCGCGCAGACCGAGCGGGTCGGTCGCGTTGCGGATCGCGCTGGGGTCCAGGAACAGCAGGTTGTCGTGGTCGACGTGCACGTCGACGAACGGCACCGGGCCGGCGATCCCGTACAGGTCGGTCACGCGCACGCGGACCACCTCCCCGACGGGGCGTGGACGCGCGGCTGCGCCGGGACCGGTCGGGGCCGGGCAGCGCTGATCGTGGTGTGTCTCATGGCGGGCCTCTCTGCGCAGGCTGCGCAGGTCGACCTCGGAGGCCTACGATCGTGTTGCGACGCACGGATCATCAGCCGCCAAGGCGGTGGTGGTCGACGGGGCCGGCTCGAGGTAGCACTCGGGCCGGCCTCCGTCGTTGTGGGGCCCTAGTAGACCACGCGTCTGCCCGCTCGACAGCACCCTGCCTGGAGTCGTGCACCTCGGGAAGGCTCTCCGGACATCTCAGACCGCTCCTAAGCTCACTCGGGCGACTCCTGGGCCGGTGCTTGGGGCAGGCCCCGGGTGGGTGCTGAACGGGCCTCGCGCCGCGGCAGGTGGGCCTCCACGCGGTCGGCGGCGTCGGCCGGCTGCTCGTGCTCCCAGACCCGCAGCACGGTCCAGCCGGTCTCGGTCAGGCACCGGTCGGTGTCGCGGTCGCGGTCGCGGTTGGCCTCGAGCTTCACGGCCCAGTAGTCGGCGTTGGCCCGAGCGCTCGTGGCGTGCTGCGGGCAGCCGTGCCAGAAGCAGCCGTCGACGAGCACGACGAGCTTGGCCTTGGTGAAGACGATGTCCATAAGGCGCCGGGGCAGCTCGAGCAGGCGGACCTCGACGCGGTACCGCAGTCCGCGGCGGTGCAGCTCGCGGCGCAGCGCCAGCTCCGGCGCGGTGTCACGTCTGCCCGTGGCCTGCATCCGCCGCCGCACAGCAGGTGAGGACGCTCCAGGGCGGTCTGCGGTCACGGGTCGACCGGCGTCGACGTGATCAGATCTGCCCGAACGTGACGTCGTACCGCTGGACAATGCGGCGCACCATGCCGTCGTAGGAGTCGACGTCGGCGGTCTTGGGCGCGGGCGGGGCGCTCACGAGGGTGACGGGGCTGCCGTCGTTGCGCATGGACACGACCATCGCGCCGAAGGCGTCGAACCCGGAGGTGCCGGGCGCGTTGCGCCGGTCGATCTCCCGAAGCTTGGTGATCGTGCGCGTGACGGCGTGCTCGGGGTGGGTGTTGACGGTGGGGGTGCGCTCGGTCAGGTCGTACTTGTTCATGTCGGCGCTGAGGAAGCTCGGCGACGCGTTGATCATGGCGAAGCCGACGGCGACGGATTCCTGGGTGTCGCCGTGCACGGTGGAGTAGCTCGAGCTGAGCTCGTCGAACAGGCGGGGCAGGGCCTTGATGTGGGCGGTCATGCAGGCCTTGGCCTCCAGTGCGACCAGGACGTTGCCGGCGGTGCCCTCGACCAGTGGCGCCAGGTCCGGCAGCAAGGCCCACTGGTCCGGCGTGAGCCGGAGCCCCCAGCGCAATGCCAGGTCGTGCATCGTCGCCGGCGGCCGAGGCAGCTTCCCGGAGCCGGGCCGGCTGATGACCAAGTCGAGGTCCTTGGTGCGGCCGGTGCGGAAGTCCCGCATGGTGCGGTTGATCCCGAAGGTGATCTTGTGGGCGGCAGCGTGGGTCGCGAGCAGTGGCGAGTGCTGCAGCAGGTCGAACAGGACCGCCCAGCAGGCGACCTTGGAGTGCCGGTCGGAGCGGGAGTGGTACTGCCACAGGTTGCCGTGCTTGTCGGGCACGGCGGGCTGGGACAGGGTCCGCACGATGATCTCGGGGCCGTCCACGCCGCTCCTGTCCGCCTGCCGGGATCCTCAGGCTAGGCGGCGCGCAGGCGTTCCTGCTGCCGCATGAGGTCCAGGTGCTCGTGCACGTCGTCGAGGAAGCCGTCGACGAAGCGCAGGTTGCCCGACTCGGCGCGCTGCAGGAACCCGGCGGTGGCCCTGGCGGACAGCGGCTTGGGGTCGCTCAGGTACTCCTCGAGGTGACGGTAGGACTGGCTCACCGGCCACGTTGACACGTCCGCCCGGTAGGCCACGCCACCGCTCCCCCACGCTGCGGTCGGCCAGGCGTCGCCGGGCTGCAAGCCGCGGTCGTGGCGGCCGTCGTATTCGCCGGGGTCCTTCAAACGGCGGCCGACCCAGGCCGCCATCGGCACCGGGACGGCGTTCCCCACGAGCTTCCACCGGTGGCCGGGTCGGGTGCCGGCCTTCTCGACCGAGGCTCGGGTCCAGTCGGCGTCGAAGCCCTGCAGGCGTTCCACGTCAGCGAGGCCCGGGGTCACGATGCCCATGCCGGTGTCGTGTCCGGCGCGGCGGCGCACGGCGGGGGGGCTGGCGATGCCCAGGGTGCTGCCGCCCTTGAGGGTGGGAACGGCGTCGACCGCCCAGCCCAGGCCGCGCAGGCCCTCGGTCCAGTAGAAGCCGCAATCGTGCAGCGCGGCGTCCTCGAGCCCGGGCAGGTCGGGGACGGCGTCGTCGGCGAACAGGACGGTGCGGGGGTCCTCGGTCCGTGAGGCCAGCAGGACGACCCGCAGCCGCCGCTGGGGCAGGCCGAAGGCGCGGGCGTCGACGACCCGGTAGGCCCACTTGTACTCAAGCTCGTCCAGCCGCTCGGTCAGGTGGCGCATGGCGCGGCCGCGGTCGAGCTGGAGCATGAACGGGACGTTCTCGAGCAGCAGCCAGCGGGGGCCGCCCTTCTTGCGGCGGACCAGGTGCAGGGCCTTGTCGACCAGCCCGGATCGGGCTCCGCCGATGCCGGCGGTCCGCCCGGCCTGGGAGAGGTCCTGGCAGGGGAAGCCGCCGGCGACGATGTCGACGATCGGCAGGGACTTGATCTTGCCGATGTCGGTGTGCAGGTCGACTCCCGGCATCCGGTCGGTGAGGACCGCGAGGGCGCCCGGGTCGATCTCGCAGAGCAACTTGGCGTGGTGGCCGGACAACGCGAGACCCTGCTCGATGCCACCGATGCCAGCGAACAGGCCGACGACGCTGCTGCTGTCGTTGCTCAAGGTCACGCCACTCCCTCGTTGATCTGGGTGGAAGCGCACCGCTCACCTGTAGGTGCTCAACCTACGGTTGCGCGCGTGCAGGGGCCGCGAAGGCGCGCGGCGGCGCTCGCTTGGCCTCGTGTTCGGGGACGTCGGCCGGCCCGGTAGGCCGGGGCCGACCACCCCTACGCCTGCTCGGCGTTACGGGTGAAGGCGCGGAGCACCCGCCAGACGAGCTCGGACAGCGCTTCCGGTGCACCGTCGTCGGTGCTGTCGAAGGCCAGGCACTCGCCGTCGGTGTTGGCCTGATCCGGCGGGTACAGCCCGACCCCCCAGCCCTGGTGCTCCGCCCGCTCCCAGGACAGGGAGTCCTCCGCGTCGGTGATCAGCAGCGTGTGGCCCCCGTCGAGCAGGACCTCGAGCGCGGCGTTCATGCCGCCGGTCTGCGTGAAGGTCGCGCCGAAGCCGGCAGCGGCCAGGCGGTCCAGGACGTCCTGGTACTGCGCCTGTCCGATCGACATCGTGGCGTCGTAGCCCAACATGGCGCTCAGCCCTGCGCGTCCGGGCCGGCGGGGTAGGCCGCGTCGAACCAGTCGATGAAGCCCAGCGTGCTCCCCCACTGCCGGGTGATGCGCTCGTGGACGGCACGCTGGTCGTGACCGGGCGCGAACACGCGGTGGTCGGCCACCGCGGCGCCGCAGCCGCAGCCGCAGGTGCGCGGGCCGCCGGAGGGGTCCGGCAGGTAGGTCACGGGGTTCCTGTGCAGGTCCACCGACTGGCCGATCAGCGCGTCCCGGACCGGGTGCCCGGCCTCGAGGACACGACCCGCGACCGCGCTCTTGGAACGCTTCGCGGCGTCCTTCGCAGGAACCGTCTCGACCCGGTCGACCTCGACGACGACGCGCACGGTCCGGTCGAAGGAGAACGTCGCGTACCGCTCACGGGCCGCCCGCGGCCCCAGCAGCCAGATGCCGCGGTTCTGCTCGTAGGTCTGCTGGGCGCTGTGCGTCGGCGAGAAGCCGACCCAACTGCGCCCCATGTCGTCCGACTCCGGCGCGACGTCGCGCACCGGTCCCAGTTTGAAGTTGATGGCCACCAGAACTCCTTCTATAGATGACGCCCTTGGGCAAGGACGCCACCTTGTTCACATACTCACCACATGAGTCAAGGCCTAGGGAGACACTCATCAACCCTCAGGTCGAAGGATGGTCGTCGGCGGTGATGACCCAGCCGCCGGGGTTCAGTCGGTCGACGGCCAGGCGGGCGGCCAGGACCAGCTGCCGGGCTGGGACGTCGGTGGACGGGAAGGTCCAGGTGATCGATATCGGCCGGTCGGTGACGGTGCCGCCGTCGAGGTAGCCGGCGGCGTCCACGGCCTGGTCGACGGCGTCGACGAGTTGCTGGACGAGCGCTGCGGCCTGCTCGGTGAGGGGTTGGCCGTGCTCGACGGTGAGCCGCCGGCCGCCGCTGGCGTACAGGGCGGCCTCGGCGAGGACGGCGTCCGCGGCGAGGTTGCGGTGCAGAGCCTCCCAGCCGCTGGTGCGGCGGGCGTGGTCGTCGGCGGTCATCGCTGGGCCGGGCGCATGCCGTTGATGATGGCCCAGTGGCAGGGCGGCCCGATGGTGCCGGTGGCGTCGACGGGCGCGAGGGTCAGGGCGAGCCGGACGCGGGCGCCGCCCTCGCCGTTGGCGTCGAGGTGGTCGTAGAACTCCTCCTGCACCGCAGCGAGGGTGAGCAGGCCGGCCTCGTAGTCACCGGCCTCGGCCAGCGGCGGCCGGTCGGGCAGGTCGAGGTCGAGGACGACGTAGCCGGGGACGGTGGGCGGGACGGGCGGCGGGGTCGGTGTCATGGGTCGACCGTGGCCGCGCCAGCGCCCTCGCTGCGGGGTCCGTGCTCGGGCTGTGGACAGCCGGTCGGGCTGGGGATGGTGCGCGCACGGCTGCGGCCGGGCCCCTCGGGGCCCGGCCGCTTCGCGGTCGGAGGGTTACTGGTCGTCGCGGGAGTCCTCGAGCATCCCGGTGACGGTGGCGGCCTTGCGCCAGGCGGCGAGGTAGGACCGCAGCGCGGTGGTGGTGTGCACGTCGACGGCGACCGCGCCGACGGTGACGGTGAGGACGGGCCGCCCGTCCGGGCCGGTGCTGCTGGTGACCGAGTGGCGCTGCTCGGCGGTGACGTTGCAGATCACGCTCAGGTCCTCCCCCGTGTGCCGCCGGTAGGCGCTGGTGGGTGCGAACTCCGGCAGCCGCACGCTGCGGTTGACCTGCTCGGCGTCCTGCCAGGCGGTCAGGTGCGAGTCGACAGCGGCCTGGTCGTAGGCGTAGGTCAGGCACGTCCCCACCCCCACGACGACGTAGGGCGCTCCGCTGCGGCCCCCGCTGCTGTAGGCGCGGACGATGACCTCCTGCGGCCCCCACGCGGCGAACCGGACGGCAACCACGTGCTCACCCATCTGCAGCCCGGGCCTGGTCTTGCTGGTGTTGCTGGTCTTGCTGGTGTTGGTGCTCATCGGAGCCTCCCTGTCCCGCCGGGGCGTACCGGGCGGGTGGGCCGGTGTCCCCCGGCCGGAGGGCGGTGGGTTCACCCCGCCGCCGTAAGCCGCCCGGAGGGGTCGCAGAGGCTCCGCGAGCAAGGAGACAGCCCAAGATGCTTCCCGCGGAGCGCTTGGGAAGGATCTTGTGCGCCTTGCTCGGGGAGGGGCGGCCCCGCACACTCCGGGGGGCAGCTTGCAGTGAGACAGCCGGCCGGAGGCCGTCCAAGACGCCTCCGTCAGGGGTCGGCCGCCCTTATGGGGACGTTGGCCTGTTAGGGCTGTTGGGGCGCGTCGTCGCCGGAGTGTCGGACCGCTGTGCGGCACTGGCCAGCCAGGAGGTTCCCCATGTCCGCTGCCCCGTCTGTCGCGGTGTCGGTGGTGTCCGCCGGCCTGGCGCTGGCGCTGCTGTCGCTGCTGCTCCACAAGCTGCTGCGCGCCCTGGCCGTGCTGGCCGTGCTGCTGCTGCCCCTGCCGCTGCGCTTGTTCGGGGCGCTGCACGCCGTGGCGGCGTTGCCGCTGGGCGTCGCCGGCCAGGCGGCGAGCCTGCGGGCCGTCGTGGTCGGCGCCGGGCTCTGGGTGCTCGGGCACTGGCTGTTCGCGCGCGGCCGCGGCTACTACGCCGGCGCGCTGGGCCGCCGGGTGCTGCGGGCGATGCCGCTGCCCGGGCTGGACCCGACGCGCGGTCACGAGCAGCGGCCGGTCTACGAGTACGTCCCGCGCCCGGTCGTGCTGGTGCTGGGCCGGTAGCTGGTCCCGGCCCGGGGCCTTCCGATGCGGCGCCGGCGGGCGCTGTGCCGCAGGGCGCCGTCAGGGTGTCCTCGCCGGGCCGGGACCGGCCTGAGGCCCAGGGTGCCAGCCGCCGGCCGGTGATCGTGCGGGCTGTCCATAGGCCAAGGCCGGGTCCCTGGAGGTGCACGGCGCCGGTGCGTCAGCTGCCCCGGGTGCCCTGCTCGACCGCCAGGGCGTTTGCCCGCTCGGCTGCCCGGAGGTCGTCGAGCTGGCTGGGCGCGATCCGGACCTGTGCTCGTGCGTCCTCGGCCTGCCGGCGGAGCATCGCCTGCAGGTGGACGCCGGTCAGGCGCTCCTGGAGCGCCACGTGCTGTTTGTCGAGATGCCGTCGTGCGTGCTCCGCGTACATCAGGGCTCCTGTGGTGGCCGCCGCGGGTGCGGCGGGTACGGAGTCCCGGGGTGGCGGGAGGAGGCGGGCGGTCAAGGCTCGGCCCCCGGGTTTGGGGCCGACCGCGCAGCGGCCGGTCGGGGTCCCCGCCCTGTCAAGCTGGGACGACCCGCCGCCCTCCCCCACCCGACTTCCGCGGCGAAACCGCCGACCCCCGGCCGCCCTGCGCGGATGCTTGCGCGGTCGCTTGTCAGGGAGCACCGTCGACTCCATGGCGACAGCACTGCAGCGACGACGGCGCCGCTACGCGGTGCTGGCGTGGTGGCGTGCGAGTTGGTGGGTGCAGGGGTGGCGGCTGCTGCGCGCCCCCGGACAGGCCTCTCCCGGCCCAGGTACCGGCGGTGATGGTGGCCCGTCTGGCACCCGTGAACCGCGCCGTCCGCGGCCGGGCGCTCCGTCATCCCAGGCGGCAGCTGCAGCACCGATGGACCAGGTGCACCGGACCTGACTGAGTTCGAACAGTTGTTCGGGTGCCGGTGCCATGCTGGGTCAATGGCAGGAGGCATGTCGCGCGGCCGCGGCCCGACGCTGGCCGATCGCAGCGCGGCGACAGCGCCGACCGAGGTCGTCGCCGACTCGGACCTCGCCGCGGGTCAGGACCGGCCCCGCCCGGTCCTGACTGATGGCGCAGTCGGTTATCAGAACCCTTGGAGTGAGGGGACGATCGGCGGGGCCCCGGTCACCTTGACGGTGGAGCAGATCGGCGGGGAGCCGGTGCATCGTGGTGCTCGGGCGGTCCCGGTGTTG
>JAABUN010007850.1_pt1 | contig 11251 bp, 8 predicted proteins | sample 5559311 | NCBI WGS metagenome assembly JAABUN01 (sample SAMN10711877, study PRJNA513370) | rock metagenome | isolation source: Antarctica rocks | place: Antarctica: Victoria Land, Siegfried Peak sud | reverse complement strand
CACCCCGCCACCGCCTGACCCCCGCCGGCCCCGCGGCCGGCACCCCCCAACCCATCCGCGACCCGCCCCCGGCTGTCACCTGACAGCCGGGCCGCACGCGCTTGTCCATCCGGAACCCCGCCATGACCAAGCCAGCCTCCGCCACCTCGCAGCTGACCCTCTCGCTGTTCGACAGCACCGCCCTGTCCGGCGGCCTCACCCTGGACGGCGGCGCCGGCAGCACTGGCCTGCGCTACCGCGAGCCGGAGTTCGAGGACGAGGAGGCCGTGTCCGCCCCGGAACCGGAGCGCATCCCGGCCCGCAACTGGCGCCTTGCCGGCGACCGTGGCCTGGCCCGCGGCTGGAAGGCCCGCGCCGCCGACAACCTGGCGGCCATCCGCCTGGCGCGCGAGCTGACCCGCGAGGGCCGCCACGCCACGCCCGAGGAGCAGGCGGCGCTGGGCCGCTTCATCGGCTACGGCGCGTCCGACCTGGCCAACGGCCTGTTCCGCGGCGCGGGCGAGGCGTTCCGGGCGGGCTGGGAGGATCACGGCAACGCGCTGGAGCAGGAGGTGACGCCCGAGCAGATGGCCGGGCTGCGCCGCGCGACCCAGTATGCCCACTTCACGCCGGAGTTCATCGTGCGCGCCATCTGGGCGGCCGTGACCCGCATGGGCTTCGCCGGCGGCGGCGTGCTGGAGCCGGGCTGCGGCACCGGGCTGTTCCTGGCCGCCATGCCGGACGCCCTGGTGGGCAAGGTCAGCACGACCGCCATCGAGATGGACCCCTGCACCGCGGCCATCGCCACCCTGCTGCACCCGGATGCCTGGGTCAGGAACGAGGACTTCACCAAGGCGCGCGTCAACGAGACGTTCGACCTCGCCATCGGCAACCCGCCGTTCTCGGACCGCACGGTGAAGGCCCCCGATCCCGCGGGCAAGCTGGGCCTGACCCTGCACGACTACTTCATCGCGCGCTCCGTCGAGCGGCTGAAGCCGGGCGGCCTGGCGGCCTTCGTGACCAGCCGGTTCACCATGGACAAGGCGGACACGTCCGCACGCGAGCACATCGCGGGGATGGCCGACCTGGTGGGCGCGGTGCGCCTGCCGGCCGGCAGCATGAAGGAGGCCGCGGGCACCGAGGTCGTGGTGGACGTGCTGTTCTTCCAGCGCCGCCCGGCCGGCGCCGCTCCAGGCGGCACCGCCTGGGACACCCTGGCCGAGGCGGTGCCGGCCGAGGACGGCGAGCCGGCGCTGCACGTCAACCGCTACTTCGCCGAGAACGCCACGCGGGTCCTGGGCGCGCACGCGCGGACCAGCGGGCCGTTCGGCCCGACCTACACCTGCCGCGGCGAGGCCGGCGACGCGCTGGCCGCGGCGCTCGACGGGTGCATGGCAAACCTCCCATCGCTCCTGCACCCCCTGACGCCGAGCGCCCCCGTGCAGCCCCGCACCGCCGCCCAGCGCCTGGTGGTGGGCACCGCCGCCGAGGGCGCCACGGTCAAGGAGGGCAGCTACCTGGTCCTGGACGGCAAGCTGGTGCAGGTGGTGGACGGCCAGCCCGTCCCGGTGCAGGTGCGAGCCGGCAAGGGCGGCGAGGGCGTCCCGGCCAAGCACGCCCGCATCCTGCACGCGCTGATCCCGGTCCGCGACTGGACCCGCACGGTGCTGCGCCTGCAGGAGGCGAACGAGCCGTGGGGCGCGGCACAGGTGCGGCTGCGCGTCGCCTACACGACGTTCAAGCGCAACTTCGGCCCGATCAACCTCACCAGCGTCAGCACTTCTACCGACCCCCGAACGGGCGAGGAGCGCGAAACGGTGCGCCGGCCGAACCTGCAGCCGTTCCTCGACGACCCCGACTGCTGGCTGGTGTCGTCCATCGAGAGCTACGACGAGGACGCCGGCACCGCCAAGATGGGGCCGATCTTCACCGAGCGCGTCATCCACCCGCCGGCCGACCGCCTGGTCGTGACCGCCGCCGACGCGCTGGCCGTCACCCTGCACGAGGTCGGCTGCGTGGACCTGGACCGCATGGCCGAGCTGCTGGGCCGCACGCGCGAGGAGGTCGTGGCGGAGCTGGGCGGTGCGGTGTTCCTCAACCCTGCCCTGAGCATGGGCGCGGTCGAGATGTGGGAAACGGCGGACGCCTACCTGTCCGGACCCGTCCGCACCAAGCTGGCTGCCGCCGAGGCCGCCGCCGCGCTCGATCCCCGCTACCTGCCCAACGTGGAGGCGCTGCGCCGGGTGCAGCCCGAGGACCTGCGGCCGTCCGACATCACCGCGCGCCTGGGCGGGCCGTGGCTGCCGACGGGCGACATCGAGGCGTTCTCGGCGGAGGTGATCGGCGTCGGGACGCACGTGCGCCACACCGTCGAGGCCGCGATCTGGTCGGTGGACCTGAGCCGGTTCGAGGGCAGCGCCGCCGCCACCTCCGAGTGGGGCACCGCGCGCCGGCACGCCGGGCTGCTGCTGTCCGACGCCCTGAACAGCTCGGTGCCGCAGATCTGGGACACGAAGCAGGTGGACGGCCGCGAGGTGCGCGAGCTGAACGAGCGCGAGACGGAGGCGGCCAAGGAGAAGCTGGGGCGGATCAAGGAGGCGTTCGAGCGCTGGGTCTGGACCGACCCGGACCGCACCGACCGGCTGGCGCGCATCTACAACGACCGCTTCAACAACCTGGTGCCGCGCGCCTTCGACGGGTCGCACCTGCAGCTGCCCGGCGCCAGCTCGGCCATCAGCTTCCGGCCGCACCAGAAGCGCGGCGTGTGGCGCATCGTGTGCAGCGGCAACACCTACCTCGCGCACGCGGTGGGCGCCGGCAAGACGTTCGTGATGGCCGCGGCCGTGATGGAACAGCGGCGGCTCGGCCTGGTCGGCAAGCCCATGATGGTCGTGCCCGGCCACTGCCTGGCCCAGGTGTCGCGCGAGTTCCTGCTGCTGTATCCGAACGCCCGCATCCTGGTGGCCGACGAGCAGAACTTCGCCAAGGAGAAGCGGGCACGGTTCCTGGCCCGCGCCGCGACGGCAAGCTGGGACTGCATCATCATCACCCACTCGGCGTTCAAGTTCATCGCCGCCCCTGCCTGGTTCGAGCAAGGCATGGTTGCCGACGAGGTGCGCGCCTACGAGGACCTGCTGGGCCGCGTGGGCGGCGGCGACCGTTTCACGGTCAAGCGCATCGAGCACGCCAAGGAGCTGCTGCTGGCCAAGCTGGAGGCGCTCAGGACGGCCAAGGACGACATGCTGACCATCGCCGAGATCGGCGTGGACCAGATCATCGTCGATGAGGCGCAGGCGATGAGGAAGCTGGCGTTCGCGACCAACATGAGCAGCCTCAAGGGCGTGGACCCCGACGGCTCGCAGCGCGCCTGGGACCTGTTCGTGAAGTCGCGCTTCGTGGCGCAGGCGCAGCCCACCCGCAACCTGGTCCTCGCCTCGGGCACGCCGATCACCAACACCATGGGCGAGATGTTCAGCTTGCAGCGCTTCATGCAGCCGCACGCGCTGGTGGAGCGCGGCATCCACCAGTTCGACGCCTGGGCCTCCCTGTTCGGCGACAGCCGCACCGAGCTGGAGCTGCAGCCGTCCGGGCACTACAAGCCGGTGACGCGCTTCGCCGAGTTCGTGAACGTCCCCGAGCTGGTCGCCATGTTCCGGCAGGTCGCCGACGTGGTGCTAAAGGACGACCTGCGCGCCTACCTCCGCCTGCCCCAGCTGCGCACCGGCAAGCGCCAGGTGGCGACCGCCCCCGCCAGCCCGGCGTTCCGGGCCTACCAGCGGGTGCTGGACCGGCGCATCGCGCTGATCGAGATGCGCAAGGGGCCGCCCGAGCCGGGCCAGGACATCTTGCTGTCCGTCATCACCGACGGCCGCCACGCCGCCATCGACCTGCGGTTCGTGCTCGGCCAGGAGCGGGAGTTCGACGACAAGCAGCTGCGGCACCTGATGGCAGAGGCGGAGCGGCTGTGGGCCGAGGCGCCAGCCAGCGACAACAGCAACAAGCTGAACCTGCTGATACAGAACGCCTACCGCATCTGGGTCGAGACGTCGGAGCGCCGCTACACCCAGCCGGACGGCACGCCCTGCCCGCTGCCGGGCGCGGTGCAGATGATCTTCTCCGACCTCGGCACCCTCAACGTCGAGGCCAAGCGCGGCTTCTCGGCCTACCGCTGGATCAAGCAGGAGCTGGTGCGGCTCGGCGTGCCCGAGGGCGAGATCGCCTTCATGCAGGACTACCACAAGTCGGCCGACAAGGGGCGGCTGTTCGCCGACCTGCGCGCCGGCAAGAAGCGCTTCGTCATCGGCTCCACCGAGACCATGGGCACCGGCGTCAACGCGCAGGACCGCCTGGCGGCGCTGCACCACCTCGACGTGCCCTGGCTGCCCAGCGACATCGAGCAGCGCGAGGGCCGCATCGAGCGCCAGGGCAACCAGAACGAGTGGATCGACATCTATGCCTACGCGACGCTGGGCAGCGTGGACGCCACCTCCTGGCAGCTGCTGGAGCGCAAGGCGCGCTTCATCGCGGCGGCGCTGGCCGGCGACCGCTCGATCCGCCGGTTGGAGGACGTGGGCGCGCAGGCCAACCAGTTCGCGATGGCCAAGGCGCTGGCGTCGGGCGACCCGCGGCTGATGCAGAAGGCCGGGCTGGAAGCAGAGATCGCGCGGCTGCGCCGGCTGCGGGCGGCGCACATCGACGACCAGCACGCGGTGCGGCGGAACATCGCGGACGCCCGCGCCCAGGTGGCGGCGTCCACCGCCCGCATCGGGCAGATCGAGGCGGACCTGGCCCTGCGCACGCCGACGCGCGGCGACCTGTTCACCATGGAGGTCGGCGGCAAGGCCGTCACCGAGCGCAAGGTGGCCGGCACCTCGCTGCTGTCGCGCATCCGGGTGCTCGGGCTGGCCAAGGAGCAGGGGGCCTGGACGCTGGCGCGGATCGGCGGCTTCGAGGTGAAGGCCGCCGGCAGCACCTGGGGGGCGCGGCCCGGCGGCGAGGACCGGGGCTTCGCCATGCGCGGCCGGGACGGCTACCACCAGGACGTCTGGCTGGAGCGCACGGGCCATGAGCAGATGCTGGACATCGAGGATGACCTGACCGCCCTGGGGCTGGTGTCGCGGCTGGAATACGCGCTGGAGCGCTTCGAGGTGAACCTGGCCGAGCACCGGCGCAAGGCGGAGGAGGCGGCGGACCGCATCCCGGCCTACGAGGGACGGCTGGGCCAGGCGTTCGCCTACGAGGCGGAACTGGATGGCAAGGAGGCCGAGCTTGCCGGCATCGAGGAGAGCCTGGCGGCCGGCGCGCCCCAGGAGGCGGATGCCGCATAGGCCCCCTTGCAGCCCGGCACGGGATTTCAGCAATCCCGTGCCGGCAACGCGGCGTCGTGCTAGACTTCGGGTCAGCTTCCCCCATGATCCCGTGCAGGGAGTTCAGCAGCCATGACGACCTATCCTGCCGTCGAAGCCTACCGCGCCGAACTGCGGGAGATGGGCTACAAGCCACTCAACGACGCCGATCTGTCCGAAGCCAAGGCTCGCCACGCTGCTGCGCACCACAGCAGCGCCATCGAGGACATCCATCCGTCCGACGAACAGGCGGCGCTTTGGCGGATGCTGTTCGAAGAGCGCGCGCCAAGCGAAGTTCGGCACCACTTCGCCGACAGGTTCCTGCACGAGCGGATAGTCGCCCCGGCGCTCGCACGCCAGAAGGCGGTCGCGGCCGAACGCACGCACGCCTGATCCAGGCCGGACGTGTCGGCGGACGAGGACTATGCCTTCGGGCTGTATCCCGACGGCTCAGGGGTGCTGCGCAACAAGCTGGGCCTGCGCGACGCCGACGCGCTCAAGCAGGCCGAGTACCTGATCACCGCGAAGCGTGCTGACGACGCGCCCCCTGTTGCTCAAACGCGGGCCGGCTACCAGGCGCTGCACCGGCACCTGTTCGGTGAGGTGTTCGACTGGGCGGGCGAGCTGCGCACCGTGGACTTCGGCAAGGGTGGCTCGCGCTTCGGCACGGCGCGCTTTCTCGATGCCACGCTCGACACCCTGTTCGCCGACTTGGCCCGACAGGACCACCTGCGGGGCCGCACCGGCGAGCGCTTCGCCGAGGGCGCCGCGCACCACATCTCCGAGCTGAACGCCGCGCACCCGTTCCGTGAAGGGAACGGCCGCGCGATGCGCCTGCACCTGTCGCAGCTTGCCGGGCAAGCCGGGCACATGCTCGACGTCACCCGCATCGGCGGGGCAGCCTGGATGGACGCCAGCATCCGCGCGTTCGAGGGCGACGAGAAGCCGATGGCAGGCGTGATCGCCATGGCCATCGGCCCGGACCGCTGGGTGCGTCCCGAGGTGGCCATGGAGGAGCTGCGCGGCGCCCTGGAACCGGCGCGCCTGGAGATCGTAGCACGCACGTCCGCGCTGCGGGACCAGCTCGTGAAGACCGGCCTGTCCGACGCGGTGCGGCAGGAGATCAAGGGCCTCCGCACCGAGATGGACCGCCTGCGCGCTGCCGACGTGCTCGCCGCGCCGTTGGAGGCGCTGCAAGGCTCTGGCAGCCTGGTTCCGGTTCGGGCCGGCGCGTCGGCGTCGCCGCGCGACCTGGCGCACGCCATCCTGGCCGCAGCAGGCCGGTTACCGACCGATCCGGCGCCATCACCCGAAGCGCCTGCGTCCAGCGCACCCGCGTCGCCAGCAGCGCCGCCGACCAGTGCCGTGGATGCGATCCGGAACGCGCTGCGGCGCCCGCCGTCCGACGCCGCCGCCCCGTGGGACGCCAGCCTGACGCCGCTGGCACCGCGGCTGGACGCCTACCTGCAGCGCAAGGCCGCGGAGGCAGCGGCGGCCGCTGCGCCCACGCCGCCAGGGCCTGATACGACACAGGAACCCTCGCCCGCACCAGCCGCGCCGAAGCGGGACCGGGACCCCAGCCCAGGGTACTAGCCGGCCTGCGCCAGCACGGGCCAACCCTGAACATAGACAGGTCAATACCGACCCGTTCTTTCCGCTTGCCGGTTCCCCTGAACGACGAAGCGCACGGGAAGCCCAAGAGGACGTGCGCCTGAGAAAGCAGGGCGGCAAAGAGCGGATGAGCGGAGGGGATCGCTCCCGCATGCCCGTCCCGCGCCGCAAGGGTTCGGCCGCAAGCGGCCCGCGCTGCGCGCGCCCTTGCCCCGCGTGCCGGGATGCGGGGTGCGGGTGGGGTCAAGCCCGGGATGACGGGCGGACAGGAACCCAGGAGAGCAGGATGGTAGAACTTCGCACGGTCGATCCGCGCACGCTGATCGACAACCCCGACAACCCCCGCCGCAAGGCGCCGGCCGACGAGGCGGACCGGCAGATGGAGGCGACCGCCCGCGCGGTCGGCATCCTGCAGCCGCCTGTCACGCGCGAGGTGCCGAAGGGCCTGATGACGCAGTATGGCCACCGCCGGGTGCGCGGCGCCATCGCCGCCGGCCTGCCGATGATCCAGGTGCTGGTGCTCGGCGCCGACGACGACGTGCAGGACGACCGCCTGCGCGCCCTGATCGAGAACGTCGCCCGCAAGGCGATGTCGCCGGTTGACCAGTGGCGCGCGATCGAGAAGCTCGTGTCGGAACGGTGGACCGAGGAGGCGATCTCGACGGCGCTGACGCTGCCCGTCCGCGCCATCCGCAAGCTGCGGCTGCTGGCGAACCTGCACCCGCCCATGCTGGATCGCATGCACCAAGGCGACATGCCCGGAGAGGGCTACCTGCGGAACATCGCATCGGCAACCCAGGAGGAGCAGGCCGCAGCCTGGAAGCGGTGCAAGCCCAAGAAGGTCGAGACGACCGATTGGGGGCAGATTGCCAGCCTGCTGACACGCCGGCGCATGAAGGCGTCCGATGCGGCCTTCGACAGGGACTTCGCCGACGCCTACGGGGTGGCCTGGGAGGAGGACCTGTTCGCCCCGGCTGGGGAGGACAGCCGCACCACGACCAACGTGGACGGCTTCCTGGCGGCGCAGCAAGCCTGGATCGAGGAGCACCTGCCGGAGAACGGCGTCATGCTGCAGTCCGATGGCTTCAACGGCCCGACGCTGCCGCCAGGCGCGCAGCGCTTCTATGGCAAGCGCGGCGCCGGCCACGAGAAGGTCGGCTTCTGCTTGAACGACTGCACCGGCCGGATCGAGGAGGTGGCGTTCACCGTCGCGGCACCTGTCGTCCGCGAGGACGGCACCAGCAGCGCGCCGGACACGACGGCGAAGCCGCGGGCCGACGTCACCCAGAAAGGTGTTGCCATGATCGGCGACATGCGGACCGACGCCCTGCACGCGGCGCTGCGGGACGAGCCGATCGACGACGCCGGGCTGATCGCCCTGCTGGTGCTGGCGCTGGCCGGCAACAACGTCGAGGTGAAGACCGGCGCCGGTGACGGCCACAGAGCCTACGGCGTCCGCGCCCGCATCGCCCAGCCGCTGATCGAGGGCGGCGCGATCACGTCCGATCCAGGCGTCCTGCGCTCCGTCGCACGCGCGATGTTGGAACACACCCTGTCCTGCCGGGAGAACTGGAGCCAGAGCGGCATGGTGGCGCGCATTGCCGGCGACGCCATCGGCGCGGACGCCCACCTGCCCACCATGGCGACGCAGGAGTTCTTCTCCTGCCTGTCCAAGAAGGCGATGGAACGGGTCGCCATCGGCCTCAACGTGCCCGTGCAGCCCACGGGCAAGGCGACACGGCGCGACGCGATCTCCAAGGTCAACGGAGGTCGCTGGATCTACCCGGCCGCGGCCTTCGCGCTCGTCGCCGAGGAACGCGACGCGGACGGCCTGGACGAAGAACGCCCGGACGATGGCCTGCTCGCCACTGGGGACGGGAGCGAGGAGGAAATCGGGGATGACGGCGCCGGTCCGGAACTGGAGGACGACGGGACCGATCCAGTCCTGCCGCCGCCGGCGTGCCTCGTCCAGCCCGGCCCGGAAGCCCGGGCCGCAGCCTGATCCACCGCGCCCGCACGCCGGCACCCTGTTGGCGGCGGGCGCCCCTGCCTGGAGGATGCAACCATGACCTACCATGCCCCGGGCGCCGGCACGCAGCCGGTCCCACCTGGCGCCCTCAGCCGCCCGGATGCGGCGCATCCGGGCGGCCACCTCGATCCCGGCCTGCTGCGCCTCGGCCTGGCGCTGCGGCGCGACGCCTTGGCCGGCCTGGAAGCGGACCTGGTGGAAGCCTGCGAGGCTGCCGCCGGCCTTGGCGACAGCCACCGCACGTCGGACCCGTCCGACCGTGCCTGCTGGGACCGCTCAGCTTGGGGCCGCTACCTCCAGGCCGCCGTGCGGCTGGAAGGCAGCTACGGACCGCGCATGCGCCGCCTGCGCGACGACGTTGCCCGGCTGGAGCGCCTGCTGGACCTCGCCACCACCGGGTGACGCCGGCCGGCACCGCGGCGGCTGGGCAGCAGCCCGCCGCCTAACTGCCAGCCGCCCGGTCCCAGGCCGGGCGGCGCCACCACAACCCCACCAGCCCACCGTCCGGCCGGTGCGAGCATCGGGTACGCGCGTGCGGCCGTACGTCCATCCGTGAGGACCAACATGACCGTATCCGTTACACTGTCCACCATCCCTGGCCGCAGGAGCATAGAGGACTACGGGACCAGCAAGACCACCACCCCACTCGGTGAGTCGCTTGGCACCGAAACCCTCCCCGCGGTCACGAACGTCGCAGGTATCAGGGCCGCCGTCGCCCGGTTCGGCACCAAGGTCCGGGCCGAGCACCCGGAAGCGTCGTTCTACATCTCGGTCCGGCTGGCCAAGGGCAACCGCAAACCGAACGGCTTTGACGTCGCCTCCCGCGGCAACGGTCTGGGCCAAGAGGACTTCATGCACGTCACCGACCGGCGCACCAAGTTGGCCGTGCCGGCAGCGACGGCCGGCACAATCCCGGACCAGCCAGCGGCGTAGCCCGCCCGCAGGCGGACCGACCAGCACCCTTCCAGGACAACGGCGAGGCCCCGGCCTCGCCGTTGTCGTTTCAGCCCAGGGACAACGCCCATGCTACGAAACCCAGCCGATCCGACCGACCCCGCTGGCTTGCCCGTCCGCTGCTACGCGCGGCATCCGACGACGGGCGAGACCGTGATGATCATCCGCGGCTGCCTGGGCTACTGGCCCGACGCCGGCACGGCGACACCCGAGCAGCTGAACGCCGGCCTGCCCGCCCCGCCCACGCCCGATCAGGTCAGCGCCATGCTGGCCGGATCGATGTTCGGCTGGGCCGTCCTCGGGCCGGACCCGGCCCGCGTGCCAGCGACGCGGCACGCCGTCACAGCCAACCCCGACACGGTGATCGACTGGGGCGGCCCGGATAGGCCCTTCCGCCTGGCCGGCATCGGCCCGATCCACCCGGAGCCGCGGCACAGGGTCGGGCGGCTTTGGTCCTACGCCAACGGCCACTGCGGCTTCTGGGGATGGCTGCTGGTCGCAACCCGTCAGGCCCAGAAAGTAAGCCGCCGCGCGCTGCTGGACGTGCTCGACCTGCCGCCGCGCGATTGGCGGGACGAGTACGACGGCCGCGTGCCGCCCGAGGAGGCGGCCGACGTTGCCATCGACGAGCACGACTCCCGGCACGGCGTCTGACCCGCTGTGGCGGTGCCGCGCACCGTCGGCCCCGGTGCCGCTGCTGCACACCCGACAGGCTCGCCCTCCCGCATCCGGCATCCCGGCCCAGCAGGGGTCGCACCCCTCCGCCAACCCCCGCTGCATGCAGCGGCGTCCGACCATGGAGACCACCATGCCAACGCCCTCGTTTTACACCATGCCCGAGGTCATCCCACCCGCACACCAGCAGGAACGGACGGCATGATGCGGCAGTACTACGCCCATCGGTGCCGGGGCGGGAACAACCCGCTCCGCGTCGGGGTGATCGCCGTGGGCGCCGTTTTCTACATACAAAACGAAAGCTACTTCCGCGCCCGCTACGGCGAAACCGCCATCTGCCGGACCCCCTGGATCGTGGAAGCATGTGCGACGTGAAGTCGCTTGAGTGATTGTCTAACGGTTGCGGTGCAGCCGAAGCAGACCCGCTGTTCCTTCAGCGGTAGCCTAGGGTCACAGGCGTCGCCAGCGATGGCGGGGTCTGAAGCTGGCCCGACCAAGTAGCCCATCCCGGCAACGGGTTAAGGGGAAGCCGCGTAACCGGGGCAAAATCCCGGGGTTGACTGCATTTTAGGGCTTCCCCCGACGCGGGCGAGTACGATTCGCTCGGCACATGGCAACACCCTCCAACCTGCCGAGCCTATCGCGCGCCGATTTGGAG
>JAABUN010007849.1_pt1 | contig 11252 bp, 14 predicted proteins | sample 5559311 | NCBI WGS metagenome assembly JAABUN01 (sample SAMN10711877, study PRJNA513370) | rock metagenome | isolation source: Antarctica rocks | place: Antarctica: Victoria Land, Siegfried Peak sud | reverse complement strand
GCCCGAGGCGGCCTTGAAGACCGGACCGAGCTCCTTCTGCGGGACGTGCGCCTCGACGGCCATCTGGTCGTCGACGGTTGCTGCTGGCTTAGCCATCAGTGGTCATTCTCCTTTGAAGTCCCCGCGGGAGTCACGCTCGAAGTAGCTCGGGCCGACCGGGACGTTGAAGCCGTCGCGCGCGACGAGGTAGCCCTCGGCGTCGGTGGTGATGGGCAGCTGCGGCAGCGCACGCGCCGCCGGGCCGAAGACGACCAGGCCTGAGTCACCGAGGTCGAAGGTCGACTGGTGACAGGGGCACAGGAGGTGGTGGGTCTGCCGCTCCCACAGGCTGATCGGGCAGCCCACGTGCGTGCAGATCTTGGAGTAGCAGAGGATCCCGCCGACCTGCCAGTCCTGGCGGGACTCGGGGATCTTGATGTCGTTCGGGTCCATCCGGACGATGATGATCGAGGCTTTCGCCTTCTCGACGAGCTGCGCGGTGCCGTGGAACTTCTGCAGGTTCTCCGGCTGGGCGTTGACGAGCTGACCGATGACCAGCTCACTGGCCTTGATCGGCTCATAGGTGACGTCGGCGACCAGCCGGATGCCCTTCGACCAGATGGTCGACTCGATCGTGGCCGCCCGGATCCGTTTGGTGGGCTTCGGACCCAGGTCGGCGAAGCTGACGATCAGCGGCAGGCCCAGCGCCGCGAGCGCACCGGCGAGGCTGTAGCCCAGCACCTTGCGACGCTTGACCTGCGACTCCTCGATCCCGGCGTCCAGCTCGCGGAGCACGTAGGAGACGTCTTCCTCGGTGGAGGCCGCACCGTGGCGGTAGTCCACCGCCTCGTGGTCGTCCATCAGCTGACGCCCCCACTGGACGGCTCCGATGCCGATCAGCAGCAGGGCGAAACCGCCGGTGAGCCCGAGACCGAGATGCTTGGCGTTGATGCCGAACAGCACCGCTTCCCGAGGGACCGCGAAGTAGATCACCACGAAACCGATCGCCAGCAGGGGGACCAGGCCGAACATGGTGGCGACCTGTCGGGTCGCACGGTCGAAGGCCTTCTCGTCGACGTCGGTGAGTCGCGGCAGGTGCTCGCCCAGCCCGGGGTCTGGCACCGGGTAGCGGTCGGAGTCCTCGACGGTGTCCAGCTCCGCCTTGCGCTGCGCTTCGCCGTCGACCAGGTGGCCGCCATCGCGGGGGGTCAGATCGCTCACTTCGCCTTCGCTCCCTTCGCTGCGATCCAGACGGCGATGCCCATCAGGCCGCCGATACCGATGATCCAGGACCAGAGGCCCTCGCTGACCGGGCCGAGTCCGCCGAGGGTGAGGCCACCCTGCGCGGGCTGCTCGTGCAGCGTGTTGAGGTAGGCGATGATCGCTCGCTTGTCGTCCGGCTTGAGGACGCCGTCGGAGAAGACCGGCATCTGCTGCGGCCCGGTGATCAGGGCTTCGTAGATGTGCTGGTTGCTGACGCCGTACAGCGTGGGCGCGTACTTGCCGCCGGGCAGCGCGCCGCCTGCGCCCTCGAAGTTGTGGCAGGCCGAGCAGTTGGTGCGGAAGAGCTCACCGCCGCGGGCGATGTCCTCCTCGCTGACCCCGGCGGGGTCGTAGTCGGCGGGCGCGGGGACCTCCGGCCCGGGGCCGAGGCTGGCGACGTAGGCCTCGAGTGCTGCGATCTCGTCGGGGTTGTAGCGGTTGGGCTTGACCGGGGCCTGCGCCTCGGGCCGGGCCATCGGCATCCGGCCAGTGGCGACCTGGAACTCCACCGCCGCAGCTCCGACCCCCGCCAGCGGCGGGCCCTGGATCTCTCCGCTGTCCTGGCCTTCGCCGTTCAGGCCGTGGCAGGACGCGCAGCCGACGGCGAACAGGGCCTTGCCCTCCGCGACCTGCTGGCTGCTGCCGGTGTCGGCCGAGGACTGCCCGGCCGGCGCCAGCACCGTGTACAGCGCGCCCATGACGAAGAGCCCCAGCACGAGCAGCAGCGCCTTGGCTGCTGGGTGCCGTCGTCGGGAGGACAGGAATCGCACGTTGGGTCCCTCTCAGGATCGCTCGCTCTTGCTCTTGGGGCTGCAGAGTATTCAGTTGGGTCGTGCTCTGCGGATGCGCCGCACCCGGGCTTGCCGCCGCGCTACTGCAGGAGGTAGATCACACCGAACAAGGCGATCCACACGACGTCCACGAAGTGCCAGTAGTAGGACACCACGACGGCGCTGACCGCCTGCTCATGGGTGAAGGTGCGCGCCAGGTAGGTACGTCCGAGCAGCAGCACGAAGGCGATCAGCCCGCCCGTCACGTGGAGCCCGTGAAAGCCTGTGGCCAGGTAGAACACCGAGCCGTAGACGTCGCTCGAGAGCGTCATGCCCTCGCCGACCAACGTGGCGTACTCGAAGACCTGGCCGCCGACGAAGAACGCCCCCATCGCGAAGGTGAGCATGTACCACTCGCGGAGGCCCCACTCCCGGAGGGGGTGCAACGTGAGGGCGTGTCCCGAGCGGGACACCTGGCCGCGCTCGGCGGCGAAGACGCCCATCTGACAGGTGAACGAGCTCGCGACCAGCACCGCGGTGTTGACGATGGCGAACGGGATGTTCAGCAGCTCGGTCCGGGCGTCCCACAGGCTCACGAACCCACCGCCGGCGGCCTGGGAGTTGGTCACGTTGCGGATGGTGAAGTACGCCGCGAACAGGGCCGCGAAGAACATCAGCTCCGACGCCAGCCAGACGATGGTGCCGACGGCGACCATGTCGGGCCGACCGGGCCGGCCACGCAGCCGGGACTGCGGGATCGGGTGCAGAGACCCTTCCGGCTTGGTCATCGAGCCCGAGACGGCGTGCGTGTGAATGGCCACGGGCACATTATTGCCTCACCGTCGGCACCCGTCACTCCTGGGCGCGCCTGAGTGTGGGCTGGGTACGGGCTGAGAAGGGGCCGGGGTCCCGCTGCTTCAGAGGCCGCCGTAGGTGTCGATGCGGCTGCGCGCCCGCAAGGTGGAGACGAGAATCACCACCCCTGCCACCGTGAGGGGGACCCAACCGGCTCCCAGACCGACGACCACGCTGACCGAGCGGAGCATCCCGAGGCCCACCAGCAAGGGCACGAACCCGAGGGCCAGCAGCCAGCCGGACAGGTGCAGCGGCCACCAGAAGAACTTGTTGACCTCATCGGCGAACAGCGCCCAGCACAGCAGCACCGCCAGGACTGCGCCGATCTGGTGCATCGAGGCGCCGAGGTTGAAAACGTTGAGGGCCAGCGGCAGCCGGCCCACGTCAGCAGCCGGCAGCCACAGCGGGTCGACGCCCCGGATCAAGGTGGCGGCGGGGAACAGCGTCAGCCGCGCGTCGACCAGCTGGACGGTGAAGTTGAGGTACTGGAGCCGGAGGTAGGGCAGCACGGCGCCCAGGACCACCAACCCGACCGACAGCACGGCCGGCAGCACCCGCTCCCGGCTCAGCGTCAGGCCTCGGACAGCCACGCCGACCATCCTCCCGCGTCGGCTCGGCCGCGGGCCGGTGCCCCGCCGGTCGGAGCGTCCCGGGGCGCTAGGCTCATGCCGCCGTCCGAGGAAGAGAGTGGAGCGATCACCGCCATGAGCAGCACCGAGCCCCCGTCCGCCGAGGTCGCCACGATCCTGCTCTACGCCTCGGACCGGCTGACCCGGGAGGACGTCCGGCTCGCGCTGGGCCGCAAGGTCGCCCGTGACCTCCAGGTCCGGGTGCTCGAGGTCGCCACCCAGGCCGCTGTGCTCACCGCCATGGACGGAGGCGGCATCGACCTTGCCATCCTCGACGGCGAGGCGGTCCCCGGGGGGATGGGCCTGTGCCGTCAGCTGAAGGACGAGATCTTCCGCTGCCCGCCGGTGCTGGTGCTGACGGCACGCCGCGACGACGCCTGGCTGGCCACCTGGTCTCGCGCGGACGGGGTGCTCGGCCACCCCGTCGATCCGATGCGGCTGCCGCAGGTCGTCGCCGGGCTGCTCCGGGCCTCCACGGCCGGTGCAGACGCCCCCACCTCGGCATGATGTGGGCGCCATGCCCGCGCTGACGAGCTGGCCCGACCTGCTGGGCGGTCTGGTCCAGGGCGTCGACCAGAGCCGCGAGGCCACCGCGTGGGCCATGGAACAGATCCTCGGCGGGGCGGCCACGCCCGCCCAGATCGCCGCGTTCGTCGTCGCCCTGCGGGCCAAGGGCGAGACGGTGGAGGAGATCGCGGGTCTCGCCGACACGATGATCGACTTCGCCACCCCGATCGAGCTCAGTGGTCCCGCGGTGGACGTGGTGGGGACGGGCGGGGACCGCTCCAACACCGTCAACATCTCCTCGATGGCCGCTCTGGTGGCCGCCGGCGCCGGCGCTCGGGTGGTCAAGCACGGAAACCGGGCCGCGTCGTCGGCCTGCGGTTCCGCTGACGTCCTGGAGGCGCTCGGGGTCGTCCTCGACCTGCCGCCCGAGGCCCAGCAGGGGGTGGCCGACGAGGCCGGCATCGCCTTCCTGTTCGCACCGCACTACCACCCGGCGCTGCGGCACGCCTCTGTCGTGCGACGCGAGCTGGGGATCCCGACCACCTTCAACTACCTCGGGCCGCTGACCAACCCGGCCCAGCCCGGAGCCCAGGCGGTCGGGGTGGCCGACGGGCGGATGGCGGCGATGGTGGCCGGCGTCTTCGCCGCCCGTGGGCACCAGGGTCTGGTGGTGCACGGCGGGGACGGGTTGGACGAGCTGACGACCACGACGAGCTCACGGGTCTGGGTGCACGCGGGCGGCTCCGTCACCGCGGTCGAGCTGGAGCCGTTGGACCTGGGTCTGCCCCGCGCAGTCCCGGCGGACCTGACGGGCGGCGACCCGGCCCACAACGCCCGGGTGGTGCACCAGGTACTGGCCGGCCGGCCGGGGCCGGTGCACGACGTCGTCGTGCTCAACGCCGCCGCGACACTGGTCGCCTTCCACGGACCCGACCCGGCACGGCTGCACGAGCAGCTAGCCGAGCAGCTGGTGGTGTCGGAGGACGCGATCGCCTCCGGCAGGGCGGCGCAGACGCTCGCCCGGTGGGTGGAGGCCACCCACACGGCAATCAGCTGAGGGTCAGGGAGCTCAGCGCGTCGGCGGCCAGGGCGCGCAGCCGCGGGTCGGCGTCGTCTGGCACCGAGCTGGCGCCCACCACGACCGTGCCGTCGTCCAACCCCACCAGCAATGCCGTCAGGTCGTCGTAGCGGCTGGGTAGACCCTTGATTGTGTAGTGCACGCGGACACTCACCACCACACCCTCGTGCCCGTCGACGGAGTGGTCGGCGAGCCCGCGGGGCTCGACGCGGGTGCTGGCCGAGCGGAACAGCGACCGCCCGAGCTGCTGGCCGAGCCGGCTCGCCCGCTCCTCGAGGTCCTCCCCGGGCACCACCGGCGAGAGCCGCCCCAGCAGCACGGCCGCCGACCAGGTGCGGCCGCCGTCGTAGCCGACGTGGACCGGGGCCGAGGCCACGAAGCAGACGTCGAGCAGACCGGGTAGCCGGACCGGGTCCGGGGCGGGGACGTAGGGCGGACCGGGCAGGGTCATCGACGCGGGCCCGAGCGTGGCGATCCGGGTGGCCTGGTCCAGGCGGCCGACGGCCGCGCTGCCCGCCATGACGATGGGGGTGGCGGTGCTGGCCGGCGCCCGGGTGCCGCGCTGGACGCCAGTGCCGTCGCCGAAGATCGCCAGGCCCAGGCCAACGGTCGCGCCGAGGAACAGGGCAACGCACACCAGCAACGCCACCGCAGTCCGGGCCGGGGAGCGCCGGCGCCGCGCGAGCTCATCCTGGGGCTGGGCCGGGGAGTGCAGCCGGGGGGTCGGCGCCTGCGGTGACTCGCTGATCGCCTCGGTCCAGCCGCCTCCGTCCCACCACCGGTACAGATCGGGTGCGCCGGCCGGGTCCAGATACCAGCCGGGCCGCGGTGCAGCGCTCACTCCGCGAGCCTAGCCGGACGTCCCACGTGGTCGCGTCACCGTGCTCGCCCCCGCCCGGCTGGGAGTGCCGGGTCATACTGCACGGGTGATCTCGCCTGACCTGGCTGCCGCGCTGGGCCCCCTGCTGTCCTGGACGCCGAAGAACGGTGACCAGTTCTTCATCCCCCGCGCGGAGATCGCCGAGTCGGTGTTCACCATCAGCGACATGGTGGTGGAGCGGGTGACCCTGCACGGTGAGACCCGCTTCCACTTCAACGGCACCGTCGAGTGGGCGCTGGACTCGGTGGAGGCCGACGCCGTGGTCTGGCTCCCGCGTGAGGACCAGCTCCGTGCGCTGGTGGGGGAGTGGTTCCTCTCACTCGACGCGTCGCCGGCCGGTTACGTGGTGACGGTGAGCGGACCCGGGCGGGCGCACCACACCGATCCTGAGACGTCTGCTGCCGACGCCTACGGCCGGGCTCTGCTCTACGTGCTCAGCGCTGCTGCCCCCGCTCCCCCGGGGACTCCCGCCCCCGCGTGAGTCACCCGGCCCCGCGTGGGTCACCCGTGCGGCGCAGACCTCTCCGCGCCGACTCCCGATGGGGCGAGCCGGCTCACGCCGCCCAGCCGCTGAGCGCCGCCAGGTAGGCACCGGCCAGCATGGCGGGTGCGTAGGCGAAACCGCCGACCCGGTGGCGCGCCATCCGGACCAGCCCCACCACCCCCCCAACCAAGGTCCCGGCGACCAGGGTCGCCACGAGCAGCGGCCAGCCGGCTGCGGCCGCGGCGGCCCCCAGCAGCGGCGCGAAACGGACGTCGCCGAAGCCGAAGCCGCCGCGCGAGACGAGCCAGACGACCAGGTAGAGCCCGCCGGCGATCGCGGCCCCGACCGCGCTGCGCACCAGCAGCTGTGCACTGCCGGCAAGAGCCGCGGCGGCCACGGTCGCGACGGCCATGGCCGCCCAGGCGATGCGGACCAGGGGAAGGGGCAGCCACGTCGTCCGCAGGTCGACCGCCGCCAGCAGCACGCCGGCCAGGGCGAGCACGCTCCAGAGCGGCTGCAACGCGGACGGCAAGGTCGACCACGCCACGGCGGCGGCCACCGCCGAGCAGAGCCCGCACGCCAGCACGAAGCGGGGCGTGGCCAGCGCGGCGTAGCCCGGCGCGTCGGCCGCCTGGGGCTCTGGCAGCCAGCGCAGCAGGGGGGCGGTGACGGCCGCGCTCAGCAGCCCGGTGGCCAGCACGGCCATCCAGGCCAGCAGCTGGGCCCCGGTCACCCGGCGATCCTACGGAAGGTTCGGCCTCGAGAGCGCCGGCTCACGCCGCGGCCTGGAGGCGCTCGACGCGCCCCTCCTCCGCACCCGGCACCGTCCGGCAGGCCGTCAGCAGCCGCAGCGCCAGCAGCGCGCTGCACCAGGCCGCAGTCTCCTCGGCGAGCTCCTCCAGCGACCAGGACGGCACCCCCAACTGCTGCGCCAGGGCCGACGGGCATCCGGCCCGGGCCAGCAGCCTGCGGAGCCGCAGCCGAGACTCCGCGGCGGGCACCTGCCGTTCCCGCAGGGACCGGACGTGGGTGGCGCCGACCAGCAGCAGGGCGCGGGCGTACTCGGGGCGGATCCGTCGCAGCGGCCGACCCCCTCGTCCCTCCGCCAGCGACGTGGCCATCCGCGGTGGGACAGCGGCGAGCACCGCCACCTCGGTGGCGCTGAGCCCGCCCACCTCCATCAGGTGCCGCAGGTGGGCTCGGAACGGTCCGGCGTCCACCCAAGGCGCAGCTGTTGGCTCCATCGTCGTCCTCCTGGTCCGGGGTCTCTACCCAGGAGGGCCCGTGCGGCGGCACGGATGTTAACGCCCGCCGCCGAAAAACTTCTCGGGCCGGCTGGCCGGCTGGCCGGCGAAAGGACGAGGGCCGACCCCGCTCGCGCGGGATCGGCCCTCGGGGGTGGTGCTGGCGGCTGCCCGCAGGTCAGCTCTGGGCTCGGCTGAACCCTGCCCGCTCGGCAGCGTCCTCGCCGTCGAACCAGACCTCCGTGCGGGTCTCCTCGTAACCACTGCCGTCGGGCAGGTGATACCTCATCGAGGTCTCGTTACCCTTGATGACGAAGCCTTCCGGCGGCTCGCTGCCGACGTAGGACCCCGCGCCGTAGCGTGAGCCGGTGCTGTCGGGAGCTGCCGCCTCGTCGCCCCCCTCGGCCGGCTGGTCGGGTTCGGGCTGGCCGTCGGCCTCGGCCATCGCCGCGTGGGCGTTCTGTCCGGACTGCGGGTCGGTGCTGGCGGTGTCGGACTCCGCCGTGCCGAAAGTGTCCTCGGCAGGGGCAGGGGCAGGGGCAGGGGCCGCGGGGGCCGACGATGGCGACGACGTGAACGAGGACGGAGCCGGGGCCGACGGGCGGGCTGCCTGCCAGCCGGAGTCCTGGCTGCTGTCCAGCAGCCTGCGCACCACGACGGCCGCGACGCCAGCCAGTGCGGTGACGACCGCGATCCGCTTGACCCAGCTGCCGCCGCTGGGCTTCTCCTCGGGCAGGGTCAGCTCACCCCGTGCAGCGGCGGCGGTTGCCCGGCCGCGCTTGACGGCCTCGACGGCGAAGGGCGACGCTGCGGCCGCGCTGAGCGTGGTGCTGATCCTGGGCAGCAGGTCGTCGGAGACCCGGTCACGAGCGGACTCCCAGGCGGGTCCCACACGCTCCGCGGCCTCGTGCGCCGCCGCGGCGCCGCCGGCCATGACCGGAGCGATCCGGTTGGCGGCCAGCTCGGTGTAGGGGGTCACGCGCTCGGCCACCGCGTGCACGGCCTGGCCGGCCAGCGGCGCGGCCTTCTCGTACACCTGGTGAGCCAGCGGCCCTGCGGCGGCGGCGTAGCCCGCGGCGAGGGGTCCGGCCTTGGCGGCAACACCCTGGGCCAGCGGTACGACGCGCTCGGCCGCGCTCTGGGCCAGCGGAACGATCTTCTGCGTCCGGGTGGTGGTGACGCTCTCGACGACGACGGGCGCGACCTCCTCGTCTCGAGCGGCGCCGACGCGGTTTCTTCGCTTCACGTTTCCTCCGTTGTGCGTACGGGCGACTTCCGTTTCGCCGTGAGGGTCACCGTACCGCTGGAGAGTGTGGGGTGGCCGGTGGGTCGGCGTCGGCGCCGCAGCGGTTGGCTGCATCTGGGAGGATGGCCGGCGGACCGGACCAGGAACGACAACACAGGAAGGTGCCGACGTGGCACAGACCGCCATCCTCCACACCAACCACGGCGACATCACCATCAACCTCTTCGGCGACCACGCCCCGAAGACGGTCGCCAACTTCGTGGGTCTCGCGACCGGGACGAAGGAGTACACCGACGCCAGGACCGGCAGCTCGACCACCGGGAAGTTCTACGACGGCGTGATCTTCCACCGGATCATCTCGGGCTTCATGATCCAGGGCGGTGACCCACTGGGCACCGGTACCGGCGGGCCGGGCTTCACCTTCGCCGACGAGTTCCACCCCGAGCTGGCCTTTTCCAAGCCCTACCTGCTGGCCATGGCCAACGCCGGACCCGGCACCAACGGTTCGCAGTTCTTCATCACCCTCGGCCCGACGCCGCACCTGAACCGCCGCCACACCATCTTCGGCGAGGTCGCCGACCAGGCCGGCCGCGAGGTCGTGGACACCATCGGCAGCCTGCGGACCGGACGCAACGACCGCCCCGTCACCGACGTGGTGATCGAGTCGGTCGACATCACCGAGTGAGCGCCGGCCCCGCCGGACCGGACTTCTCCCCGCCCGGCTTCGTCGGCTGCTACCGCCATCCCGAGCGGATGACGGGAATCAGCTGCCAGCGCTGCAGCAAGCCAATCTGCGGCGAGTGCATGCAACCAGCCTCGGTCGGCTTCCAGTGCCCGAAGTGCGTCGACCGCGGGCGGGCCGGAGTGCGGGCTCCGCGCACCCGTTTCGGTGCGAGCGTGCGCCCGGACGGGGCCGTCGTCACGAAGACGATCATGGCGGTCCTCGGTGCCGTCTGGCTGCTGGACTTCGTCAGCGGCGGACTGGTCACCTCCCTGCTGGTGATGGACAACGCCGCAGTGGCAGCCGGCCAGGTCTGGCGGCTGCTGACGGCCGCCTTCGTCTCCGGCAGCGTCCTCGGTGTCCTGATGAACCTGGTGGTGCTCTGGTTGGCCGGCCGGGCGCTCGAGTCGGAGCTGGGACGGTGGCGCCTGCTGGCTCTCTACCTAACGGCGGGACTCGGCGGGACGACCCTGTTCCTGGTTCTGGGGCCGCCGTTCGGTGGGGCGCTGGCCGCCTCGGCGGCCGTGGTCGGCCTGCTGGGCGCGAACGCCATCGGCAAGCACAAGTCGGGGGAGGACGTACGCGGCGACGTGGGTCTGCTCCTGCTGCTGGTGCTCTACGCACTGCTCGTCGGGTTCAGCGACTACGGCTGGCTGACCCTGGTCGGCGGCATCCTGGTCGGCGCGCTCAGCGGGTGGGTGCTCGCCTATGCCCCCCGCCGCCGCCGGGCCCTGGTGCAGGCCGCCGGCCTGCTTGGGCTGGTAGCGCTCTGTGCCCTGGGCGTGCTCGTCCGGCTGACCGCTTTCTAAGCTAAGGGGTGCTCAGCCGCCGAGGGAGAACGCAGCCTCGAGGTCGTGGGTGGAGTAGGCCCGGAACGCGATGTGGGTCTCGGTGCCCAGTACGCCGGGGACCTTGTTGAGGCTGTCGGCCACCACGTCTGCCACCTGGTCGTGCTGGGCGACCCGGATGAGGGCGATGAGGTCGATGGACCCCGTGACGGAGTACACCTCGCTGACCCCGCGGAGGGCCGCGATGGCCTCGGCCACCTCGGGGATCCGGGCTACCTCGGCGTGCACGAACACGATGGCGGTGACCATGGCACTCACCTTAGTGGCGCCGCCAGTGTTCTTAGGGCCGGGCTCAGCTCGCCGGCCCGCCACGCGGGATAGATGACGTCCTTGATCTATCCCGCGGGTGAGGACGTCGAGAGTAAGCGTCTGGATCGCTTTTGGGTGCGGCGCTGGAGGCCCCGCCTCTCGTCGTCGTCGCTTCACCCCGGTCGCCTGGCACCCGATGGCCAGCAGGTGCTGTCGGTGCCGGCCAGCCGGGGGACCAGCCCGGTACGGCCCCGGTCGGGCGGGGCGACGACCAAGCGGCGAGAACCCGACGATGACCACATCGAGCAGGGCGACGCACTCCGCTCGAAGTTGGCCTGAACGTGGCGCTGCACGTAGCGTATCGGTGGAGACCGACGCTCGCGGGGCGGGTAGGCCGATCAGGCCACCGGACCAACTCCAGCCTCGTCTTCTGAAAGACCTTCTGTTGGTCCAACCGCGGATGGTGACTCAGGTCACGGCCGGATAACCCGATGCGCAC
>JAABUN010007848.1_pt1 | contig 11252 bp, 11 predicted proteins | sample 5559311 | NCBI WGS metagenome assembly JAABUN01 (sample SAMN10711877, study PRJNA513370) | rock metagenome | isolation source: Antarctica rocks | place: Antarctica: Victoria Land, Siegfried Peak sud | reverse complement strand
GCGGCCCGGGCCAATTCGGCGACGGTCTTGTAGCCGGTCAGGTCGATGTGGACGCGCGGCGGCGGGGCGTCCTCGGCACGGGCGGCCGCGAACGGGACTAGGGCGAGCAGGAAAGTGGCGAGGCGCATGGCGGGGCACACGGTGGGGACGGCGGGGGGGTGCGGGCGAGTGTAGTCGGCGGGGGCTGAGAGGGGGATGAGAGCAGGCGTTAGGAGCCGGATGCGTGAGCGTCCGGGTTCTTCACCACGCGCGAGGCGGAACCCGGACGCTCACGCATCCGGCTCCTAACGCCTTACCGCCCCTTCCCCAAGGTGGGCAGCAGCTCCCGCTCGATGTACGTCGTGTCGACCGTCCCGTTGACGAAGTCGGCCGTGTTGAAGATATCCTGGTGCAGCGGGATGGTCGTGGCGATCCCCTCGACCGTGAACTCGCGGAGTGCCCGCCGCATCGTGGCGATGGCCAGCGCCCGCGTCGGCCGGTGGACCAAGAGCTTGGCCACCATGCTGTCGTAGTTCGGCGGCACCCGGTAGCCGGTCACGACGTGCGTGTCGAGCCGCACCCCCGGACCGCCGGGCGGGTGCCACTTGGTGATCGTCCCGGCGCTGGGGCGGAAGTCGGCGTAGGGGTCTTCGGCGTTGATCCGCACCTCGATGGCCGACCCGCGGGACACGACATCTTTTTGCGTGTACCCGAGCTTCTCCCCGGCCGCGATGCGGATTTGCTCGCGGATCAGGTCGATGCCGGTGACCAGTTCCGTCACCGGGTGTTCGACCTGGATGCGGGCGTTGACCTCGATGAAGTAGAACTTGTTGTCCTTGTCCACCAGGAACTCGCACGTCCCGGCCGAGTAGTAATCCGCGGCCTTGACCAGTCGAACGGCGGCGGCGCAAATCTCGTCGCGGACTTTTTCGGGCAGGTTCGGCGCGGGCGACTCCTCGACCAGCTTCTGGTGCCGCCGCTGCAGGCTGCAGTCCCGCTCGTAGAGGTGAACGACGTTGCCGTGCTTGTCGCCCAGAATCTGCACCTCGATGTGCCGCGGCTGTTCGAGGTACTTTTCGAGGTAGACGCTGCCGTCCTTGAACGCCGCCTCGGCCTCCTGCTGGGCCTGGGCGAACCCGCTCGCCAGGGTGATGTCGTTGCGGGCGACGCGCATCCCCCGGCCGCCGCCGCCGGCCGCCGCCTTGATCAGCACCGGATAGCCGACCTGGCGGGCGAACCGCAGCGCCTCCTCGACCGTTTTGAGGATGCCGTCGCTGCCCGGGACCGTCGGCACCTTGGCCTTGCGGGCGAGCTGCTTGGCCCGGTCCTTGTTCCCGACCTGTTCCATCGCCGCCTCGGGCGGGCCGATGAACTCGATCTTGCACTCCCGGCAGGTGTTGGCGAACCCGGCGTTCTCCGACAGGAACCCGTACCCCGGATGGATGGCATCCGCGTTGGCCACCTCGGCCGCCGCGATGATCCGCTGGACCTTGAGGTAGCTCTCCGCGGCCGGGGCCGGACCGATGCAGACGGCCTTGTCGGCGAGTTTCAGGTACGGGGCGTCCCGGTCGGCCTCCGAGTAGACGACGGCCACCTCGATGCCCAAGTCCCGGCACGCCCGGATCACCCGCAGGGCGATCTCGCCGCGGTTCGCCACCAACACGCGCTGGAACATCGTCACTCTCGGGAGCCGGGGGAACGGGCGTCAGCGGCCGGCGTCGACCCGGAACAGGACGGTCCCGAAGTCGACCCCGTCGCCGTTCTTGACGCACACCTCGGCCACCGTCCCGGCGACCTCGGCCTTGATGTCGTTGAAAATCTTCATCGCCTCGATCAAGCAGACCGTCGTGTCCGGCGTGACGGCCGCCCCGACCTTGACGAAGTCGTCCTTGTCCGGCTTGGGCCGCAGGTAGACGGTGCCGACCAGCGTCGATTTGACATCGAGGAGCGCCTTCGCCGCCGGGGCCGGAACCCCCGCCGCCGGGGCCACTGCGGGCACACCCGCTACAGGGGCCGGGGGCAGGGCGTGCGTCACCACCGGGACCGGCCCGCCCTTGCGCAGTCGGATGCGCTGGTCGCCCTCACGGAGGGCGATCTCGGTTAGATCGTGGGCGGCCATCAGGCCGATCAGGTGTTCGACGGTTCGCACGTCGAACGGCCGCGGGGCGGGGTCGGACTCGGGGGGCACCGATCGGCCTCGTGGGAGGAAGTCTGGGCGAATGGGGGAGTTAGCCCCTTACGTCTCGGGCCGAGGGCCGGCTCGCCACGGTAACGTACTCAGAGGGTTGACGCCCCCGCTCGCCGTTACACTACGAATTCGAGCGGCAGGGTGGACAGCCGGATCGGCTCGTCCCGGGTGATCAGGTAGTCGTCCTCCAGGCGTACCCCGCCCCAGCCCGGCAGGTAGACGCCCGGCTCGACCGTCACGACCATCCCGGCTTCGAGCGTGTCGGCCGAGTTCGCCCGCAATTGCGGAGCCTCGTGGACCTCCAGCCCGATCCCGTGGCCCAACCCGTGGGTGAAGTGGTCGGCCAGGTTCACCCGGCCGCCGTCCTTCAGCCGGACCCCGGCGAGGGACTTACGGGCGGCCGCGTCCGGGGCTTTGCCACTCGCCCCGTCGCGCAACTCGGCCACCGCCGCGTCGTGGGCGGCCGCCACCGCCGCCGCGATTTCCTCGTAGTGGAACGCCCGCCGCTCGGCCTTGTTCCGCGGCGACGGGGCCACGCCGAACGGGCTGAGAAAGGTCCGCGTCAGGTCCGACTTGTAGCCCAGGTCGGCCCCCCAGTCGACGAGCAGCTTGCTCCCGGCGGACAGCGGCCGGTCGGTCGGCGGGGCGTGCGGCAGCGCCCCCCGGTCGCCCACGGCCACGATCGGCGGGAACGCGCTCCCCGCGGCCCCGGCCCGCCGCAGGAAGGCGTCGAGGGCGTCGGCCATCTCCTTCTCGGTGTCGGTTTCGCGGAGCATCGCCCGGAACATGCCGAACGCCCGCTCGGCCGCCCGGACCGCGGCTCGGAGCTGTTCTACCTCGCCGGGGTCCTTGACCATCCGGAGCCGCTCGACCCGGCCGTCGACCGGGGCGAACGTCAATTTCGGCCCGGCTGCCTGCAGGGCGGCCAACAGCCCGAGCGTAGCGTGGTCGGCCTCCAACCCGACGTTTCGCGCCCCGGCCTTCGTGAGGACGGCGGCGGCCGCCGCGGGGAGGCGTTGGTCGTGCGGCCGGATGTGGACCTCGAGGCCCGGGCACTCTTCGGCGATTTGTTGCTCGAACCGGGCGTCGCTCACCAACACGAACGCCGCCCCGGCGACGACGTAGCTCGAATCCCCTGTAAACCCGGTCAGGTACGTGACGTTGGCCGGGTGGGTGACGAGTAGAGCGTCGAGGCCGTCGGCGGCAACCGTCCGGGCGAGGGCCTGGCGGCGGTGGGTTGGGTTGTGCATGGGCGGATCGCTTCCAGCCGGGGTATCTGCTCGCACCGATAACGTATCGATAACCGTTGGTGCCGCGCCACGCGATTCCCGGCCCGGCCCGGCCGATTTCCCCTATCGAAACCCGGCAGCCGGCGGAATTGGTCCGGCCCCCCAGTCCCCGCGCCAGGGTCTGATGCTCCCGCTCGTCGTGAATCTCGCCGGCCGGGTCTGCGTGGTCGTCGGGGCCGGCCCGGTCGGCCGCCGCAAGGCAACTGCCCTCGCCACCGCCGGGGCTGCCGTCCGGATGGTCGATCCGCACCCGGCCCCGGACCTGCCGGCGGGGTGGGAAGTGATCCCGGAGCCGTTCCGCCCGGATCACTTGATGGGGGCGGCGCTGGTCGTCGCCGCCGGGCCGGACGCGGTCAACGCCGCGGTCGTGGCGGCGGCCCACGCCCGCGGTTTGTGGGTGGCCGACGCCGCCGACCCCGGCCGGGGGACCGTGACGTTCCCCGCCGTGGGCCGGGCCGGGCCGGTGACGATCGCGGTCGGCACGTCCGGGGCCGCCCCGGCCGTCGCCCGCACCCTCCGCGACCGCTGGCTGGCGGAACTCGATGTCGACGTGCTGGTCTGGGTCGACCTGCTCGCCGAGGTACGTACCCACGTCCTCGCCGCCGGCCTCCCACCCGAAGCCCGCCGCCGTCTGTTGACCGGGTTCGCCGGCGGGGCGTGGCTCGACCGGCTCAAGACCGTCGGCCGGGCGGAGGTTCGCGCGGCGATGTTAGCGGCCGTCGCGCAGGCGGGCCAGGTCGGCGGCGGCGACGCCGTACCAACGCCGGACCCGGCCGGCGGTCGGGTGCCAGGCGACCATGACGGCGACCACGACGCCGATGCAGCCGAGTAGCCCCGGCGACGACGTGAGGTGCAGCAGGATCGCCCACGCGAACCCGACGCCGACGAGGACCGCGTGGGTGCCGAACACCCGGCCCGCGACGGCGTTCATGAGTCGCTCGGCGTCGGCGTCGGGGCCGACGACCTCGGGGTGGTCGCGGAGCATCCGTCGCACGGCCGCGTCCCCCTTGGCCCGGCCGACCCGCCAGGCGATGAATGGGACGATCACGGTGACCATCGTGGCCACGATGGTCACGACCGGTACGCCTTCGATGAGGAGCCGGTTGCCGGCGAGCGGGACGCCGTCGAGGGCGTAGGTAACGATGAGCCAGAAGCCGGCGGAGACGATGAGGAGGAAGACGACCATGCCGGCGCACATGGCCCGGAACAGGGCTTGGCGGCCGGCGAACTCCGGGGCGTCGGGCGGGGACACGGCGGACATTTCGTTCAGAGCCCCGACCGTTAGGGAGGGGTTACTCGCACGCACTGGGGCAGCGGTCGTTCAGCTCCGGTCCAGTCTGCAACCGCCGACGTTGATTTCTCGCCCGGCCGACAAACCGCTTCCTGACGGTCGGCGCTCTGACCCAACCCACGCCGCGAGCTGCCGGCTGGCAAGTCAGTCGGCGTCCGCGCCGGGGCGGTGGCGGTTCATCCACAGGGCGGCCGCCTCATGCATAGCCCGGGCGTTGCCGCTGCCACCCCACCCCAGTTCGTTGTACATGGCCCGCAGTTCGTCGACGGACCTTTTGGCCAGCAGAGCGACCACCAGTCGGGACATATCCCCGTACACGGTGGCCACGTCCTGATACGGTTCGCCATCCCGGCGGGGCACCTCGGCCAGAAGTGCCTCGAACACGTCCCGGTCGATGAAGTTGCGTCGCTCCGCCATCGTTACGTCCCCCGAACTAACTAAAGTGTGACGGCTGAAAGCCGGGGACAACGGTCCCCGGCTTTCAGCCGTCACTATACCCGCCCCACCCCTAATCAATCTTCCCGATCCGCTCACTCGTGTCATGCGGGATGTGCCGCCAGGCGATCTCGGTGCCGAGGCGCTTCGAGAACTCGGCCCGATACCGCGCCGGGGACAGGCCGCCCGCGCCCTTCTTGGGCTGCATCGAGTTATGCACGTACTGCTGGTACGCGGTCCCCGGCTTGGCCGTGTCGTAGACCGTGACGCTCACGTTCGCTCGGCCGGCGTAGAACTCGCCGGCGTCCTCCGGTTGGAAGATGCTCATCTGGTCGACGTTCGCGTCGATCACGTAGTCGGCCCCCAACTGCTGGCCGATGACCGCCGGGTTGACCGCCCGCCAGTCGCCCAGGCTGGCCTTGTGCCGCTCCAGCCGGGCCGGGTCGATGACGACGATCGGCGTCTTCGAGTCCCGCGTGTCGGCCGAAAGCCGGGAGCCGATCTCGGCGGCCAGGTCGCGGCCGGCGGTGGCGAACGTCGGGTCCGAGGTCAGCCCCGGGCTTTGCGACGTGACGACCAGGACGGTGACTTCCTTCTTGCCGGCCTTGGGCGGCAGCGGGTGTTCCGGCTTGGCCTTGTCGTCCCGCAGGAGCCACCCCAGCGACGACGGCGAGCAGCCGACGCCGGCCAGGGCCAGGAGCGACAAGAGGACGCCCCACTTGCGCACGAGTTTCCGCCGGTTCATCCGTGAACCCCCCTAAAATGAAACCCGCCCCCCGGCGGGTACAGAACCTAGTCCGACAGCAGCACCACCGCCCACCGGCCGAACATCAGCACCAACAGCACGATGACCCCGACGGTCGCGGCCGCCTCGGCCGACCTAATGAACAAATACCTCCCCCGCCCGGCACTCCACACCGCCCACGGCACCAGCGCCACCCCGAACCCGCACAGCAGCGTCCCGACCCAGTTCGCCCGGGCCGAGTTGGCCGGGTCGGCGTGCATCAGGAGCGCGAAGCTCGTCGTCATCCCGCACGCCGGGCACGGCTTGCCGATCAGGCTGACCATGCTGCACGGCGGCAAACCCAACTGCGTGTGCGTGGCCATCGTCCGCGGCGACCCGTCGGCCGTGTATGGGTTCAGCCAAACGGCCAGCCCGAGGACGGCCGACACCCCCGCCGCCACCACGACCAGTGCCCCACGGACCCACCACCCGAGCCGCGGGTTCGCCCGCCGGGCGACGGGCAGCGGGGCGTTCCACCCGTCGGCCGGGTCGGCGACCACCTCGAACCCCGGGTCGGCGTCGGCGGGCGGCGGGTCGGGCGTCATAGCGGCATCCGGCGGGGGGATAGCGACTCGCGGCCGGGGGCGTCAAGACCAGACCGGGCGGCGGGGTATAACAGTGCGAACCGTGCCCCGCATTGTACCGCTTACCGTCATGATGAAGGCTGAATGATGAGTGATGAATGATGTCCCCGAATGCCTGGCGGCCGCCGTCTTGCGCCTCGACCTGCGTTCCCGCCCCGGCGTCGTCGCGGTCAGCGGCGGGGCGGACAGCGTCGCCTTGGTGAGCGGGCTGAACGCGCTCGGTGGCCTGACGCTGTCCGTCGGGCACTTCCACCACCACATTCGCGGGCCGGCCGCCGACGCTGACGCCGCGTTCGTGCGCGCCCTGGCCGCGCGCTTCGATTTGCCATTCCACTTGGGCCACGCCGACGTGCCGGCCGCCGGCGGCAACCTCGAAGCGGCCGGCCGGCGGCTGCGGTATGCCTGGCTCGCGGACCTCGCCGAGCGGACCGGCGCGGGCTGGGTGGCGACCGGCCACACGGCCGACGACCAGGCCGAAACGGTGCTGTTCCACCTGGTGCGTGGGACTGGCTTGCGCGGGCTACGCGGCATCGCCGAAGTCCGACCGCTGGCCCCGACCGTTCGGCTTTTGCGGCCGATGGTAGCCGCCACCCGCGCCGATGTCCTGGCCCACCTGGCGGCGGTCGGACTCCCCCACCGGGAGGACGCCACCAACGCCGACCCGGCCTACACCCGCGCCCGCATCCGGGCCGAACTGCTGCCGCTGTTGAAGACGTTCAACCCGGCCGTCGTCGCCGCCCTCGGCCGCCTGGCCGGCCAGGCGGCCGACGCTTCCGCACGGGCCGACGCTGCCGTGGGCGTGCTTCGCGGCGAGTGCGAAAGGCCACGGGCCGGTGATGTGGTCGTGTTGGACTGGCACCGGTTGGCGGCAGAACCGGCCGAGCGCATCGCCGACCTGTTTCGATACGTCTGGGAGCGGGAAGGGTGGCCGCGCGACCGCCTGGACGCGGCCACGCTGGCGCGGACCGCAGCGGCGGTGCTGGCCGGGACGCCGGCCATCGACCTGCCCGGCGGGGTGCGGCTGCGGGTCGCCGGCGGCGTGGTTCAACTCGGGCGGGTTTCGTAAAATCGCCCCGCTGCCCCGCCCCGCGAGTGAGTCCGTTCCATGCCCCGCCCGATCCGCCGCGCGCTGTTCAGCGCCTCCGACAAGACCGGCCTCGCCGAGTTGGCCGCCGCCCTGCACACGACATACGGCGTCGATCTGGTCGCCACCGGCGGCACCAAGGCGCTACTCGAAGCCGCCGGCCTGCCGGTCCGGGACGTGGCCGACCTGACCCGCTTCCCGGAAATGCTCGACGGCCGGGTCAAGACCCTGCACCCGGCCGTCTACGCCGGCCTGCTCGCCCGCCGCGACAAGCCGGACCATATGCAGACCCTCGCCGAGTACGGCCTGGAGGAAATCGACCTGGTGGTGTGCAACCTCTACCCGTTCGAGGCGACGGTCGCCAAGCCCGGCGTGACCGACGCGGAAGCGGTCGAGACGATCGACATCGGCGGCCCGTGCATGGTCCGGGCGGCGGCCAAGAACCACGCGGCCGTCTGCGTGATCACGACAGCCGAACAGGGTGTGGAGTTACTGGCGGAATTGGCAGAACAGGCCGGAAACACGCGGCCGACGTTCCGCCGCAAGCTGGCGGCCGTCGCCTTCCGCCGTATCGCTGGGTACGACGCGGCCATCGCCGACTACTTCGCCCGGGCCGCCGCTGATGAGGCGGAACCGTTCCCACGGACGCTGACCGTCCGAATGGACCGCAAGCAGCTCCTCCGCTACGGCGAGAACCCCCACCAGCCGGCGGCGTTCTACGTCGAGCCGGGGTTCACCCCGGCGTCCGCCGCGACGGCCGTGCAGCGGCACGGCAAGGAGTTGAGTTACAACAACCTGCTCGACCTCGATTCGGCCCTGAACCTGGCCCGCGAGTTCGGCCGGCCGGCGGCCGTCGTCGTCAAGCACAACAACCCGTGCGGGGCGGCAGTGGCCGACACGCTCGAAGAAGCCTTCCACGCGGCCTGGGCCGGCGATCCGCAGAGCGCGTTCGGCGGCATCTTGGCGTTCAACCACCCAGTCGACACAGCGACGGCCGACGCCCTGGCGACCGGCCAACGGTTCGTCGAGTGCATAATAGCACCGAAGTTTGACCCGGCCGCGTTCGAGATTCTGACCACCAAGCCGACCTGGCGGAAGAACGTTAGGCTGATCGAAACCGGACCGTTAGGCCCGGTGCCGCCGGCCCGCGACTACCGCCGCATCGACGGCGGCCTGTTGGTCCAGGACCGGGACACCACGGCGGACGACCCGGCCCTCTGGAAGCGCGTGACGCGGCGGCCGCCGACGCCCGCCGAACACGCGGCCCTGGCCTTCGGTTGGGTGGTGTGCAGGCACGTCAAGTCGAACGCGATCGTGCTGGCGGCCGGCTTGCCGAACGGCGGGGCGGCCGTCGTCGGCGTCGGGGCCGGGCAGATGTCGCGGGTCGACTCGACGGAGATCGCCGTCCGCAAGGCCGGGGGCCGGGCGGCGGGCGGCGTGCTGGCGTCGGATGCGTTCTTCCCGTTCCCGGACAACGTCGAAGCGGCGGCCGCCGCCGGGGTGACGGCCGTCGTCCAGCCCGGCGGGTCGCAGCGGGACGCCGAGGCGGTCGCGGCGTGCGACCGGCTCGGGGTGGCAATGCTGTTCACCGGCGTTCGGCACTTCCGGCACTAACCGTTAGGGTGGTATGTCCCATGGCCGCCGACGACCTCGCGGCCTTCGCCGCCCGAATCGAAGAACACGGCTGGGCGGTGACCCCGCCGCGGGTCGGTCCGGATGCCCTCGGCCGGCTGGCCGCGGCCGTCGCCCCGGTCGCGGAGGTCCGGCGGGGCCGGGGCGGGGCGCGGAACCTGCTCGACCTGCCGGCCGTGCGCGAATGTGCCTTGTCGGACGCGGTTTGGCCCGTCGCCGCGGCGGTATTGGGGCCGGCGTGTGTGGCCGTCCGGGGCCTCCTGTTCGACAAATCGGCGGCCGCCAACTGGGCCGTCCCGTGGCACCGGGACGTGACCATTGCCGTCGCCGGCCGGGCGGACGTGCCGGGGTATGGGCCGTGGTCGGCCAAGGCCGGCGTGACCCACGTCCAGCCGCCGAACGCGGTCCTGGAACGGATGTTAGCTGTGCGCATCCACCTCGACCCATGCGGCCCGGACAACGGGCCGGTGCGGGTGCTGCCGGGGTCGCACCGCCTCACCGCTGACGCATCGTCCGAACCGGCCGAGTGCGTGGCCGAGGCCGGGGCGATTCTGGCGTTCCGGCCGCTGATCCTGCACGCCTCGTCCCCGGCCACGCGGCCGGCCCGGCGGCGGGTCGTCCACCTCGAATACGCGGCGGTGGAGTTGCCGGCCGGGTTGGCGTGGCGGTGGGCGGTGGGGAGAGTTAGGCCGTCGGAGTCGTCTTGAGTTAGGCGGTCGCCCGTATAGTCCGGGGAGGTCGGCTTTAGCCGTCTGTTATGCCCACGGTGGCGTCGGGGCCGGACGGGCATTTCTGGGCGACCAACCGGGCACGAAGGGGATTCAATAGGCGTTCGGTGGTGGCCGGCGCGGTGAGCGGTGGGATCGGGTGGTCGGGCCGGGCGGGGCCGCAGAGGCCAAGTCACACTCGGTCCCGAACCGCCTCGATAACGTCATGTGTACGTCATAGCGAGGTCATGTTCATGGTAATGGCCGAGCAGGTGCGTTCCGGTAGTCGGGTGACAGGAGGACGCGGGATGGCGGCGCGCCGGCACCCGGGTACACCGGCCGGGACCGCCGCAAACCTGCCGGCCGTGCGGGCCGACGACCAGCTACTCGCGGCGCAGAGGCTCAGGGGGCTGACGCCCCCCGCTCGCCGGGGTTATTCACTTCGCCCGCGTCGCCAGCAAAAACCCCAGCAAGTCCCGGAACTCGGCCTCGGTCAACGCCGTGTCGAAGTTGGCCGGCATGGGCGACAGGGTGCCGACACGGCGCGACTCGATGTCGGCGGCGGGGACGCGGACCTCCTTGCCGGCCGCGTCGGCTAACACCGTCACCTGGCCCTCCTCGCGGACGACCAGGCCGGTCAGGGCGCGGCCGTCGGTGGTCGCAATCGTCGTCGCGCGGAAGGCGGCGTCGACGTTGCGGCTGGGGGCGAGGATGTCTTCCATCAGCCGGTCGAGGCCGCGGTTGCCGACGCCGTCGAGCTGCGGGCCGATCTTGGCCCCCTCGTTGGCGATCTGGTGGCAGGCGGCGCAGTGCTTGGCGAACACCGCCTTCCCGGCGGCCGGGTCCGGGATGCCGGCGGTGGGGTAGTTCTTCAGCCGGGCGCTGAGCAGGGCCACCACCCGGCCGTCCTCGGTCGGCAGGTTCTTGGTGAGCCGGTCCACGTCCGCCGCAAGGCCGGCGGCTTTGAGCCGGTCCCGGGTGGCGGGGGCGGCGAGGAGTTGCGGCGACGCCTTGCCGGCGGCGGCCGCTTCGACGAGCGTTTTGGCCCCGGCCGGGGTGCCGGCCAGGGCGGCGGCGACCGCCTGCGCCACCTGGGCCGGGGCGACGGCGAACGCGGCCACCAGGGCCTCCCGGGCCGGGCCGCTGGTCACCCGGCCGAGGGCCGCGGCGGCCTGTTCGCGGAGGCCGAGGTCCGCCGTCGGGTCGGTGACGAGCCGGCCGAGGGGGCCGACGGCCGCGTCCGGGGCACACACCGCCAGGGCGTGGGCGGCCGCCCGGC
>JAABUN010007847.1_pt1 | contig 11252 bp, 7 predicted proteins | sample 5559311 | NCBI WGS metagenome assembly JAABUN01 (sample SAMN10711877, study PRJNA513370) | rock metagenome | isolation source: Antarctica rocks | place: Antarctica: Victoria Land, Siegfried Peak sud | reverse complement strand
AGTGGCGGCGTGGGAGGCCGCCCGCAACGCCGCCGACAGCGCCATCGACTGGCGCTTCACCACCGCCGACGCCCGCATCAAGCTCAAGCACCTCTACCCCGTAATTGACGATTGACAACTCACTAGAGCAAGCCGCGCTGCCCCGCCACGGCCACCGCTTGTGCGCGTGTCGTCGCGCCGAGCTTGGCCAGGATCGAGGTGACGTGGAAGCGCGCTGTCCGCTCGGAGATGGACAGTTCGTGGCCGATCTCCTTGTTGGATCGCCCCGCCGCGATCAGGGCCAACACCTCACGCTCGCGTTTACTGAGGCGATCGTGCGCCCGTTGGGGCGCGCTGAGCAGGTTAACGACGCGCGCGGCGACCCGCGATGCGAGGTGCGAGCCGCCGCCCTGTACCGTGCGGATCGCGCGGGTGATCTCCTCGGTCGGCGCACCCTTCAGGAGGTAGCCCTTCGCGCCCGCCTCGATCGCGCCGAAGATGCGCTCGTCGTCGTCGTAGGCGGTGAAGATGATCGTGCGGCTGGTGGGGCTGGCCGTCGCCAGTTGTGGTAAGGCGGCGATCCCATCCAGTTGCGGCAATTCGATATCGAGTAGGATCACATCAGGCCGGGCGCGCGCGGCCAGCTTCAGCGCCTCCGCGACCGATGCGACCGCCCCGACCACGCGGAAGTCGGCCTCATCCTCGAGGACACCGACAAGCCCCTGCCGGACGATCGGGTGATCGTCCACCACCATGACCGCGATCGTCGTGTCCTCAGCCATCGGTCTCCTCCGTCGGTCTGTGCGCGGGCGATTCCCCGCTCAAGGGGATGCTGGCGCGGATCGTTGTCCCGCGCGCGGGCTGACTCTTGATCCGTAGTGTGCCGCCGAGGAGGCGGGCGCGCTCGCGCATCCCCACCAGCCCGAAGCTACCACCTGACCCTCCCGTCGCCGCAAGGCCCGCACCGTTGTCGCGAATGGCGATGGCGATCCACCCCGACCGGGTGCGCAGAGTCAGGAGGACCTCGGTCGCGCCCGCATGGCGCTGGACGTTGGTCAGCGCCTCTTGTGCGATCCGGTAGAGTTCCGCCTCGACGCGCAAGGGCAGGGCGGCGAGTTCCGGGCCGCTCGCGCGGACGCGGACGCGGATCCCGTGCTCGGCGCTGAAGGTCCGTCCGAGCGCCGCCAGCGCTTCCGGCAGCGGCGTCCCGGCCAGGGGCGTGCTGCGGAGATCGAGCACCGAGCGCCGCGCCTCTTCCAGGTTGGCGCGCGTCGTGGCGAGCGCCCGTTCGAGCCGCGCCCGCGCCCGCTCGCCGTCGTCGGCCAGGTGCCTGAGGCCACTCTCGAGATCGAGCGCGATCGCCGTCAGGCTCTGCGCTAGCGTATCGTGGATCTCGCGGGCGAGGCGGGCGCGCTCTGCCAACCGGGCCGCCTGCGCGCGTTCCTCGGCACGGAAGGCGCGCACGACCGCCGTGGTGATGCGAGCGGCGACCGCATCGAGGGTCGCGCGCTCGTCGGCGGTCAGCGCGCGGTCGTCCGGCGCGGCGACATTCACGATACCGAGCGGGGTAAGCCCAACGCGCAAGGGGACGCTGATGTGGTGGGAGAGCCCATCCGTCTCGTCGCGCCGCCCCGCGCGCACGGCGTGGCGGAGGCGACTACAGACGAGCAGATGCTTCGGGCTGGCCGGGAGGGTGCCATCGGCCAATGCGTCCAGGCACCAGCAGCGTTCGCCGGTCATCCGCACCGGGGCGAGCAGGTAGGGGGGCAAGTCTTGTGCGGCGGCGCTGTAATAGCGGTCGGCCTCGCGGTCGTGCAGCCAGATCCAGCCGGTGCGCAGCCCGAGCGCCGCGACGAGCAGCTTCAGCGCCGCACCGAGGACCGCGTGGAGGTCGTCGCCCCCGGCCAGCGCGGCCTCCACGGCGACGACGGTGCGCGCATCCGCCTCGGCTGTCGTCTGCTCCTCGTGTGCCACCGGCCCCCCCCTTCCGTTGACTGTGATGATACCCGAAAAAGCGTGGGGGCCGGGATCAGCTGATCCCGGCCCCCGTCATGGTCGCTGGCTATGGTGCGCCGCTATCGCGCGGTGAACGAGGCCCGTGCCAGCGCCGTCGCATAGTCGGGCGTGGCGATGACGAGCGAGTACCCGCCTGCCGGCGGCCCGGCAGTGTTGAGTGAGATTTGCAGCGTCCCTGCGGCGGCGGCGAGGTCGAAGGCGTTCAACGCCGCGCCGTCCTGGTCGAAGAGCACCCCGACCAGCGGCGTGTTCGGCGTGAAGCCCGCGCCGCTGATCACGAATCGGGTGCCAGCCGGGGCGGCGTTCGGGGAGACCGAGAGGACCGGGCTCCCGCTCGCCGGGTTCCCGTTCGGTGCCTTCGTGGGTGCCACCGTCGGGGCGACACTCGGGCGGGCCGACGGGGCGGTGCTCGCCCTGCCCCCGCTGCCGATGGTGTACGAAACGCTGCCGAGCACATCGCCCGCGCTGTTACCGATATAGAGGGTGTAGGTGTCGTTCGCGTCGCCGGTCGAGTCGTAGCCGGTGGCGAAGGTGCCATCGCTGGCGACGGCGACCGTGCCGCGCACGACCGGAGCATTGGCGCTGTCGACGATCACCGCCGGGAGGCTCTCCCCCGCCGGGAAGCCGGTGCCCCGGAAGATGAAGTGGGTACCACTGGCCCCTGTGTCGGGCGAGACGGTGATGCGGCCCGAGCCGGTTATCGGCGCGGGGGATGGGCCGGCGCTCGGTCGCGTCGAGGCGCGGGGGGACTGGGCAGGCGTCGGGACGCCGCCGCCCTGCGCGCCGGAGGGCAGGCCGAGACGCAGGTCGCCGGCCCCGGATTTGTTGTCGACACCCGCGTCCTCGATGTCCTCCACCTGGGAGATGAGATACCGCTGGGTCCGATCGGGGGTCGCGCTGGGCTGGCTACCGAGGACGAGCGCCGCCGCTCCCGCGACGTGCGGGGCCGCCGCCGAGGTGCCGGGGAAAATGGGATTTTTCGGGTTTTCCTTGGTGTACGTGGCGGTCGTGATCCGGTCCGGCCCGGTCAGGTCGGGCTTGATGCGCTCGTCGGCGGTCGGTCCCTGGGCGCTGAATGTCTCGAGCGCGCCGTCGCGGACATTGGTCGCGCCCACGGTGAACGCCCCCGTGGCGTCGCCGGGGGTCGCCACGCTGCCGACCGGCGTGAAGAGTTCGAGCTCGCTGTTCTTAGTGAAGATCTCGACCTTGACCGGGCGGGTCGCGCCGACCGCGCGCACGGCGATGAGATACGTCTGCCCCTGGAACTCGCGCCGCAACGGGATCAGGATCCGCTCGACCGGGTCTTTCTGGGCACTGCCCCCCTGCACGTTGCGGGATGAGGCGACCAATTGCCCCTCGGCGGTGAAGACGTAGAGATCGAGGTTAATCGGCGCGCCGGTCCAGGCGTCCCAGCGGAGAACCACATCGAGCCTGTTGCCGACGCCGACCTTCAAGAACGGTTTATCGGGCTCGAAATCGTGGAAACCATCGTTGTCGGCGTAGGTGCCGAGATAGTGGCCGTCGCCATCGTTCCCCGCTGCCACGACGACTAGGATGCCCTTGGCACGCGCCGCATCGATCGGCTTGGCCCAGGCACCGCTGCCGTCGCCGCGCGTCTCGCCGCCGCGCCCCTGCGAGAGGGAGACGATTTTCACCCCCTGCGACATCAGATAGTCGAAGGCCGCGCCATAGGTCGCCGGGCCCTCGACCGCGATCAGGTAGAGTTCCGCATCCGGGGCCATCGCGTGGACGATCTCGGCGCAGGCGGTGCCATGCACGCTGTCGTCGAGCGCGCCGTCGGAGGTGAAGGAACGGGCGGTCACCTCGGCGGGGAGTTCCTGTCCGAGCAACGCCTCGTAGCCCTCGAAGCCGCTATCGACGATGGCGACCTTCACGCCCTTGCCGGTGAAGTCGGCGGCGTGCCACCGGGCCGCGCCGCTGCTCCGCACCCCCTCGCTGATGATCGGGGCCAGTTGCGCCCCCAACGTCGCCCGCGAGATCGGCTGGTATTCCTCGCTCTGGTCCCGCAGCAGCGGCGTGACCTTGATCTCGCGCACGGTGCTGAACGCGGCGAGTTGCGCCACCGGGTTGTTCTGGGCAACGACGGAGAGCGCTTCGAGGGTGACCACCAGATCGATGGTGTTGTCGTAGCTCGCCACGACCCGACCACCGAGTTCCTTGATCTTCGCCTCGACCGGCGCGATGTTCGTGTCAGTGAGGTAGAGGGTCAGGCGCACCTCGTTCTTGTCGTTGAGGAGGCCATAGTCGCGCGCCGCCTGCTCCGCCGCCGGGGCCCCTTGTTGCTGGTAAACGGCCGCGACATCGAAGAGAATCGAATCGACCTTCTCCTGATCGCCAGTCGGTTTCGGCAGATTCGGCGGGACGGCGAACGAGCCGGGTGTGCCGCTGACGGTCGGCATGATCGAGGGCACCCCGGCGGGGACCGTGCCGCGCACCGCGACCGCCGTCGGCGTGGTGTGCGGTGCCACCGTGACGCGGGGGGGCGGGGCGGCGGAGCTATTGGTCAGCGAGCAACTCGCCAGGACGGTCAGGATTGCGAGTAGACAGAAAGCCAGGTGGAAGTGCCGACCGCGACCGGTGTTGTAGCGTCTCCAAAATGCGTACATCTACGCGTTTCCTCTTATTGCTCATCTATCGAAGTAACGATCGAAGTAACGATGAATTGCCTTCCCATGCCTACCACCGCGTGTGTCGCGCGTATGTTCTGCCCTCCTTCCTTCCTCCGAGTCTGCCTGTATGCCGTACGCGCACCTGAGGTTGCCTTGTCCAGGCGATAGGGTGGTGATGATCGCTTGTGGGCATAGCGCTTCTGGCGGCATGTCTGAATGGAGCCTTCCGCTCTATCAACGATAGAAAACACGATCGTATCACGCGCTTAAGGCCGGTGGTCAGGCCACTACGTAACGTGTGCGATTACACTGATCTTCTGAGAATAGAGGCGTCTGTTGTTCGCCTCGTGTCGCACATAGCCATTCCGATTACACCACCAGGTACCCCGCTTGCGCTTACTCTTGTCGGACCTCAAAGACAAGGTCAGACGTTTCTGGGGGCGATGGCCCACCGATGAGAACGGTACTCAAAACATGATCGATCCGACGTAGTGATAGCAGCGAGGGCGGCGATGGCCTATTCGAGGTCGCTGCGTGTCCGCGCCGCCCGGTGCGGGGCGACCATCAGCGTGGCGAAGACCAGTTCGAGGTGGAGCTCGTTCGGGGAGGAGGGCGGCAGAAAGAGCAAGGGATCGTCGCGCACTTCAATGGGGTCGCCACATGGCGACCCCATCGATCTTCTCTAACTTGTCAGGGGTGGTGGCTTACGGTGCGCCCGTATAGAGTGTGGCAGCACGGCCCGGGTCCGGAGCCTGCGGCGCCTCGGGCGCCTGGTCCACGAAGGCGACGATCGGGCAATTGACGATGATGTTCTCCGGCACGAGCGGCAGGCCGTCGGCGGCGGTCACCAACCCCCGCGCGGCGAGTTGGCGGATCTGGTTCGCGTCTTTCTGCGCCACATTCAGCCCCTGGGCCACCGCCTCCGCGCTCCACTTCGCCAGCTGAAGGTCCCACATGGGGGTGTAGAGCGCCGCCAGATTCGGGTCGCTGAGGGTCGTGAAGCTGTCCAGGACGTTGTGGGCATCGCCCCCGATACGCAGCGCTTCCAACAGCGCCGGGTTCTGCAGACTGGGATCCTCCGAGCCGTGTCCGTCGAGGATGACATGGTTCAACCCCTGGGCCGGCGGGCTGTTCGGCCCGGTCTGCCCATTGACGAACGCGAAGATGGAGGAACGGGCACCCTCCTTGATCGTCCGGCTGTTGCGGAAGGGAATATCGCCCATGTTCGGGATGAAGGTACCGCGCTCGATCGGGGCGGCGAGCGGGTTGGACGCCGAGAAGCTGTGGTAGAAGATGTCCTTACCGAACGCGAAGGCGCGCACTAGCAAGAGATCGGCGGTCAGCTTGCCAGTATCGATACCGAGGAGCCGATCGTGCGTGTCCGTGTGGGTGACCACATCGAAGGGCCCCGCGCCGACCGCGACGATCGGGGCATTGTAGACCACGCTCGTCCCCTGGATACGGACGAGATCGCTGTACTTGGCATCGCCGTGCGCACCGGACTGGAACCGTGCGGGCGGGAAGCCCATCGGTCCGGGGCTGATGATCCGCATCGGGCTGAAGTTGGGCTTCCCGGGGAAGGTCACCATGGCGCGCCCGAGGACCGGGTTTGCGGACATGACCTGCTGCACGCCCGGGTGACCGACGGGGATGTTGGCCAGCCGGGGGGCGAGATTGAGTCCGAGATCGGCGGCGATGCGGGCGTCCGAACAGTCGGTGATGACGTACCAGACCGTCTGTCCGTTGCAGGTCCCCTGGAAGAGCGGGGTCGTGGCGAAATGTTTCGTCAGGTTGAGGGCGAGCGTACTCTTGATCGTGAATTTGCTCGGCGGCAGGAACTCATCTGGAGCTTGTGCGGCCCCGGCAAGTTCCTGCGCGACGGCTCCGGGTACCATAGCGCCGCCGAAGGTCGTCGCGGCCAGGGTGCCGACACCCGCCGCGAGGGTCCCCTTGAGTACATCGCGCCGCGTGTACACCCGGCCAGCATTCGCCAGCGCTGCCCGATCCTGTCCTGTCGTCATGCTCGACCCTCCTCCACCTGTTCTCGCGCGCGAGATACGCGCAACCGTCGGACGTGGCACTTAAGTGTGCCGTGTTGGCGTGCCCTCTCGGCGACGCGTTGCGCGCCTCGGGAGTGGCGGGTTCATTGGCATGCACCACGTCTGTGGGCCAGTGTAGCCAGGGATCGGGGACGGCAGGGTGAAAGTTTGTGCGACAAGTCGTGCAATATGGTGAAAATCGGTGAACGGAGCCATGTGTATCGCTTAGATGATTGCCCGCGCACCGCCTCTATGCAGCAGGTCCGCTCGCTACCACACGCTGGTCGGTGAGTCGCCGATGAAGATGCCGCGCTCCAGCTAACAATTCGCCTGCTTCGACCCCGCCACGGTCGGCGACGGTGGCAGCTTCCGCGACTCGAGCGACTTGGCCCTCGAACAGAACCCGGGTCGGGTACTGGGGACCATCCTCGGGGCGAGCGTTCGCCAGCGGCATCTCTCCAATCGGTGTCTTCAACAATCCCGTGCGCCGGGCTTTTTTGGGGTGGCGTCGTTTCGCACGGCTCCCTTGCCGATCGAAAACGGGGCGGATCGAGTAATCAGGGGACGGGGCGTCGAGTACGACGCCCCGTCCCGCGCTACCGTCGCTGGCGGTTATTCGCTCGGGTCAACGTCGCGTGATTCGCCTGCGTTGTCGGGCGACGAGGCCCGCGCCGACGACGAGCACCACACTGGCCACGAGGAGCGGCGAGAGTGCTCGCCAGCGCGACGCGGGCATGGCCGCCGCGCCGGCACCGGTGTTTGGCAGGCCGGGCATGGTTAGCGGGGTCGGTGTCGCTGTGGTGGCGGTTGGCACGGGGCGGGCGGGGGTAGCAGTTGGCGCGGGCAGGGCCGACGGGGCGGGCGGCGGTGCAGGCCCCACCGGCGGTGCCCCTGTGGTGCGCGTCACCTTCCAAATCGCCCCGGTCTTGGGCGGGAACTCGTAGGGAACCTGGCCCTGCGCCGCGCGCGCCGGGTTGATCTGTGCCACACCGTAATCCGCGATGTAGAGCGCGCCGTCGGGGCCGAACTTGACGTCGAAGGGCCGCTCGAGCCCCATGCCCATCGCGCCCTGCGCCGAGGCCGGACCGAGCTTGGCGTTGTGGATGAACGGGACTGCCCGCCCGGTCGCCGGGTCGATCCGCACGATCTGGTACCCGGTGGGCTTATCGCGCAGCGGGGTCGTCTGTGGTGCTAGGTCGCCCCACTCCGCCACGAAGAGCTGCCCGGCCAGATCGCCCCACGACGTCGGCGCGAAGGCGATTCCCGACGGCGAGGAGTCGACATCGTGCAGGCCGTAGACGAGCGAGCGGTCCGGCGGCGTGAGACCGCTCGCGGCGTGGTCGATCAGGAAGCCGATCTTTTTCGGCTGCGGCTGGCCGTTGATGAAGACCGGGGCCATCAGCTGATCCGGGACCGTGTCGAACTTCGGATCGGTCAGGGGCTCCAGCGCGGCGGAGAAATCCGGGAAGCCGTACCAGGCGCCCTCGCGGACGCGGTAGGTGGCGTCGTAGAGGTCATTGACCGGGCGCGAGCCGCGTACGTCGAAGCCGTTGACCGAGGCGAACATCTCGCCGCGCGCGTTGAAGGCGATGTCGATCACGTTGCGGAAGCCATGCGCGTATGGGCGCAACGTCCCCGCCGGGTTGGCGGGATCGAAGACGAGGATCGCGCCGCCGCACTTGGCGCTCCCCGTGATCTTCTGGCCCGGGATCGTCATCGTCCCGAAGGGGACATATGCCCCGGTCATCACCTTGTCGGAGGGGTCCGGCGTGCGGAAATCGGGCGTCTCGAAGTTGCGCCCGGTGAGCACGATATCCTGGCACGGGGTGGTGTGCAAGCCCGGGCTGCGGGTGACGAATGGGGCGATATCGAGGCCCACGACGCCGGAGTTGGCGGCAGGCCCGCTCGTGACGTAGATATGTCCGTCCGGCCCGACGCGCAGGGCATTGACCTGGTGTTCCGACTGACTGTCGATGATCCCGCTGAACAGGGTCGTCACCGTGCCGTCCAGCGTTACCCGCGACACCGCACCGGAGCGGTCCTTGGCGCGATGGGTGATGTAGAACGCGTCCTTGAACCAGATCAGGCCGACGGCGGAGTCCTCCACACCCTTGCTACCGAGGTCGACGATCTCCGTTGTCCGTCCGTTCTCGACACGCAGGATCTTCGGCGAGGGCGGTTCCTCCAGGAACTGGCCGCCGGCCTCCACCACGTACATACGCCCCTGATCGTCCCAGGTCATCGAGGTCGCATATGTCAGCCCACTCACGACCTTCTCGATCTGATAGCCGGGCGGGAGATCGATCGTGGGGAACTGCGGGGAAGGGGCATTGTAGGCGAGTGCCGGGACAACGATCGTGAGTACCATGGTCAGGGCCAGCAGGACCGAAGCTTTGATCCTCATCGCGCTCTCCTCCATCCGATAACGCACCTGCCGCGATCACACGCCTGCTGTCTGCTACCTCCCTTCCACGCTCCAAAAACGGTCGCCTCGCGCGGGGCGTTACAAAACGTGCCGCTGCGTCGCGCGACGGTGGACGATACGACGCGACTTCCTCCGGCACCATATCGGCGAGAGGCTCTGCCGCGACATCACTTGACCGGATTCGCCGTGTCTGTCGGTACGCTCCGCTTGGCCCCACCACCCACCCGATCGCAAGAACGTCGTGAGTGTGTGCAAATCCCTCCTGTTAGGCACCACGTCTATGGGCCAGTGTAGCCAGGGATCGGGGACGGCAGGGTGAAAGTTTGTGCGACAAATCGTGCGATATGGTGAAAGTCGGTGAACGGTAGCCGTGAGCATCGCTTATCTGGTCGCCCGTTCATCGCCCTGGACGAAGGCATGCATGGTCCCCCGACCTGCCGTCATCCGCAGGCCGGGGGAACCGAAACCGGTCCGCGCCTATCGTGCACGGAAGACGATCGGGCAGTTGACGACGATGCCGGTCGAGCCGAACTTCTTGCCGCCCGGCCCGGTGATCCACCCCTGCTGGACCATCCCCAGGTACTGGAACTCGTCGATCAGCTGGGAGCGATACCCCTTGTCGATCGCCTCCCGCGTCCACTCGCCCAGATTCAGGTCCCAGAGCGGGCTGTAGTCGAGCGACACGGTGGGGATGCCGCCGATGACGTGCAGCGGCGGCGCGGGCGTGCCCTTATCGGTCTTGTCGGTCAGCGCGCTGAAGAGCCCCTGCCGCTGCGGGTTGTCCTTGCCGACCGGGCCGTTGACGGTGACGAAGAGGCGCTCGATGGCGCTGAACGCGCTGTCGTCGTTGCCGACCTTGATGTTGGCGAGCGCCGGTGCGAGCGTCCCCTCGTCGAGTGTCGCCGGGACGGGGTCCGAGGCCTCGGTGCTGATGTAGAACGCCGGCTTGGCGAAGCTGAAGATCGGGGTCGTCTTGAGCGTCACCGTGCCGCCACCATTCTCCTTGGGACAAATCTTCACGACGCGGTCGTGCACGCGGCCATAGTCGACGTTGCCGTCGCAGAAGGTGATGTCCTTGGCCTCCACGCCGAAGGCCACCACCGGCGCGTTGTAGATGTGGTTGCCGCTGTTCTCGATGCGCACGATCGGCGTGTAATCCTTGTCGCCGACCGAACCGGGCTTCGCCGTCTTCGGCGGGAAGGGCATCGGCGCGTCGCCGGGGACCAGCGCGCGCGCGGGGCTGAAATCGACGGTGCCGCTCTCGAAAGTCAGGCTGTTGTCCTTCTGTAGCCGGGCGACGCGCGCCCCGCCGTCAACCGCGGCGTAGCTGAGTTTCCCCGAGAAATTGAGGCCCAGCGCGTCGGCGTTGGCCTTGTCGTCCGTGTCGGTGAGGATGTACCAGACCGGTCGTCCATCCTTCATCTGACCCCGGTAGAGCGGGAGGGTGACGGTGCCCGCCAGCTGATCGAAGTCGCCCGCCCGCAGGAGCTTGACCGGCCCGATCAGTTCTTTTTGCACCTCCGACGGCATCGGGCCGAAGTAGGTGAGCGGGACATCGGTGCCGACCGATGGCGGCGGGTCGGGCGGGGCACCGGCTCCTCGCGCCAGAGACGGCCCGACCCCGCCGAACAGCAACGCGACGACGAGCGCGATGTTCAGCGCGCCGAGTAGCCCGATGATGCGGCGGCTCGTGAGGGTAAGTTGGAATGTCATCTATGATCTCCTTTGGATGAAGTTATCCTTGGGTCTGCTCTCGGGGTGCCGCGCGGTCATGCAGGCGCACCACCTCCACCGGCCCACCAGTCGTAGCGGCTCATCCCCCTTCCTCTGCACGCACTCGTGCGCGTCGCCGTGACCGGCCATCGCAGGTGCGATGGCCCTCGATCGCAGGTCGCGTGCTGTCACCCGACACGGCGAGTCTAGTGAGCGGTATGGCACGTCCTGGTAAAAGGTGGTACAAAAATCGGTGGAAACTGGTGGGGATTGGTTAAGGGCACGGCACCCGCTGGATGGTATATCGCGCCCGTTGACGCTACGTGGAGAGCGCGCCGGGCCGGGGGGCGCACTTCCACATCGCCTTGCCATACCAGCCGCGGGAGGGGGGGCATGACCATGAAGGTGCTGATCGCCGATGACGCGCCCGACATCGCCAAGATGGTCGCG
>JAABUN010007846.1_pt1 | contig 11253 bp, 12 predicted proteins | sample 5559311 | NCBI WGS metagenome assembly JAABUN01 (sample SAMN10711877, study PRJNA513370) | rock metagenome | isolation source: Antarctica rocks | place: Antarctica: Victoria Land, Siegfried Peak sud | reverse complement strand
ACGCCGAGGATCATCGTGACGATGATGCCGCCACCCTGCTTTCCGGGCATGATCAGTTTGGCGAGGGCGCCTGCGAGGAGGCCGAGAATAAGAAAACCGATGAAACTCATGTGGTGCTCCTTGAGTGATGTGGGCCACCCGTCCGAGGATAGGCTGCCATCGAATATTTCGATGCACCGAGGTGCAACTGATTGCAAGTATACTTCATCAGCCTGCTTAGGGTGCAACCTTGGCACCATGCTAATCCTGCTTATCAAGGCCTCCCGGTGAATCCTTGCTGAAATGTTGCAGCTACCACCAGTAGCTATTCGACCCGGTCGACCCGCTAAAACAAGCGAGTTGCGCTGCATGGTGGCGATCCAGCGGGGCGGGTTCAGTGGCGGGCGACGGAAAGAGCGAAACCCGCAGGGTGATTCTCCCCAATCAGCTGCGCAGTCCGACCCGAAGAAGTTTTTCTAATGCGAATCGGTGCACTAATTATTGCCATTGCACTCGGTGCAATTCTTGCTTTCGCCATTCAGGCGGAGGTCGGTTTCGTCGCATCACACGACAGGCTTGCCGCGACACCAGCCCCTGCCACTGGCGCTGGCACAGCGACCTCGTGTCCGTCGATGGCCGCGTCACGGTAGCCGGCCTCTCCTCGCGCTTCGGCCTCGGTGACGCACTCACGACGACGGACGCCGGCGCCCATGCTGCCGGCTCTTCCGCGCAGACCGGAGCCGGTGCCCGCTCGAGCGAGCGCGGTATCGACGAGCCGGGTGAGATGGTCGAGGAAGCCGTCGCGGCCGCCAGAACCCGAACGCCCGCAGGGTCGCCGGGACCGCTGGTCGGCGCTCGGGTCATCGCCCTCAGGCGCTACGCCACCCGCAAGACGGACACCCCCGTTGCAGAGCCGGTTGCAGCCTGACCCCCAGTCCGGTTGGCTGTACCTGAACCCATCTATGAAAAGGAGCAGAACATGGCAGAACGTAAGGCAACCGTGGCGAGCCGCGTGGGACTCCACGCCCGCCCGGCGTCCATCTTCGCCGAGGCCGCCGGTGAGATCCCGCTCGAGGTCACCATCGCCATGGACGGCGAGCCCGCAGAGGAAGCCATGGACGCTTCGAGCATCCTCTCGCTCATGAGCCTCGGTGCATCGCACGGCGACGTCGTCGTCCTTCGTGCCGAGGGCGACGGCGCCGGGGACGCGCTGGAAAGCCTGGCCCGCATCATCGAGACGGATCACGACGCCGAGTAAGCCGCACGACCACGAAGGGCACCATGCGCCGTCGATACATGGCGGATGGTGCCCTTCTGGCGTCCCTAGCGCTTGAGGTCAGGCAGGTGGGTCCACCCGTTCTAATGGACACACCTACCTGACGGGTAACAATCCGCTGACCCCCCACGGACAGCGGCAGTTACATAATCATTATATTTCCATACGATCATGAAAACGTGAATGTGTTCAGGACACGATTGCGTCACTTTCCTGCACGGAGGGCATGGTGCGTGTCCGGGGAGCGGAGCGTCCTAGGCGAGATTGTTGGCCCGCTTGCGTGCTCTCCTGCCGAGAGTGTGGCTCAGCCAGATGACGCATAAGCCCAGCACCGTCAGCAGGATCGCCGTGAACGGCAGGACGACGTCCAGAGCCAGAAGCTCGATGGTCGTGAGACGCAACAGGACGAAGACGACCACCAGCGAGAACCCACAGGCCAAAAAGGCACAGGCCACCCTGTGGATGGGCCGAAGATGTCGATCGAAGACCGATGCCGCCGCCGGTAGCACGAGGCAGGCACCTACATATCCCGGGTACAGCCGACCGACTGCGGCGTACTGCTGCACCGTGTCCTGGTCCTCGAAGGCGCGGAGGCCGGTCGAGCTGCCGGGCAATTCGCTGGCGACGAAGAAGTACAGCGTCGCCGCGATCGTCAGCCCGAGGATCGCGAGACCGAAAGGTCCCACGACGAGACGACGCGCCAACGGCGAACCGAATGCTGCAGCCATGCGGACTCCCAGGAGCACGAACACCGCGTAAAGCGCCAGGCGCAGCATCAGATTGGCGACGTTGACGCCGCCCAGGATCCCGTCTACCGGTTCGTAGATGCGGGTGATCGACAGACCCACCGCGACGGTGAGGAGCACGAGCGCGGTGAAGATGGTCCGCCCCTGCCCTTTCCACACCCCTGGTAGGCGGATGGCGGCGCCGGTCGCACACAGCACGAGCGCCACCCACTGAATGGCCAGCGCGCTCACCCGAGGTTCTCCCACATTGCGCGGTCCTTACTGTCGTCGAGTTCCGCCCGCCGGATCTGCTTGCCCAGCACGTCGAGCCGGTCCCGCGCGAGGAAGACCAGTCCGAGGTCGGGCATCGCGCGGAGGGCCCGTGCCCGACCATCCTCCGGCCAGCCGCCTTCATCCGACGTGAGCAGCCCAGTGACGACCAGGCCGCTGGTCAGCGATACGGCTGCGATGCGCGCGGCCTGCACAGCGATCTCGGGGGCGAGCCTGCCGGCGGTGAGCTGCGCGGAGAGATTCTGGCGGGCCACGCCGGTGCTCGCAGCCAGCTGCTGGCGCAGATCTCCGGGATCGATGGCCTCGATCCAGGCGCGCACGGAGTTGCGGTGCGGAAATGGAGCCAGGTTCAGCTGTAGGTCGGTTCCCGCGCACTCCTTGTCCTCACTGCGCGCCACGAGAAGGCGGAGGATGTCGATGTGTGAGACCTGGCTGACGAGTTCCGCGTCCGTCGGCACCCTGCTGCCGGCCCGCAGGTCCTCGAATCCCTCGAACGCCGTGAGTGCGTCCACGGGCGACGACCCGTACCCACGGGCGATGGCGATGATCGTCGACACGGACACCTTGCCCCGGACGAGCTGCTGGGCGAGCGTGGAACGCTTGATACCAGCGACCCTGCAGACATCGGACACCGTGTCCTGGCTTGCGATGCGGGAACGCCACAGTTGGAAAGCTTTGGCTGTGACGGCCATCATCACCTTTCGATTGGACTTTTCGGTCTCGGGTAGAAGTATACTGAGATCGCTGGCTCCGATTTCTGCGATTCCCCCATACGCAGAACTCGGAGCCAGCTCCAATTAAGAGCACGTCATAGACGTGACTACCAGCGGACCTTCTTCTCCTTCTTCCCCTGCTTGCTGCTCTCCTGAGCTGCCTTCAGGTGACCAGCGCCGGTCGCAGCGGTCGGGGCGGCGGCATGGTTCTTCTTCGCCAGTGCGAGCTTGGCTCGTGGGTCGTCCTGCAGCTTCCCGGAGCCCGCGTCGCTCGGTGCGGTCGCCTTCCCGGCCGCTGCCGGGTCTCCGCCGTCGGTCTGGGACTGGTTGTTCTGGGGCGTGCTGGTCATGGTGTTCCTATCTGGTACAGACGACCTTGAAGGCGTTCGGACCAGGTCGGCACCGCGCGAGGGAAGTGCTCGCGATCAGTGTGCTGGGAGGACCGGACGATTTCAGCGGACGCCCTTGGAGGGATGTCATCGACAAATGGCGCAGAGTTCGGCCGAAGCCGGCTCACCTACTGAAACAGAATTGTCCTCATGCCTTGCGACGGTACACCCGTTCGAAGCCCCGGGACAAGGGTCTGTGGTGCGCTACGAACGCCGAGCTAGCGTTGCCGATGCCCGCTGAGGGCGACGTCGATGAAGACCAGGCGGTGGTCACTGGTCGGGAACGGGAAGATGCCTGTCAGCTCGGATCCCGGCATCCCGGCCTGCGGCCAGTAGACCCCTGCAGCGGAAACCCGCAGGGTGCGTGACGGCAGGACGTAGTCAGTCCGGAGGTTGCCCGCGTTGCGGTCCTCGAAGTCCGCAGTGTCGTACTGCGGGTCACTGCGATGGGCGGCGTTCGCGCCACCCTGAAGCGCCGATGCCTCGGTGGCCCCGTTCGACGACGGCAGCGGATCCTGGATCAGCTTGTTGCCTAGCAACTGGTCGATCGAGCCCTTCAGGGAGTCACCATCGAGGGGATCGCTGTTCTGGTCGCCCATGATGACGAACCGCTGGCCTCGCTTGAGGCCGCCCGTCGTCCCGGCGTCGTCGTAGATATAGGACGCTCCGGCGCCGCTGGTCACATAATCGGACCAGAATCGGATCTCGTCGCTGTTGCGCTTCCCGTTCCGGTCTTCCTGCCCGTCGAAGACGGGAGGAGTGGGGTGGCTCGCAAGGATGTGGACCGTTCTGCCACCGATACTCACCGGGACGTCCCAGTGCGACTTGCTGGACAACGGCAGAACAGCGAGTTCGTCGGCTGAGTACCAGTCCGCCTGCGCCTCGGTGGCCGGGTTGTCGGGAAGCAGCGCTCCAGGCATGTCCTTCCACAGGAAGTCCTGGAAGGTCCGGACCGACTCTGTCTCGATGGGGTACTTGGAGTAGATCACCATGCCGTACTGACCCTCGAAGGCACCGAATCCGAGGGCATCATCTGTGCCGCCGACGGTACCGTCATTGTTGAGATCGTAGCCGCTCGGAACGCCGGTGTTCGACGGAGCCGTGTAGACGTACGGGTACTCCATCGGAGCGTTCCCGTTCTGGCCGACGCGCAGGTAGTTCTGATTGAAGAGGTCGGCCGCCCTGTTACCCGGGACATAGTCGAACTCGTTGAGGAGCACGACGTCGGGACGGTTGATCTGCACCACGGCCGCGATCGCGCGGGCCTGAGCGTTGCCCGGGGTGCTCAAGTCTTTGACCAGCTCGCCGGCAGCCGACCGGTTGAGACTCGCATTGTAGGTCGCGAAGCGGACGTTCTGCTTGGTTCCCTGCCCCGCATCGGTGACCCTCGGGCGGATGTATTCCACGGGACTGGCAGAAACGGCGGGCGCGGCTGCGACGAGCAGGGAGGAGGCCAGCAGACCGGCCGAGCAGGATGTCAGGACTCGCATGGTTCCCTTCCTCAGATCGCGGCGGACTCACCCGGTAGTTCGCCCCGGTAACTTGAGCCTAGCGGTGGAAAGCGTCCGGGAAGCGGCCTGCAGGTAACGATTCAAGGTCGACCCGGAACGGCTCGGTGCCGTGGTGGACGCCGCGTCTCCGGCTCCTCGAGATCATGCTCCGCGGCATCGAACGCCTGCTCGAGCCCGGCCACCGCGTCCGCGTATCGCCCGGTGCCCGCGTCCCCATCCGCCAGGGCTGCCGCGCCCGCCTTGCATTCCGCTTCCGCGGCCCGCAGGGCATGGACCACGGACCGGGCCACCGCATTCCGGGGATCGTGCATGCCCGGGTAGTCGATCGCCTTACCAGGATCGACGTCGTACTCGGCCCAACGCCGGACCACGGTCTCATGCCGTCTCTGCAAGTCCGACCAGGCCGCCGCTCTGGACAATTCCTCGGCGAGACGACGCCGCTGTTCGTGACGCCGCCATGCCCACGCCGACGCGGCCGTCGACGACGTGATGCCCACCATCACGGCGGCCCACGCGGCGCCGAGCGATCCGGCGACGACGCCCGCACCCATGACGACGACAACCCCGCCGAAAACGATCCAGAAGTAGTCGTCGGCTTTCCCGCCGTGTCGCGAAGCCGCATCGCTGCGCCAACCCGTCAGGGCCGCTGCCCCCACCATCACGGCGCAGGCGACCAGGCTTCCGACCAGTGCGACAGCGTCCATGGCTTCCTCTCTGCCCGGTCATGGCTAACCTTCCGGCGCCCGCTCCCCTTCTTCGAGGACCTCCTCGTACCAGTGCAAACGAGCGAGCACGCCCAGTCAATCCCCGGATCCTTCGGGGCTTCCCGAGTTTCCGCTCGGGTCGCTGTGTTGAGGGGGCATTATACTGGTGTCCGGCCAGGCACCAGTATAAGGAAGGACCCCGGGAGTCCCGGGGTCCTTCCTCGTACTGGTGGGCCCTGTGGGGCTCGAACCCACGACCCACGGATTAAAAGTCCGTTGCTCTAGCCAACTGAGCTAAGGGCCCGCCACACCGGCTGCATCGGGAACATCCTGGGATGCACGATAGCAGCGGTGACCCGTCCACTTTATCGCAATCGACTCGGCTCCGAGGACTGCGCTGGGGCCCGGCCCGATGATTCGGAAATTTGCGGGAGTATCCTCGTTCCATGGACGGCGACTACACGAACCACAGCCCGCGGCCCCACAAGCCGAAGCCATTCGCTCCCGCAGACTTCGAGGTGTTCGCGGGTGGAGTCGATCCCTCACGCGTCTCCGAAGCCGCCCATATGGCGGCGCATGCACTGGTGCACCACGGGCGGGAATCCGACGACCCGGACGTGACGCGCCGTCTCGTCGAACTCGCCGACCAGCAGGGCCTCGAGGCCATCGCGGAGATGTGGGCTGAGAGCCCCGCGCGGTCGCTTCCCGGCGCCCTGTGGCGCCTTTATGCGCTGCGCGCGGCGACTCAGCAGAACCCCGAGCGCGTCGCCGCCTACTTCGCCTCCGGCAAGGAGGTGGCGCAGGTCTCCAAGGTCGTCGCCGGCGTTGCCGAGCCGCCCGGCGCCACAGAGATGACCACGATGGCGAACACCATCCTGTCCGGCGCGTTCGAGGGCGAGTTCGACGTCGCGCTCGAGCGCTTCGCCGCCTTCTGCCGCGTCGTCGCGCTCGGACAGGCCAATCACGCCGACGACACCGAGTCCGCCAACGGTCCCCATGCCTCCAGGCTGACGCGCAATTCGCACCAGCTCATCAAGACCGCCGAGGATCTCGAGCACGCCGCGGCATCCTGGCGGCGTGGAGAACTCGACTGAGCCGCCCGCCGGAGCCGATGTTGACAGCGGCTCCGGTGGGGGCAAGACTTAACTCGGCGTCGGACCGTGGAACCCCCGGGCTTCAACACTCAGCCGCTTCGAGCGGCCTTCCGCCGAGAGGCGCTCCCGGTTCGGCGCCACTACTTTACCTTCCGGCAGCTAGCGCGGCTGCGACCGGCAGGCTGAAACCTCCATATTCTCCGAGGAAGACTCCGTGAAACTACGCCTCTTCCCGCAGGAGAACGCTGGGCTCGAACTGCTCTCCCGGATGGCCCAGCAACTCGTGCTCGGCGTCGGGACGATGTCCGCGATCCTCGGCGCATCGACGCAGGAATACGACCGCCTCTCCGAAGAGCTGCACCAGCACGAATCGGCGTCGACGGACCTGCACTTCGCCCTCCTGACGTCGATGCGGACCTCCTTCATCAACCCCTTGCCGCGCGAGGACCTCTATGTCCTGTCCCGCCTGCTCAACGAAGCCATCGAAAAGCTCGACGGCGCCGGCGAGTTGATCGCGTTGTACAAGCTGAGCAAGTTGAGCCGGCGCGCCGCCGACCAGCTCGAGGTCATCAACCGACAGGCTGAACTGACCGCCATCGCCATGCAGCGGCTCAACTCGATGGAGGACCTCGAGGAGTATTGGATCGAGATCCTGCGCCTCGCCCGGCGAGCCGAGCGGACGCACCGCAGCTGGTGCGCCGAGCTCCTCAACGACCACAAGCCCCTCGTCTACGCGCGGCACCGCGACGTGGCCAACCAGCTGGTCGACGTCACCAAGGACATCCGGCGGGTCGCCACGCAGGTGGGCAGCATCCTCGTCAAGGAATCGTAGGTGGAGCCCCTCCTCCTCGGCGCGGTGATCGCCGCCGCAGGTGGTTTCGCCTTCCTCAACGGCTTCCACGATGTCTCGAACTCCGTGGCTACCGCGGTGCGGACGCGAGCGCTCACACCGACGATCGCCGTCCTGCTCGCAGCCCTGTTCAACTTCGTCGGGGCACTGCTCAGCACCGCGCTGGCGCTGTTCTTCACGGGAGCAGGCATAGGACTCCCGCCGGGTTCCACCGGGCTCGGCATCCTGATGGCGGCACTGCTCGCCGCCTGCATCTGGAGTGTCGTCACCTGGTACCGGGCCAAGCCGTCGTCGTCGACCCACGCACTGCTCGGCGGCATCATCGGCGCGGCGGGGGCGTCGCAGCTGACCAAAGGGCCTTCCATGAGCGGCGCGGGCGAGACCCTCCTCCTACAGATCGTGCTGCCGCTCGTACTCTCGCCGATCGTCGCATACCTTCTGGCCTACGCCGCCGTCTTCCCCGCCACCTGGCTGCTCCGGCACGGCTCACCCGCACGGGTGAACCGCGGGAACCGCATGGCGCAGTCGGTGCTGGCCGGCGCCTTCGCCCTCGGGCACGGGCTGCAGGACGGCCAGCGCACCATGGCGGTGATCCTGCTGGCGCTCGTCGGCTCCGGCTACGCGACCGGGGCCGCGATGCCCCTCTGGGTCCAGTTGTTCGCCGCCCTGCTGCTGACCACCGGCTCCCTGTTCGGCGGCTGGCGCATCACGCATACGCTCGGGAACCGGCTGGTACACGTCGATCCGCTGCGCGGCATGGCCGCGCAGGGCGTGAGTTCGGCGATGCTGTTCATCGGCGCCATCTCCCTGAACTTCCCGCTCTCCAGCACGCACACCATGACGTCCGCGATCGTCGGCGCCGGAGCCAATCAGCGCTTCGCCTCGGTCCAGCGCCCGCGGGTGGTCCGCATCCTGGCCGTGTGGCTGGGGACGGCGCCGGTGACCGCGCTGATGAGCGCCGTCTTCTTCCTGGCGCTGAGTCCGCTCCTGTAAGCCCCATCGCGCCGGCCCTCTCCGCAGCCGTGCCAGGTATCTCCGCGCCGGGCGCGCAGACCCGGGGCGGGGTTCCACCGGATCTGCCCCTCCGCCGCGGGTTCATGGCGGGTACAACAAACGAGGACGACGACCCCTTCCGGAGCCGCCGTCGTCGTGCTTCCGCCTTCGGGTAGGTTTATCCGAAGCGACCGGAGACGTAGTCCTCGGTGGCTTTCACGGTCGGGTTGTTGAAGATCGCGGTGGTGTCGCCGTACTCGATGAGCTTGCCGGGCTTACCCGTACCGGCGATGTTGAAGAATGCCGTCTTGTCGGACACGCGCGCCGCCTGCTGCATGTTGTGGGTCACGATCGCCACCGTGTACTCGGCCTTGAGTTCGTTGATGAGGTCCTCGATGGCCAGCGTCGAAATGGGGTCGAGCGCGGAGCAGGGCTCATCCATCAGGATCACCTGCGGGGAGACCGCGATGGCGCGCGCGATGCAGAGTCGCTGCTGCTGGCCACCGGAGAGGCCCGATCCGGGCCGTCCAAGGCGGTCCTTCACCTCGTTCCACAGGTTCGCGCCCTGGAGCGACTTCTCGACGAGCGCATCGGCGTCGGACTTGCTGATGCGCTTGTTGTTGAGCTTCACTCCGGCGAGCACGTTGTCGCGGATGGACATGGTCGGGAACGGGTTGGGCCGCTGGAAGACCATGCCGATCCGGCCGCGGACGGTGACGGGGTCGACGGCAGAGTCGTACAGGTTGTCGCCGTCGAGCAGGACCTGGCCCTCGACCCGTGCGCCGGGGATGACCTCGTGCATGCGGTTCAGAGTGCGGAGGAAGGTGGACTTGCCGCAACCCGATGGACCGATGAACGCCGTCACCGAACGGGCTTCGATGCTGATGTTGACATCTTCCACGGCAAGGAACTTGCTGTAGTAGACGTTCAGGTCCTTGACGTCGATTCCGTTGGACATTACTTCCTTATCGGGTCGTGACCGCGGGTTGTCAGCGGCTGGTCTTGGGGGCGAACATCCGGGCGACGAAACGGGCGATCAGGTTCAGCAGCATCACCATCACGATGAGCAGGAGTGCTGCGGCCCACGCGCGCTGGGTACTCGGATCGGGCGATGTCGGGGAGGTCGGGGTGAGGATCTGGTAATAGATGAAGGTGGGGAGCGTGCTCATCCAGCCACTGAAGACGTTCACGTTGATGGAGCCTGCGAATCCCGCCGTTACTAGGATAGGTGCGGTTTCACCGATGACACGGGCGATCGAGAGGGTTACGCCAGAGGCGATACCCGAGATCGCCGTCGGGATGACGACCTTCGTGATGGTGCGCCACTTCCGCACGCCCAGGGCGTACGAGGCCTCCCGGAGTTCGTTCGGCACGATCTTCAGCATCTCCTCGGTGGAACGGACCACCACGGGGATCATCAGGACGGAGAGGGCAACGGCCGCCACGAAACCAGTTCGGGTTCCCGGACCGAACAGGAGCGTGAAAAGGGCTGCGGCGAACAGGCCGGCGACGATCGAGGGGATACCGGTCATGACGTCCACGAAGAAGGTGATGGCCTTGGTGAGGCTCCTGCCCTCCCCGTATTCGACGAGGTAGACGGCGGTGAGGAGTCCGATCGGCACTGATATCAGCGTGGCCCATAGGGTGATCTGGAGCGTGCCGAGCACCGCGTGGTAGGCACCACCGAGGACCGGCGTGCCCTCCTCGATCGCACTGTTGTCGACGGAACCTGTCACGCCGTTCATCGAGGTGAAGAAGAAGTTGTAGCTCAGGCCGGGGACGCCGCGCTCGAGCACGGTCCAGATCACCGAGACGAGGGGTATCAGAGCGATCAGGAACGCCCCGTACACGAGGAACGTGACCAGCCGGTCCCTTGCCTTCCGCTCACCCTCCGCCACCGCGGTGACGATGGTCGCAGCGATGATGAAGAGGACGGCCGAGATGATCGCCCAGCCGATGACGCTGAACCCGATCAGGGAGGAGATCGCCGCCCCGAGGACGATCGAGGTCCCGAGGACGACCCACACGGCATACGAGGGGAGGTGACCCCGGGTGAGCTGGGACTGGCGACGCTGGAGCGTCTGATGCGCTGCCATTAGTTAGCTCCCGAGAATTCTTTGTGCCGGGCGATGATGAAGCGGGCGATCATGTTGACGATCAGCGTGATGACGAAGAGCACGAGACCCGCCGCGATCAGCTCGTTGAGGCGCAGACCGAATGCTTCCGGGAAGTTGAGCGCGATCTCGGCCGCGATGGTCTGGTTGCCAGTCTTGATGAGGCTCGCGCCGAGGGCACCCGGCGAGAGGACCAGCGCTACGGCCATTGTCTCGCCCAGCGCACGTCCGAGTCCCAGCATGGTCGCGCTGATGATGCCGGGACGGGCGAACGGAAGGACAGCCATCCGGACCATCTCCCACCGCGTCGCCCCCATCGCAAGCGCTGCCTCCTCGTGGAGACTGGGGGTCTGCAGGAAGATCTCCCTGCTGAGCGAGGTGATGATCGGGATGACCATGACCGCGAGGACCACTCCCGCTGTCAGCATGGTCTTGCCGGTCTGGCTGGCCGGGCCGGCGAAGATCGGGATCCAACCGAGGTTCCCTGCCAGCCAGGTGTAGACGTTCGCGAGCTGCGGCGCGAGGATGATGTAGCCCCACGCGCCATAGATGACCGACGGTATCGCCGCCAGTAGGTCGATGACGTATCCGAAGGCCCGGGCGAGGCGGCGTGG
>JAABUN010007845.1_pt1 | contig 11256 bp, 9 predicted proteins | sample 5559311 | NCBI WGS metagenome assembly JAABUN01 (sample SAMN10711877, study PRJNA513370) | rock metagenome | isolation source: Antarctica rocks | place: Antarctica: Victoria Land, Siegfried Peak sud | reverse complement strand
CGCCGCCGCGGTGACGGTCGCGACCCAGGCGCCGTTCTCCGACTCGGCGCGCGCCGCCACTCGCAAAGTGCTCGACGTGCTCGACCCGGCCACCCGTCGCCGAGCCACCGACCTGTCCCAGCGGATCTGGGTCGACGTCGGACCGAGCGCGCCTCGCCGGATCGTGTCGGTCCTTGAGCAGGCCCTCGTCGACCAGGTCACCGTCAATCTCACCTACACCGACGCCACAGGTCAGTGGACGCGGCGTGAGATCGAGCCGATGATCTTTGCCTTCACAGGGGGCCGGTGGCTGCTCGTCGCATGGTGCCGCCTCCGAGTCGACATCCGGTGGTTCACCTTGTCCCGGATCCAGAACGCCACAGCCACCCGTCACCCCTGCACCGGCCATGACATCAGCGAGATCGGCACCCCACCCGAGCAGGCACGACCGGTCGGCGTCTGACCGGCACCCGGGCAGTCCCGCAGACTGATCCCCGAGCGGGACCCGCGCGCACATCGCGGCAGAAGCGGATGTTGTCTGGCCAAGTCGGCTCACCTTCATCGGCCAGGTATGACCCTCAGCGGTCAGTGGCGCGGTTCTCGCAGGTTTGTGCTGCACGGCTACCGGCTTGTGTCGGAACTAGCGATCTTGTCCGGTAGACGATCCCCGTGCGGCTTGCAGCCAGGGGCCGGGTGCCATGGAGCCCTTCTGGGCCGACGTTGCGTGATTCTGCCTACCGACCCTCGAGCAGCGGCTGCTCGCCTTCCAAGATCGCGACAACCAGACCGCCGCATCCTTCGACTGGCGCTACAGCCGCAAAGACCTCAACGACTACCTCACCCGCCTCGCCGCCCACGAGAACCAAGCAGCATGAACCCCGACGAACTAACCGGAGGTGACCACTAGGTGCGCCCAACCACTATTGACCCTCACGCACTGCGGTGCTCGACTGCGTCCGCTTGGTCACCACTGAGCAGTCCGCCAACTGAACAGGGAGTGTACGTGGCTGGATTGACCCGGCGAGAACTTCTGCGCCGACTCGCCTACGCGGCGCCAGCCGTGACCTTCGGGCCCGCCCTGCTCGCCGGATGCGGTAACGACAACCCGTCCAGCGATCCTTCCGACAAAGCCATGCTGGACGTACTTGTCGGCTTCGGCACCGGTAATGCGCCCGATCAGATCCCCACGCAGGAGGAGCTCGCCAAGGCGTTCGCCGCCGGCGGAGGATCAGAGATCTCGTTCCGCCGGATACCAGACGGCGATGAGGCGCAGCGCCAGCTCGGCGTGCTGATCGCCGCGGGGACGCCACCGGACATCATTCTGCCGACTGGCGTCTTCGGCATCTCGCTGTATCTCGACGAGAAGGTGTGGCTCGACCTCGCGCCGATGCTGAAGGCCGCAAAGGTGAATCTGGACATGTTCAGTGACGCGGCGATCGCGTCGGCGAAGGTGCCCAACTACTTCGGAGCGAACTCGGACGTCGTGGTCGGGCTTCCCGCAGCCGTGTTCACCCACACGATCGCCTACAACAAGGACCTGTTCGCGGCCGCGGGCGTCGAGGAGCCGCCGCACAAGTGGAACGCGTCCGGCTGGGACTACAACGCGCTGCTCGAGATGACCAAGAAGCTGACACTCGACGGAAAGGGTCGCAACGCCGCAGACCCTGCCTTCACCCCTGACGACATCGTGCAGTACGGCCTCGGCCACTGGGACACCGGCCTGATGGCGCTGGGTTACGGCGCGCAGAAGTACGACCCGAAGTCGCGTCGGCTGCTGCTCGACTCGGCCGACAACATCGCAGGCACGCAGTTCGGCGCCGACCTCACCAATCGGCATCACGTCCTGGTCAACGATCAGCTCGCGGCCGGCGTCGCCTCGGGCGCCGATGACCCGCAGCTGGCCGCGTGGAAGTCGGGCAAGATCGCGATCATCGACATGTGCGGCTGTGACCTCCAGTCCTACGGCGCCGACAACGACTTCGCCTGGGATGTAGCGGCCTGGCCGAAGGGGCCGAAGAAGCTGGTGTCGACCTTGAACCTCGATGTCGGCGCTGTGGTGGCAGCGAGCAAGCAGCCGGAGCAGGCCTTCGAGGCGCTTCGCTATCTCCTGCTCGATCCGGCCAATGCCGGCAAGCTGGCCACTGACGGCTACGGCGCCATGTCACCCCTGACCGATGAGCAGGACAAGTTCGTCGACCAGCTGAAGGCTGACTTCCCGGACATCGACCTCCAGCTCTTCCTGGACGCCCTGCCCTTCTCGGTCAACCAGGAGGGCTGGTTCCCGGCTTTCACCGAGGTGGGCGACATCGGAGGAGAGTTCCTCGACCCGATCGCCCTGGGCGAGGCGACTGCGGCTGAGCAGCTCCCGAAGTACCAGCAGGCCGCGCAGAAGCTGGTGGACCGCTGGTTCGAGGAGAACGAGCTACCTTCTTGACCATTGCCCCAGCGGCCCCGGCGGCGCTGCCGGCCACAAGGACCCGCCGCCGCAACAGGGCATCCCGACGGGAAGCGCTCAGCGCCTACGGTTTCATCAGCCCGTGGGTGATCGGCTTCGTCGGGCTGACGGTTGGTCCGATGGTTGCCTCGTTGGTGCTGTCTTTTACCGACAACAACCTGGTGTCCACGGGTGGCACCTCTTTCGTCGGCCTCGACAACTATCAACGAGCGCTGCTCGACGATCCCCTGGTCATTAAGTCACTCAAGGTCACGACGTATTACGCCACACTGGCTGTAACGCTCGATCTGGTGCTCGGTCTGGCGCTAGCGTTGCTCCTGAACGCCGGCTACCGGGCGATCGGCATCGTACGGACGATCTACTACCTCCCGGCTGCCGTCTCCGGTGTCGCCGTGTCACTGCTGTGGCTGTGGATCTTCCAGCCGAGCGGTGGGCTTGCCAACGAGCTGCTGGCCCTGGTGGGCCTCCCGGAGCTGGACTGGGTCTACTCGACCACCTGGGTGATCCCGGCGTTCGTCCTGATGAGCTTGTGGGGCGTCGGGCGAAGCGCCTTCATCTATCTCGCCATCCTGCAGCGCATCCCCACGAATCTCTACGAAGCCGCCGCAGTGGACGCGGTCGGACCGCTGCGTCGGTTCTTCCGCATCACCGTCCCCTTGGTCACACCGGCCATCTTCCTCAACCTCGTCCTCGGGTTGATCGGCAATTTCCAGTCGTTCACCCAGGCCTTCGTCATCTCCGAAGGGGGGCCGGCCAACGCCAGCCTGTTCTTCACGCTCTACCTCTACCGTAACGCTTTCCGCTACTTCGAGATCGGCTACGCCTCTGCCCTCGCATGGATCCTGTTCGCGCTCCTGTTTGCCCTCACAGCGCTGGTCTTCCGCTCAGCGCGGCGCTGGGTCTACTACGAGGCCGGTGGCCCTGGGGACCGGACCGCATGACCGCCGCGACTGTGGTGCTGGGACCGCGTCCGACGGGTCGGTGGGCGCGCCGACTGTCGGCGCTGGTCATCGTTGCCGGAGCCGTGGCTGTGCTACTGCCGCTCGCCTGGATGCTGTCCACCTCGTTCAAGCCCGAGTCGGAGGTCTTCCGATCACCGATCGAATGGGTGCCGTCGACATTCCGCCCGCAGAACTACAGCGAGGCGGTGTCGCTGATTCCCTTCTGGCGCTACGCGCTCAACTCCGTGATTGTGACCGTGCCGGTCGTCATCGGCACGGTGCTCACGTCCATCGCGGTGGCCTACGCCTTCGCGCGGATGCGCGCTCCTGGGCTGCGCACGATGTTCTTCCTGGTCATCGCCGCCATCATGCTGCCGTCCGAGGTGACGCTGGTGCCGTCGTTCCTGCTGTTCAAGGAGCTGGGCTGGGTCGGCACCTTCTCCCCGCTGATCGTCCCGGCCTGGCTGGGGGGCGGGGCGTTCAACATCTTCCTGCTGCGCCAGTACTTCCTCACGATCCCGCGCGAGCAGGACGAGCTGGCCAGAGTCGAAGGACACAGCTTCCTGTCCATCCTGTGCCGGGTGATCATCCCACAGTCGTGGCCGGCCATCTCGGTCGTCGCCGCCCTGACCTTCGTCGACGTCTGGAACGACTTCCTCGGGCCGCTGATCTACCTCACGGACCAGAGCCTGTACACGCTTCCCCTCGGCCTGAACTTCTACAAGGACATCTACAACACGCAGTGGGCGCACTTCATGGCAGCCTCGTTGCTGGCACTGCTTCCCTGCATCATCATTTTCTTCCTCGCCCAGAAGGCCTTCACTCAGGGGGTCGTGCTCACCGGGCGGCGTTGATCCTGAACCGCCTGCCCGGTCTTGGCGTCGAAGAAGCGGACCCGCGAGGCATCCACCGCGATGGTCACACTCGAGCCAGGAAGGGCCCGGCTTCGAGCGTCAGCCGCAGCTATCACCAGCGCGGGAGCGTCTCCGATCGTGAAAGAAGACTGAGACCCGTCGTCACGCAGTACGACTGGGGGAGCCTCGACCGGAAAATGCAGCAGGCTTACAGATCCGAGCGTCTCGGTCTCCGCCACGGTCACGGCTGCCTGCACAGAGCCTTCGTAGCCGGCGATGTAACCCGGCACGCCCAGATGTTCGGGCCGGATCCCGACGACGATCGACCCGCCTTCCACGCCAGCAGGGAGCGCAAACAGCCACGAGCCGACCCGGGCCACCGGTCGCCCTTCGTCGTGTTCGACGGTGGCCAGCAGGAGGTTCATCGGAGGGGTGCCGATGAAGCCGGCCACGAATACGTTCGCGGGGAAGTCATAGAGGTGCTGAGGCTCGTCCAGCTGTTGCAGACGACCCCGGCGCATCACGGCCACCCGGTCACCGATGGTCAGAGCCTCGGTCTGGTCGTGCGTCACGTAGAGAAAGGTCGCGCCCAGCTCCCGGTGCAGGCGGCGAATCTCACTGCGCAGCTGCACCCGCAGCTTGGCATCGAGGTTGGACAGCGGCTCGTCCATGAGAAACGCCGAAGGCTTGCGGACGATCGCGCGCCCCATCGCGACGCGTTGACGCTCACCCCCCGACAGCGCCCTGGGGCGTCGGTGCAACAAGGGTTCGACGCTGAGGAGCCCCGCCACCTCCCGTACCCGACTGTCGATCTCTCGGCGCTTCATCCGCTTGGCCTTGAGCGGAAAGGCCAGGTTGTCGAAGACCGACATGTGCGGATAGAGCGCGTAATCCTGGAAGACGATCGACAGGTCACGGGCGCCGGGCGCGGCGTCGGTGACCACCTGTCCGGCAATGGTGACCTCCCCCTCGCTGGGCGCCTCCAGGCCGGCGACGATGCGCAGTGCCGTTGACTTCCCGCAGCCGGACGGACCCAGCACGGCGAGCAGCTCCCCGTCGCCGATCTCCAGATTCAGGTCCGCGACGGCGACGGTGCCATCGGCGAACGTCTTGGACACACCGGCCAAGCTGATCGCCGCCATCGCGGGATCGTAGCGGCCACGGGGACGTCCGCACCGGATGGCGGGCGATGACGCTGTCCCGGACATCGCTTCCCGTGTGCGTACAGCGGCTGTTGTCTGAGGTCTGCACCCGCTTTGACCTGGCTGTTTGCATCTCAACCGCACTGGACCGCACTCCACGCGGCCAGTGCCTGACGGCCCACAGACGGCCCAGGCACGTCCGGGGGGGCGTGTCCGGCTGACCCCGTCGTGCCCCTGTCCGGCTTGTCCACAGGGCCGGCGTCGGCTGCTGCGCATCTGCCGGGTGGGCGGTGACGCTGCCTGGGCGGAGGTGGTCGGGGTGGGACACATCGAGGATCGGTGGTGGCGGGCGCTGCCGGACGGCAGCAGGATCGGGCGGGGACCGGTCGGGGTAGGGCTGCGGTGGCGGGCCCGGTCTCGGGATGCCGACGGGCGGCATCGGGCGCAGTCGTTCGCCCTTCGGTGGCCATGGGCGTCACCTCAACCGACGACAGCGTCTACTTCGACTGGCAGTATCCGAGAGCGGGCGACAACATCGCGCAGTCCGAAGACGCCTACTTCGCCAGCCTTCAGCGCAACGGTCCAACACTCGTGGGCGAATCGTCACGCGTTCCTGCGTGGGGCCTGATCGGCGCCGGGACAGCGCGGCGAGGACTCGAACGGCCGGCCCGAGGCTCTTGGCGCTGTGCTGCAGGAGCGCGGCCTTGCCGCGGAACATGCCCCAGCTAGCGAGGTAGAAGCCGAGTTGTAGGCAGGACGTCTCAAGCTGACCAGCCTCCGTCAGGGCAGGGCGGCGGTCGTCGTCATGAAAGGACTGGAAGTAGTTGAAGCAGTAGTCGAAGGATGCGTAGCGGGCGGTGTCTCGCCGACCCTGCAAGTAGCGGCTGGCGTGGACGGTGATGTCGACGCCGTCGCGCAGGGCTGCAACGTCCTGAAGGGAGCGTCGGGGCACCACGCCAGGGTAGGTGGACCACCTCGCGGCAGAAGCGGATGTTGTCAGGCCAGTCGGCTCACCCTCATCGGCCAGGTGTGACCCTCAGCGGTAAGTGGTGCGGTTTGTGCTGCACGGCCACCGGCTTCGTGTCGGAACTAGCGATCTTGTCCGGTAGACGATCCCTCATCGGCACGTCGCAGAGTCGTACCTAGTGCTGACGGCGCGCCAGTAGCTGCAGCCACGTGCGGTGGCTCTCTCGGACCGATGCCTCCACGACACGGAACCCCGCCTCGGCAAGGCTGCGCTCGATGAAGTCACGGTCGTGGTGTGCGAACCAGCGCCGCAACGGCTCCTGCCGGACCTGAGCGCCCGGCGCATACGGCACTGCCTCCCAGCCGCTGTCGTCGTGACCGAGGCTGGTCGTCAGACCTAGGAGGCCGCCACTGGCCAGCAACCTCGCCCAGTCCTGCAACGTCGCGAGGACCTCCTCGTGCGGCACGTGCAGCAGGCTCGCTGACGACCAGACGCCGTGCCAACGCGCGGACGCGAGCGGCGCTTGTCGCAGGTCTCCGACTACAACGGGGAGACCCTGCTCAGCAACCCGCCGCGTCATCTGCGTCGAGGCGTCGAGACCCACGGCCCACAAGCCCGCTGACCGGAACGCCTGCAGGTCGCGCCCTGGGCCGCAGCCGAGGTCGGCCACGAAGGCGCTCGACGAAAGCGCGTCCACGAAGGAGTCGCGAAAGCTCAGCTCAGCATCGGGAGGTGACGAGGTCTGTCGTTCGTAGTCAGCAACTATGCTGTCGTAGGACGCTGTCGTGCTGGTCAGTACCTCCGCATCCACGCGCGCACGCTAGTACCGGCTACACGTCGTTCACGGAGATCCCGTGAGCCGAACCTCCCGCGGCCACCGATCTGGTCGTTCAGAGCGGCGCGTACGGACCCGCAGTCCGCGGACACGACCGTGGCTATTTGGCAGCCGGGTCTGCGACATCGCGCAGCTGCGTCGCGGACCTGCTCGACCGTTGCTGGCTCTGCGGCCAGCGACACTCCAAGCCCGAGGACGCGGAGGCGCTCGCTGTTGAGCTGCTGATCCGCGCCCATGGGCAGGGTCACGTTCGGCAGAGCCTGCTTCAGGGCGCCGAGGACGGTGCCCGATCCGCCGTGACTGATGACGGCGTGAGACGCGGCGAGCACCGCGGCTGGTCGACGAACCGATGCACCCCTACGTGCTTGGGGAGCGGGCCGAGGCTCGCGGGGTCGACGTGCTCGCCGGTGGCGACGTCGACGCGTTCGACGGCGGGGCACTCCGCCGCGCCGAGCGTGGCCGTGCGGAGGAGGTCACCCGACTCCGTGTTGAAGATGGTCCCGAGGGTGACGAACAAGCTTGTTTTGGTCCGCTTGCTGCGGCTCTTCGGCAGCGGTGGGACGTGGTAGCTGATGGCCGGACCGGCGGGGGGGTGCGCGGGGTCACGTAAGGACGCCGGGAACGGGGTCAGCGTCAGATCGCGGTGCAGCATGTCGAAGCCCGCCTGCTCGGCTCCGAACTCAGCGAGGAGAGCGTTGAGCGGGTCGTGCACCAGCTCCGGGAGGATGAAGCCTCCTGCACCGATGACGATGACCTGCACGTGCGGCAGCCCCGCTGCCTCAGCGGCGACGGCCGCTCCGAAGTCCATTTCGTCGCGGACGACGACGTCTGGCTGCCATGACGAACACAGGTCGAACACGTGCCTGGCGCGGGCACGACCCAGTCTCGCGACGAAGTAGCTGGCCACCACACGCCGTTCGTCGTCGACATCGTGGACGGTGAGCGGGGCCGCGATGGAAACAAGGTCCGGACCAGTCGCGGCAAAGGCCAGCCCGCGCGCGGTCACATGTCCGCCAAGAGACGCAGCACCAGTGACGAGCACCTCGTGACCCGTAAGGGCCGCACGCTCCGCGAGCGGCAGCAAGGGCTGCAGGTGACCGTGCCCACCCGCGGCGGCGAACAGGATCCGTCTCCGCCCAGACACGTGAGGCACGATAACCACCGGACGGCTGGCTGCTGAAGCTCAGGCGGCGGCCTACGTGGACGTGCCCGCCGTATCCCCGCCGCGGACCGGTCGCGGGTAGCAACACCGCGTCCGTGAGACCAACACCCGAGAACGGCCCCTGGTGCGTCGAGGGGCTTCGCTGTTGCTTGTAGCGTCGTGAGGATGCTGCTCTGGATCAATGGGCCCTTCGGCGGCGGGAAAACCCACGTGGCCGCAGAGCTCAGGCACCGACTGCCGGGCGCCTGGGTTGCTGACCCGGAGCTCGTCGGCTTCGGCCTGCACGGCATGCTGCCGCCTGCAAGGCGCGGTGACTTTCAGGACATGCCTTCGTGGCGGTTCGGTGTCATCGAGGCCCTGGACACCACGCTGGGGGAGCATGACGAACTCGTGATCGCACCCCAGACACTTGTATGCCCTGAATACTTCCAAGAGATTCTCGGCACGCTGCGTGACCGGGGACACGAAGTCCGGCACGTAGCCCTGCTGGGCAGGCCCGAGACGGTGCTACAACGGCTGCACGACCGCGGCTTCGGCAAGTTCTCCTCACGACTGGGCGTCGACGTCCTCGCCCGCGAGTCTTTCGCCGTCGAGCGAGTCGAGTCCTACCTCGAGCGACTCCAGCGGCCCGAGTTCGCCGAACACGTCTGGACCGACAGCCTGACCATCCCGGAGGTCGCCGAGCATGTAGCGGCAGCCTGCGACCTCCAGTTGCGGCCGCGTGACCCAAGCCAGCTGCGAACGGCCGTGCGTAAGGCCAAGACCACCGTCCGTCACATGCGCGGGGACTGAGCAGATCCAACCCCAACGCAGACTCGCGGGCGTTCGGGGCACAGCGCCGAACGCGGCCTACTCGCGGTCTCCGGTCGTAGCGGGTAGTGCCGGTTCTCGACAGCATGTAGCGCCTAACAACCGGCGGCTCCGGCCGTAGCGGATAGCGCCGGCTACACGTTGTCCACGGAGGTCCCGGAAGCCGATCGGCGTGCAGGACTCGCCTCCTACGGCTGTGCGCCGACGTAGCGGGTCCGATAGCCGCCAGTCGGATGTGTGGCTTGCTGGCGGTGCCGTCGATAGGCTGGCCGACACCGTTGACCATGGCAGCGAGCACGCGGCGTAACGCCGCGCGCTGGTCAGTTATGAGTAGCGCCAGGTCGTTCAGTGGCACCCGCCGTCTGTAGCGGGGTGGGCCAAGGGGCATCCTGCGATGGATACCTGTCGCCGCCCACGTTCACTCGCGCGTGGGCCAGGCGCCACCGAGCTCGGTACGTCGGATGTCAACCATCAAGGCGATGCAGTCGTCGCAAGCGAACACCGCTGGCGACTCACCGCAGACGCCCCAACGCTTGTCCAGACCGCAGAACGAACACTTCAAGAGCGTGTCTCGTGCGGACGAGTTCATGAGCCATCCTGACACCGGGCTCATCCGTGAGCCCCCCGACCGCCCGACGCGAGTCACCGGCCGGTGCCGCAGTCGATCGTCCCGGTGGACGATCGGTTAACGAGACGCGCACCTTCAAGGCGGCGCCCATACTGGGCGGCATGCCGGAGATGCGCGGGGAGGAGCTGTGGGTCGCGGCGTGCCTTGGGGCCGCTCTCGCAGGGGTGAAGGTCGAGCACCACGACGACGGTTCGCGACCGAGCATGTACGACCTCGACCTCGTTCGGGCTGGGCAACCTTTCGGCGCGTGCGAGGTCACGGCCGCGGCCGACGCCGAGTCCATCGAACTCTGGAACATCATCAATGGCGGGGGGGAGCGCTGGATCGACCGGGACCTCTTGGGTGGCTGGATGGTCACCGTGACGCCGCAGTGTCGCGCCAAGCGGCTGAAGAAGGAACTGCCGGGACTTCTTCGGACCCTGGAGTGGGTGGACGCCGGTCCCGAGCGCGAGGACGCCACCGAGCGCCTGCATGGGCTGGAGGTTGTGTATGCCGACCGCAGCGGCACGGACTTCCCCGGAAGTATCTACATCACCCTTCAGCGTTCATCGGAGCGCACTCGTGGCGTCGTAGCAAGCACGGGAACGGCCTCGTCGCCTGGCTTGACGCCTGGTTGCGTGAGCCCGCACAGGAGCACAACCTGGAGAAGTTGCGCTCGGCTCAGCGACCCGAACGGCATCTATTCGTGCTGTTCCCGGGCTTCACGACCGCGCCGTTCAGCGCCTCGGACCTGCTAATGCGATCGGACGCGCCACTGCCCGATGCGGCCCCGAGCCTCCCGGACGGCATCACCCACGTCTGGGCCATGAGCATGTGGTCCTCGGGCGAGGTCTTTCACTACGGCGACGGTTGCTGGACGCGGTTCAGCAAGGTCTTCGAGGTCATTCGCGCCTAGAACAGCAGGGGAATCAGGTCGTACGCCAGGGTGGTACGACGGCCGCCTCCGGCGGTTCTTCAGCGGCCCCGCGTGCACCGTCCGGCCCTGCCGGCTGCAGCTCGGCGGTGCTCGGAGCGAGGTTGGTCCACCCGTGGTCACGTCGCAGCCGAACGTTCCGGAAGACGAACGGCTACCGCGACGTTCGCTACGTCGTCGTTCCTCGCCGGTGTTTCCGTCGACCTGCTCAAGCAGTAGGTCGACGTGCCCGAGGTGGCGTGCGGTCCCCTCGACCAGGTGCAGCAGGATCCTCCCGAGGACGCCTGGTGACGCGGGCTTCGGCTGGGGCTGGCGGCGGAAGCAGATCTCCGGCAGGCGCGCACACCGTTTCGGCTGTCCGGCTGGGACAGTGACCCAGTGGAAGAGCTGATCTCTCTGTTGGGTCACCGTGTTCGCCTCGTCGACCTGACACACCCTCTGGGCCCGTCGCCGAGCGAGCCGGCCCCCCCGGTGCTGCAGGCACAGACGCACGAGGACGGCGCCGAGTTGTGGGAGGGCATGTTCGGCATCCCACGTGCGGCTCTGCCAGGCGGCCGGGGTTTCGCTGGT
>JAABUN010007844.1_pt1 | contig 11256 bp, 11 predicted proteins | sample 5559311 | NCBI WGS metagenome assembly JAABUN01 (sample SAMN10711877, study PRJNA513370) | rock metagenome | isolation source: Antarctica rocks | place: Antarctica: Victoria Land, Siegfried Peak sud | reverse complement strand
GCTGCGCCGGAGCGGCACCGTGACCGGTCGCCACCTCGACGACCGGGCGAGGCTCAAGGAGTCGGTGCGCGCCGCGACCGGCGCGCTCGAGGTCCGCGGCGCCACCACCCACAACCTCCGGGACGTGAACGTCGACATCCCGCTCGGCGTCCTGTGCGTGATCACCGGCGTGGCCGGGTCCGGCAAGAGCTCGCTGGTCACGGGATCGGTGGCGGGCCGCGACGGCGTCGTGCTCATCGACCAGGGTGCGATCCGGGGCTCGCGCCGCAGCAACCCCGCGACGTACACCGGACTGCTCGAGCCGATCCGCAAGGCCTTCGCCAAGGCCAACGGCGTGAAGCCGGCGCTGTTCAGCTCCAACTCCGAAGGCGCCTGCCCCACCTGCAACGGCGCTGGAGTGATCTACACCGACCTCGGCGTCATGGCCACCGTCGAGTCGCCCTGCGAGGAGTGCGAGGGCAAGCGGTTCCAGGCATCGGTCCTCGAGCACCTGCTGGGCGGCCGCAGCATCGCGGACGTGCTGGCGATGTCGGTGACGGAGGCCGAGCAGTTCTTCGGCGAAGGTGACGCCGCGCTGCCCGCGGCGCACCGCGTGCTCGGCCGGCTCTCCGACGTGGGCCTCGGCTACGTCACCGTCGGACAGCCGCTGACGACCCTGTCCGGCGGGGAGCGCCAGCGGCTCAAGCTGGCCTCCCAGATGGCGGACAAGGGCGACGTCTACGTGCTGGACGAGCCGACCACCGGGCTGCACCTCGCCGACGTCGAGAACCTGCTCGGCCTGCTCGACCGGCTCGTCGACGCCGGCCGGTCGGTGATCGTCATCGAGCACCACCAGGCGGTCATGGCCCACGCCGACTGGATCGTCGACCTCGGGCCCGGCGCCGGCCACGAGGGCGGCCGGGTCGTGTTCGAGGGCACGCCCGCCGAGCTCGTCGCTGAGAGGTCCACCGTCACCGGCGAGCACCTCGCGGCGTACGTCGCAGGCTGACCGGTCGGTCGGACGAGCCCGTCGGTCAGGCGTCGCCGACGACCTCGTCGACCGTGCCGGAACCCTCGCACGCCGAGCAGGTGACGCCGTCGACTGTGCCGCTGCCGGCGCAGTCGGGGCAGCTGTTCTCCGCGACCTGGTCGTCCCCGTCCGTAGGCCCTGGCGCGGTCACGGTGCCTCCAGCAGGACCGCGATGCCCTGGCCGACGCCGATGCACATCGTCACGACGGCGCGCTGCCCGCCGCGGTCCGCCAGCTCGAGCGCGGTGCTGAGGGCCAGCCGGGCACCGCTCATGCCGAGCGGGTGCCCGAGGGCGATCGCACCGCCGTGGGGGTTGACGTGCTCGGCGTCGTCCGGGAGGCCGAGCGCGCGCAGCACGGCGAGCGCCTGAGCGGCGAAGGCCTCGTTGAGCTCGACGACGTCGACGTCCCCGATCTCGATCCCGGCGCGGTCGAGCAGCGCACGCGTCGCCGGCTCGGGTCCGATCCCCATCACCCGCGGCGGCACGCCGGTCGCGACCATCGAGGTGATGCGGGCCAGCGGCGTCAGGCCGTACTGCTTCACAGCCCGCTCGCTGGCGACCAGCATGGCCGCCGCACCGTCGTTGACGCCGGAGCTGTTGCCGGCCGTCACACTGCCGCCCGGGAACAGCGGTCGGAGCTTGGCGAGGGCCTCCAGGGAGGTCTCGCGCGGGTGCTCGTCGCGCTCGACCAGCACCGGGTCGCCCTTGCGCTGCGGCACCGGCACGGGCGCGATCTCGCGCGCCAGCCGACCGCTGGCCTGCGCCTTGGCGGTGCGCTCCTGGGAGCGCAGCGCGAAGGCGTCCTGGTCCTCGCGGGAGACGCCGTGGTCGTCGGCGACGTTCTGCGCGGTCTGCGGCATCGAGTCGGTGCCGTGCAGCCGGTCCATCTCCGGGTTGACGAAGCGCCAGCCGATCGTCGTGTCGTGCACCTCGTTGGCGCGGGAGAAGGCGGCGGTGGCCTTCGGCATGACGAACGGCGCGCGCGACATGCTCTCCACGCCACCTGCGATGACCAGGTCGGCGTCGCCGGAGCGGACGGCGCGCGCCGCGCTGCCCAGCGCGTCGAGACCGGAGCCGCAGAGGCGGTTCACCGTGCCGCCGGGCACCTCGACCGGCAGCTCGGCCAGCAGGGCGGCCATGCGGGCGACGTTGCGGTTGTCCTCGCCGGCCTGGTTGGCGCACCCCATGAGCACGTCGTCGAGCGTGCTCCAGTCGACTCCGGGCAGCCGCGCGGTGAGGGCGCGCAGGACGTGAGCGGCGAGGTCGTCGGGGCGCACGGACGACAGCGCGCCGCCGTACCGGCCGATCGGCGTGCGCACCCCGTCCACGAGGTAGGCGATCGTCATGGGAGCTCCAGGGTCTCGGTGTCCCGTCGCGTCGGGCTGTCCTGACACCACCCGACAGTACGAGGCGCCCCGGAACCGCCGACCGACACCCCGGGCTCAGCCGCCCGCCATCGCCCCGATCACGAGGAACGGCTCAGCCCCCCGCACGACCGCCTCGGGGAGCGGGGCATCGGGCGGCTCGTGGGAGAGGTCCTCCGAGCACGCGTAGAAGCGCACGAAGGCCCGCCGCCGACCGGTCCGAGGGTCCCTCATCGTGCCGCGGAGCGCGGGGTAGCGCTCCTCGAGCCCGTCGAGAACCGCCGCCTGCGTCGTCGCCCCGCCCACCTCCACCTCGCCGCTCACCCGGGCGAGGGCGCGCAGGTGGGCGGGCAGCACGACCCGCGTCACGGCTTGCGCCTCATGACAGCGTCTGCACCTCGACCGACAGCACCGCCGGCAGGTCCCGCACGATCGCGTCCCACGTGTCGCCGCCGTCGGGAGAGCAGTAGACCTGGCCGCCGGTCGTGCCGACGTAGACGCCGCACTCGTCGAGCCGGTCGACCGCCATCGCGTCGCGCAGCACGTTGACGTAGCAGTGCTCCTGCGGCAGACCCCTGGTGAGCGGCTCCCACTCCCCGCCGCCGGTGCGGCTGCGGTAGACGCGCAGCCTGCCGTCCGGGGGGACGTGGAAGTAGTCGCTCGTGATCGGCACGACGTAGACCGTCTCGGGCTCGTGGGCGTGCACGTCGATGGGGAAGCCGAAGTCGGTGGGCAGGTCGCCGCTGATCTCGTACCAGGACCCGCCGGCGTCATCGCTGCGCATGACGTCCCAGTGCTTCTGCATGTAGAGCGTGTCGGGTCGGTCCGGGTGCAGCGCGAGGTTGTGCACGCAGTGACCCACCTCCGCCTCCTGCTGCGGGATCTCCCCGGACAGCAGACCCTTGTTGATCGGCAGCCAGCTCGCTCCACCGTCGTCGGTGCGGAAGGCGCCGGCCGCGCTGATGGCGGCGAAGATGCGCGACTCGTCGGTCGGGTGCAGCAGCAGGGTGTGCAGGCAGAGCCCGCCGGCGCCCGGCTGCCACTGCGGGCCGGGCCCGTGGCCGCGCAGACCGGCGAGCTCGGTCCAGGACGCGCCGCCGTCGGTGCTCTTGAACAGCGCCGCGTCCTCGACCCCGGCGTAGACCGTGTCGCGGTCGGTGAGCGACGGCTCGAGGTGCCAGACGCGTTGGAACGCCCACGGCTTCGCCGTCCCGTCGAAGTCCTGATGGGTGCCGGCGTCCTGTCGCCCGTCGATGGCGGCGTACGAGAAGTCGTTGCCGACCGGGTTCCACGACCGCCCGCCGTCGTCCGAGCGTTGGACGACCTGGCCGAACCAACCACCGGACTGCGAGGCCCAGATCCGGTCGGGATCGACCGGCGAGCCCTTCAGGTGGTACATCTCCCAGCCGCCGAAGTGCGGCCCGTCGACCGTCCAGCTCCGCCTGCCCTCGTCGCTCGTGAGCACGAAAGCCCCCTTGCGCGTCCCGACCAGCACTCGCACACCTGCCATGGCGACACCTCCTTCTCCCCGGTACGACGTGGGGCCGCACCGGAACTCATCGCTCCAGCAGCGCGAACTCCTCGGGCACGGACAACCGGCCCATCCGCTGCAGCGGCCAGACGATCGCGAAGGCGCGGCCGATGACCTGGTCCTGCGGCACGGTGCCGCGCTCGGCGTCGCCCAGGTGGGCCCGCGAGTCGGCCGAGCGGCTGCGGTGGTCACCCATCACCCACAGCCGCCCCTCCGGGACCAGCACCCCCTCGGCCCCTGGCGGGCACATGCTCGCCCCCAGGCCCGCGGCGCAGAACGGCTGGTCGTCGTCCCCGAACAGGTAGGACTCGGGTAGCGGCAGGGCACCGTCGCTGCCGGCCGGCTGCACCGTGACGAGCCCGTCCGCGGTGCAGCAGGCGATCCGGTCGCCGGGCAGGCCGATCACCCGCTTGATGAAGTCGTCGGCGCCGGGCAGCTCCGCGTCGTCGCCGAAGCTGCCGGTGCCGTGGAAGACGACGATCTCGCCGCGGGCGATGGGCCGCCGGTCGTAGACGAGCTTGTCGACGAGGACCCTGTCCCCGCGACAGCCGGGACAGCCGTGCAACGTCTTCTCCATCGACCCGGAGGGGATGTAGAACGGCTGCACCACCAGGGTCTGGACGGCCACGGCGAGCACGGCCGCGACGAGCAGGAGCACCGGGAGCTCCCGGAGGAACGACACCGTCGACCGGGTGCGCCGCCCGGATGCTGCGGGCGCTACGCCGTCGTCCTCCACGACCGAAGCAGAGCACAACCGCAACGCGCCCACCACAGGGTCATCACCGAGCGGGGGATGATCGCTAGTACGGTCGCCCGGTGAACACACCAGCCCTGGCGGTCGACGGCCTGGTCAAGGCCTTCGGGGACGTGCGGGCCCTCGACGGCGTCACCGCCACGGTCTCGGCGCCGGCGACCGGCCTGCTGGGCGCCAACGGCGCCGGCAAGTCCACGCTCATGAAGGTCGCCCTCGGCCTGCTCACGCCCGACGCGGGGAGCGTCGCCGTGCTGGGGCTCGACGCCGCCCGGGACCGGCACCAGATCCGGGCCAGGGTCGGCTACATGCCGGAGCACTCGTGCCTGCCGACCGACATGTCGGCCCAGGACCTGTGCATCCACCTCGCGCGGCTGCGCGGCCTGCCGCGGCGAGACGCGCTGCGGCGGGCCTCCGAGGTGCTCTTCGCCGTCGGGCTCGAGGAGGAGCGCCACCGCCCGGTGTCGACGTACTCCCTCGGCATGGCGCAGCGCACCAAGCTGGCGCAAGCCCTCGTGCACGGGCCCGACCTCGTGGTGCTCGACGAGCCGACGTCGGGTCTCGACCCCGCCGGCCGCCACGAGATGCTCCGGATCCTGCGCCACCTCTCGCGCGACCTCGGCATCCAGGTGCTCGTCTCGTCCCACGTGCTGGACGACATCGAGCGCACCTGCGACGAGGTGGTCGTCCTGTCCGCCGGCCGGGTCACGGCCCAGCAGGCTGTGACGGCCACGGCCTCGGGCGGGCCCGTCGCCCTCCAGGTCTCCGGCGACCCGCGCGCGTTCGTGGCGCGGCTGCACGAGCACCGGCTGCCGGCCTCGCTGGACGGCAGCCGCATCCTGCTGCCGTCCTCCGAGCCGGCTCTGCTGACCCGGGTGCGCGACCTGGCGGCCGACACCGGCACCGGGATCACGTCGCTGGTCGACGCGAGCCACGCCCTCGAGGACGCGGTCGTCGGGGCCATGGCATGACAGGGGGGACCACCGAGGGCACGACCGGCGGCACGCGCGAGCCCGCCGCGCGGCTCTACGACGTCCAGTACTCGCGCTACCAGGGCGCGCACGAGCCGCGCTGGCGCAGCGTGCTCGCCCTCGCCCGGTCCTCGGCCGGGCGGGCCCTCGGCCTGCGGCGCACGGCGGGGGCCAAGGTGTGGCCGTTCTTCCTGCTCGCCTGCGCCTACCTGCCGGTCATCGCGGTGGTGGGCATCCCGCTCCTGTTCGATGAGGCCCCGGACCCGCTCGACATCCTGTCCTACCAGCAGCTGCTGGGCCTGCTCACGCTCGTGATCGTCGCCTTCACGGCCACGACCCTACCGTCGCTGCTGACCCGGGAGCGACGGGACCGGGTGCTCAGCCTCTACTTCTCGACGGCGCTGTCGCGGACCGAGTACGTCACCGGCAAGCTGCTCGCCGCGGTGACGCTCACGTCGCTGGTGACCCTGGGCCCGCTGCTGGCGCTGTTCGCCGGCACCATCCTCACGGCCGAGGCGCCGCTCGACCTGCTCCGCAGCGAGGGGGCCGACCTCCCCGCGGTCGTCCTCGGCGGCGTCGTCGTCGCGCTCTACTTCGCCGCACTCGGCCTGCTCGCCGGATCGCTGACCGCCAAGCGGGTGTTCGCCGTCGGTGGGCTGCTGGCCGCACTGCTGGTCACCCCCGTGCTGTCCGGTCTCGCCTTCGGGCTCAGCGGCCGGCGCGACCTGCTCGTGATCGACCTGTCCCAGGTGCCGCAACGGGCGGCGGGCACGCTCCTGCCAGGTCAGGCCTTCGAGCCGAACCCCCCGGACGCCACGCTGGTCTGGGCGGTCTGGGCCCTGGTGCTGCTGGCCACCGCCCTCGTGATGGCGCTCGTCTACCGCAACCGGGACTCGGCGTGACCGCCGCGCTGCAGGTCGACGGCGTCTCGAAGTGGTTCGGCGACACCGTGGCGCTGTCCGACGTCTCGTTCTCCTCACGGCCCGGCGTCACGGGGCTGCTCGGGCACAACGGCGCGGGCAAGTCGACGCTGTTCGACCTCCTGGCGGGCTTCTCGTCCCCCAGCCAGGGGACGGTCCGGGTGCTCGGGCTCGACCCGCGCACCGAGCCGCTGGTGCACTCCCGGCTCGGCCTCGTGCCCGACGGCGACGGGCTGTGGCCCTTCCTCACGGCACAGCAGGTCGTGTCCTTCCTCGCCCGCAACCGCGGGGTCCGCGACTACGAGGGCGCCGCTCGCTCCGCCTTGAAGACCGTCGGCATGGCGGCAGCGGCCGACCGCCGGGTGGCCGGCTACTCCAAGGGGATGCGGCAGCGGGTGCGCCTCGCCCAGGCCCTCGTGCACGACCCCGAGGTGCTGCTGCTCGACGAGCCGCTGAACGGGCTGGACCCGGCGCAGCGGCGAGCCGACGTCGACCTCGTGCGTCGCCTGGGGTCGCAGGGGCGCACCGTCCTCGTGTCCTCGCACATCCTCGCCGAGGTCGAGCGGATGGCGGACCGGGTGCTGGTCGTCGTCAACGGCCGGCTGGTCGCCGAGGGTACCCCGACCGGGGTCCAGGAGCTGCTGGCGCAGTCGGCCCGGACCGTGCGCGTCGAGACCGACGGTGCGCGCCGGCTCGGCGGCCTGCTGCTGGCGGAGGACTGCGTCGACGGCATCGAGCTCGGCGAGGACGGCCTGGTCGTGCAGACGTCCGACGGAGCGCAGCTCGCGCTCCGCCTGCCGCAGCTCGCGCGCGACGCCGGGCTCCAGCTGCGACGCGTCGTGCCGATCGGCGAGGACCTCGAGAGCGTGTTCACCCGGCTGACCGCCTCGGCGCGAGGGGCCGGCCGATGAGCCTGCTGGCCATGAGCCTGCGCTCGGTCCTGCGCGGCAAGCGGGTCGTGGCCGTGGCGCTGCTCCCGCTGCTCATCGCGGTCGTCGCCGTCGCGCTCACCCTCACGGCCGGCGACCGTGACCGCAGCGAGGGCTACGCCGTGCTCGGCGGCGAGCTGCTCTTCCTGGTCATCGCCCTGGTGGCGCTGGTGCTCGGCGTCAACGCGTTCGGCGACGACCGCGACGAGCGCACGCTGCGGCTGCTGCTCGCGACGACGCTGCCACGGTGGCAGATCGCCGTCGCGAAGTACGCCGCGGCCGCGGGCGTCACCTGGGTCGCCTGCCTGCCTGCGACGCTGGGCTGCCTGGCGCTCGCGACCGCGAGCGAGCTCCCGTTCGGCACGGCCGTGTGGAGCCTGCTGCTGGCGAGCGCGCTGGGCACCGCGGCCTACGTCGGGGTCTTCGTCCTGCTGTCGCTCGTGCTGCGTCGCGCCGTGCTGGTCGGGCTCGCCTACCTGGTCCTGTGGGAGGGGCTGCTCGCCGGCACGACGACGGCCTTCCGCAACCTCTCGGTCGGCGCCTACGCCAGCCGGGTGGCGGCGGCGCCCTTCGACGACGCGCCGTTCGCGACGGCCGACGCGTCGGTCGCGATGGCGGCGGTCGTGCTGCTGGCGCTCACGGCGGTCACCGTGGCGCTCGCCGGCGGGCGGTTGCGGCGCGCGCACGTCTGACGTGGGTACGGGACCGGCATGGATCTGATCGCCGTCCTGCCCCTCGCCGAGATCGCGCAGTCACCCGTCCCGGAGGAGGGCTTCTTCTTCGAGGTCTTCGGCGAGCGCATCCGGCTGCTGTTCTTCCGGCAGGAGAACGCCGTCAAGCTGCTGCTCACCGGCGTCCTGGTGCTCGTGCTGCTCGTCGCGCGGTGGTTGGCGCGCGTCGTGGCGCGCCTGCTGCAGCGGGGGCTGAGCGCCGAGGGACTCCGCTTCTGGACGCGTCAGGTCATCAACCTCGTCGTCTCGCTGCTGCTGGTGCTCGGCGTGCTGTCGATCTGGTTCGACGACCCCACCCGGCTCGCGACCGGCATCGGCCTCATCACCGCCGGCCTGGCCTTTGCCTTGCAGAAGGTCATCACCGCGCTCGCCGGCTACGTCGTGATCCTGCGCGGCGACACCTTCACCGTCGGGGACCGGATCACGATGGGTGGGGTGCGCGGCGACGTCATCGCGCTGGGCTTCATCAAGACGACGATCATGGAGATGGGCCAGCCGCCGGCCGTGCAGACCGCGGACCCTGCCCAGTGGGTGAAGAGCCGGCAGTACACCGGCCGGGTCGTCACCGTCACCAACGACAAGGTCTTCGACGAGGCGATCTACAACTACACGCGTGACTTCCCGTACCTGTGGGAGGAGCTCACCCTGCCGATCGCCTACCGCGACGACCGGCACCGCGCCGAGCAGATCCTGCTGGCCGCGGCCGAGAAGCACGGCGTCGACTCCGGCGACGTCCCGGCGGCGGCGCTCGAGGCCATGCAGCGCAAGTACTTCGTCCGCGACGTGGACCTGCAGCCCCACGTCTACTGGCGCATCACCGACAACTGGCTGGAGCTCACGGTGCGCTTCCTCACCGGGGTCTACGGCGTGCGCGGGCTCAAGGACGAGATGTCGCGCGAGGTGCTGACGGCGCTCGAGGAGGCCGGGATCGGCATCGCCTCCGCGACGTACGAGATCACCGGGGTCGCGCCCGTCACCATCGTCCGCGAGGACTGAGCCTCCGGCGCCCACTGCCCTCCCACGGGGCGACGTGGCATCCTTCGCGGCGGCGGGGACCCTGGAGGTGCGCAGTGGCGACGGAGACCGGCAGCGGCACCGCGACCACGGAGCGGGAGGTGCGGACCGAGCTCAGGCTGAGCGGACGGCTGCTCGCCGGAGCCGCTGTCGGGCTGGCCGCGGCCGTCCCCTTCCTCGTCCTGCTCTGGCTGGTGCGCTCCGGTTCCGGTCCGGCGGCCGAGCTCGACGGTCAGGTGGCCCGGGGACTGAACGCCTGGGTGAGCGAGCGGCGAGGGGTCGTCGACGCGCTGCAGGTCCTCGCGGAGGTGACCAGCCCCACGACGTTCCGCGTGCTGGTGCTCGTCGCCGCCGCCGTGCTCTGGCACTACGGCCGCCGGCGGATCGCGACGTGGGCGATCGTCACCATGGCGATCGGCGGTGCGTTCGGCGTCGTCGCCAAGCTGCTGGTCGGTCGCGCCCGGCCGGTCCTCGACGTCCCGGTGGCGAGCGCACCGGGGCTCAGCTTTCCGTCCGGTCACGCGCTCAACAGCATGCTCGGTGTCGCGATCCTGCTGGTGGTGGTGCTGCCGGTCCTGCACCGCCGTGGGCGGATCCTCGCCTGGGTCCTCGGGATCCTCGCCGTGGCCGTCACCGCCTTCGACCGGGTCGGTCTGGGCGTCCACTTCCTCACCGACGTGCTCGCCGGCTGGTGTGCGGCACTCGCCCTCGTCGCGGGCACGGCGACCGCCTTCGGGACCTGGCGGCGTCGCCACCCCGCCCGCGAGGACGAGTCGGAGCAGGCGGCGCGGCGCCACACCGCGGTGCACCTGCGGGCGACGGTGCACGCCGTAGCGGGGGTGCTCGGCCGGGCACTGCTCGCGGGCGCCGTCCTCGTCGCCGTCATGGTCTCCGTGGGCCTGCTCGTCACGCGGGTGCTCGTCGACGTCCCGGCGGTCGTCGCCGTCCAGGACGTGACCCGGGACCTGGCGGCCGACCGCTCTGCCGTGGGGCGCACGCTCAGCGACGTCTTCAGCAGGCTGGCTGACACCACGACGATCGTGCCGGCCGTCCTCGCCGCCTGCATCGCGCTGCGGCTGACGCTGCACCGCTGGCGGGAAGCCGCGTTCGTCCTGCTCGCCGTCGTCCTGCAGTCGCTGGTCTTCGTGGCCACCCAGCTCGTCGTCGCGCGCAGCCGTCCCGAGGTCGTCGCCCTCGACCCGGCGGCTCCGACGTCGAGCTTCCCGTCCGGGCACACCAGCGCGGCCGTCGCGCTGTACGGCGGGCTCGCTGTCGTCCTGCTGTGGCGACACGCCGTAACCCGAGCCGAGGACCACGGGTCGGCGCGTGCGATGCGCGTGGCGGTCGTGGTGCTGCTGCTGCTGCCCGTCGCGGTCGCGTGGTCGCGGCTGTACCGGGGGCTGCACTTCCCGCTCGACGTCGCGGCGTCCTTCCTCCAGGCGGGCCTGAGCCTGCTCGTGTCCTACTGGCTGCTCCTCAGGCCGCGCCGTCCGGACCCGCTGGACGACGTCCTCGACGGCACGGCCCACGGGCCGCCCGTCCCGGCGACGCACGCGTCGCGGTGAGGGTCGCTGCGGTCGTCCACCCGCTGACCGTCGCGCCGCAGCTGCAGGAGCACCTGCGTCGGCGCTGCACCGAGCTCGGTCATGAGCTGCTGTCCTGGCAGGAGACGACCCCCGAGGACGAGGGCACCGGGCTGGCCCGCGACGCGCTCGCCGCGGGCGCCGACCTGGTCGTGGTCGCCGGGGGAGACGGCACGGTGCGCGCGGTGGCGACCGCCCTGGCCGGGACGGGCACCGCCCTCGGCATCGTGCCGACCGGGACGGGCAACCTCCTGGCGCGCAACCTGTCGCTCCCGCTCCACCCGTCGGCGGCGCTCGACGTCGCGCTGGACGGCGAGCCCCGTCGGCTGGACCTCGGCTGGGCGACCGCCGAGGGCGAGCCGTCGCGACACTTCGTCGTCATGGCGGGTGTCGGCATGGACGCCGCGATGATCGCCGGCGCGTCCGCTGAGTCCAAGCTGCGGCTCGGCTGG
>JAABUN010007843.1_pt1 | contig 11257 bp, 10 predicted proteins | sample 5559311 | NCBI WGS metagenome assembly JAABUN01 (sample SAMN10711877, study PRJNA513370) | rock metagenome | isolation source: Antarctica rocks | place: Antarctica: Victoria Land, Siegfried Peak sud | reverse complement strand
ACATCGCGGCCATCCGCTCCCGGCTCTCGAACCCCGGCGTGTACATCTACCAGGAGGTCATCGAGTCCTCGAGCGAACCGATCAAGGCGAGCGAGTACTTCAAGAACGGCGATGTCACCGAGTTCAGGTACTCCACCGAGATCGGACGGGTCTTCAAGACCGGTCAGCTGTCGTCGCTGAGCCAGTTCGGCGAGCCCTGGGGGTTCATGCCCAGCGACCCGGCCGAGGTTTTCGTCGACAACCACGACAACCAGCGCGGGCACGGAGGCGGCGGGAGCGTCGTGACGCACAAGGACGGACAGCTCTACAACCTGGCGAGCTACTACATGCTGGCCTGGCCGTACGGGTACCCGCAGGTGATGTCCAGCTACCACTTCAGCAACCCTGACCAGGGCCCGCCCTCGAACGATGGCAACACCACCCGCAGCGTGTGGGTCCAACGGCTCGCCCACCGGCTGCAACTCCACCGAGTGGGTCTGCGAACACCGCCGGACCGGGATCTCCAACATGGTGTCGTTCCACAACGCCACCGTGGGTCAGGCAGTGACCAACTGGTGGAGCAACGGGTATCAGGCGATCGGCTTCAGCCGGGGCACCAAGGGCTACGCCGTCATCAACCGCGAGGGCTTCTCCGTCTCGCGCACGTGGCAGACGAGCCTGCCGGCGGGAACCTACTGCGACGTGATCAAGGGTGACATCAACTCTGCCGGTACCGGTTGCCTGGGGCGCTCCGTCGTCGTGGGCTCCTCGGGACAGTTCACCGCGACGGTCAACGCGATGGACGGGCTCGCCCTGCACGCGGGGGCTCGAGTGGGCTGACGAGCAGTTCGGCCCGGCGCAGCGGATCGACCCGCTGCGCCGGGCGCAAGCGGCTGCCTCACGCGGTGCTGGACAGGGTCGGCTGCCGGCCGTCGGCACGACTAGGCTCCCTGGCGCGTCAACGTCCACCAGGTCCGCCACCGGAGGTCTATCCGTGTTCAGCAAGGTGCTGGTTGCCAACCGCGGTGAGATCGCGGTCCGGGCGTTCCGTGCGGCTGTGGAGCTCGGTGCGCGGACGGTCGCGGTCTTCCCGTTCGAGGACCGCAACGCGGTGCACCGGATCAAGGCTGACGAGTCCTACCTGATCGGTGACGAGGGCCACCCGGTCCGGGCCTACCTGGACGTGGCGGAGATCATCCGGGTAGCCCGCCAGTCAGGTGCTGACGCCGTCTACCCGGGCTATGGCTTCCTGTCCGAGAACCCTGCACTGGCGCAGGCCTGCGCCGAGGAGGGCATCGCCTTCGTCGGACCTGCGGCACAGGTGCTCCAGCTGGCCGGGAACAAGGTCAGGGCACTGGAGGCCGCCCGCCGGGCCGGTATCCCGGTACTGCGCTCCTCGGCTCCCTCCGCCGACGTCGAGACCCTGACGGCAGCTGCGGAAGAAGTCGGGTTCCCGGTCTTCGTCAAGGCGGTGGCCGGCGGGGGAGGGCGCGGGATGCGTCGGGTCGAGCACCCGCGGGGGCTCCAGGAAGCGCTGACGACCGCGATGCGGGAGGCCGAGGGAGCGTTCGGTGACCCGACCGTATTCCTCGAGCGGGCGGTGGATCGGCCCCGGCACATCGAGGTCCAGGTCCTCGCAGACGCCGCCGGCGAGACCGTGCACCTCTACGAGCGGGACTGCTCGGTGCAGCGCCGGCACCAGAAGGTCATCGAGATCGCACCGGCGCCGAACCTGGATCCTGCTCTGCGCCAGGCGTTGTGCCGTGATGCCGTGGCGTTCGCGCGGGCCCTGGGGTATGTCAACGCCGGCACTGTGGAGTTCCTGGTGGCAACCCGGGGGCAGCGCGCGGGCGAACACGTCTTCATCGAGATGAACCCCCGCATCCAGGTCGAGCACACGGTCACCGAGGAGGTCACCGACATCGACCTGGTGGCTGCGCAGCTGCGCATAGCCTCGGGGCAGACCCTGGCCGACCTGGGTCTGTCCCAGGACCAGATCCGGGTCAACGGCGCTGCCCTGCAGTGCCGCATCACCACCGAGGACCCGGCGAACGGGTTCCGGCCCGACACCGGCAAGATCACCGCCTACCGCTCGGCCGGTGGGGCGGGGGTGCGCCTGGACGGCGGGACCGCCGACACCGGGGCGCAGATCAGCGCTCACTTCGACTCCATGCTGGTCAAGCTGACGTGTCGCGGCCGCGACTTCCCCACAGCGGTGCGTCGCGCGCGCCGAGCGCTGGCCGAATTCCGGATCCGTGGCGTGTCGACGAACATCGCGTTCCTGCAGGCGGTCCTGGAGGAGGAAGGCTTCCTCGGGGGAGACCTGTCGACGTCGTTCATCGACGAGAGACCTCACCTGCTGGCGGCCCGCGTCAGTGCCGACCGCGGCACGAAGATGTTGCGCTGGCTCGCCGAGGTCACCGTCAACCGCCCGCACGGCGCGTTGACGATCGGCATCGACCCCGAGGACAAGCTCCCGTCGGTGGACCTGACCGAGCCCCCGCCGCCGGGATCGCGTCAACAGCTGATCGCCCTGGGCCCAGCCGATTTCGCCACACAGCTGCGGCAGCAGACCGCCGTGGCCGTCACCGACACGACCTTTCGTGACGCCCACCAGTCGTTGCTGGCGACCCGTGTCCGCAGCCGCGACCTGGTGGCAGCCGGCCCCACCGTCGCGCGTGTCACCCCGCAGCTGCTGAGCGTGGAGTGCTGGGGCGGGGCGACCTTCGACGTGGCGCTGCGCTTCCTCGGCGAGGACCCCTGGGACCGGCTGGCCAGGTTGCGCGAGGCAATACCGAACGTGTGCCTGCAGATGCTGCTGCGAGGACGGAACACCGTGGGGTACACGCCATACCCGACCGAGGTGACGCAGGCGTTCGTGGCTGAGGCCGCCGCCACCGGCATCGACATCTTCCGGATCTTCGACGCCCTCAACGATGTCGAGCAGATGCGTCCGGCCATCGAGGCGGTGGTCGCCACCGGCACCGCGATCGCGGAGGTGGCGCTCTGCTACACCGGCGACCTGACCGACCCCGATGAGGATCTCTACACCCTGGACTACTACCTGGCGCTGGCGGAGGAGATGGTGGCGGCCGGTGCGCACGTGATCGCGATCAAGGACATGGCAGGCCTGCTGCGGCCGGCGGCTGCGCGCACCCTGGTCACGGCCCTGCGGGAGCGGTTCGCGCTGCCGGTGCACCTGCACACCCACGACACCGCGGGTGGGCAGCTCGCCACCCTGCTGGCGGCGTGCGACGCCGGCGTCGACGCGGTGGACGTCGCCAGTGCGCCGATGGCGGGGACCACCTCACAGCCACCGGCCTCGGCCCTGGTTGCCGCGCTCGAGCACACCGAGCGTGACACGGGGCTGTCGTTGCGCCAGGTCATGGACCTGGAGCCTTACTGGGAGGCGGTGCGCAGGCTGTATGCCCCCTTCGAGTCGGGGCTGCCCAGCCCGACCGGGCGGGTGTATGACCACGAGATCCCCGGGGGGCAGCTGTCGAACCTGCGCCAGCAGGCGATAGCGCTCGGGCTGGGTGAGAAGTTCGAGCAGATCGAGGCCATGTACGGCGCCGCCGACCGCATCCTGGGCCGCCTGGTCAAGGTGACCCCGTCGTCCAAGGTGGTCGGTGACCTGGCCTTGCACCTGGTGGCCGTGGGCGCGGACCCCGTCGAGTTCGCCGACCAGCCGCAGTCCTTTGACATCCCCGACTCCGTGATCGGGTTCCTGTCCGGCGAGCTGGGGGACCCGCCCGGTGGGTGGCCGGAACCGTTTCGCACCAAGGCCCTTGCGGGTCGCCGGGCGAAGCCGCGCACCGAAGAGCTCTCCGACCAGGACACGGCTGACCTGGGCGAACCCGGTCCGCTGCGCAGGGCGACTCTCAACCGGCTGCTGTTCCCCGGTCCCAGCGCCGAGCTGGAGAAGGTGCGCGAGCGGTACGGCGACGTGTCGGTCCTGGACACCCGTGACTACCTGTACGGGCTGCAGCCAGGGCGCGAGCACGTGGTCGACCTTGGCAAGGGCGTCAAGCTGATCGCGGCGCTCGAGGCCGTGGGGGAGGTGGACGAGCGGGGGATGCGCTCGGTGCTGTGCTCGCTCAACGGCCAGCTGCGTCCCATCCAGGTGCGCGACGAGTCGGTGCAGGTCGACATCAAGGCCGCCGAGAAGGCTGACCCGGGCACGCCGGGCCAGGTGGCGGCGCCCTTCGCCGGGGTGGTCTCGATAGGCGTCGCCGAGGGCGAGGAGGTGCAGGCCGGGGACACCGTGGCCACGATCGAGGCCATGAAGATGGAGGCGTCCATCACCACCTCTGTGGCGGGCACCGTCAGGCGGCTGGCGATCGGCCCGGTCCAGCAGGTCGAGGGCGGGGACCTGGTGGTCGTCGTGGAAGCCACCGGCTGATCCCAGGTGCCTGTACCACCTCAGCCTGCGACCACGTTCCAGCGCTGGATGGTCGGGACGCTGTGCCTGGTGCCGAGCTCGCTGACCGATGCGGGGTCGAGCTCGAGGTGGGCGCCGACCGCGGCAGGCAGGCCCACGTAGACGCAGGCCAGGATGCGCAGCAGGTGCCCGTGCGCCACGACGACCACGTCCCCTTGCAGCAGCAGGGGCTTGATCCGCACGAGCGCCCGCTCGCAGCGTGCAGCAACCTCGGTCAGCGTCTCGCCCGGCGACTTCCCTGGCACCACCCCGTCGCGGAACACCGTCCAGGCCGTTCCGGTGCGGTCCCGGATCTGCTGGGTCGTCAGTCCCTCGTAGTCGCCGTAGTCCCACTCCACCAGGTCCTCGTCCTCGCGGGTGACGGCCAGTCCGGCCAGCTCAGCGGTTCTGCGGGCCCTGCGCAACGGGCTGCTCAGCACCGCCACGAACTCCCGCCCGGCGAGCAGGGAGGTGATCCCCGCGCCCTGCCGCTCGCCCACGTCGTCCAGGGGAACGTCGCTCAGGCCCGTGTGTTGCCCGCTGTGGGCCCACGCCGTGCGCCCATGACGGACGAGGACGAGATCGTGCGTCGGGTCGGTCATGGGCAGAGCCTAGACTCGGGTCTCGCCGCCTGAGCCGTTGAGGAGAACTGTGTGCTGACCCCTGTCGCGTACACGATCTGCGCTGCAGCGGTCGGACTGGCCGGCTGGTCGGTGATCGCCACCGTGCGCGGCGTCCGGCCCAGCACCGGGCAGCTGATCGCTGCTGCGGCGCTGGAGGGAGCTCTGCTGCTGCAGTTCCTGCTGGGGTTGTTCCTGATGGCGACGGATGACCGTTCGGTCGAGGGCATCACCTTCGTCGGCTACCACCTGACGGCGCTCTCGGTGCTGGTCATCGGCGTCGGCTGGGGGATCGCCGACCGCAGCCGCTGGGGGAACGGCGTGTTCGCGATCACCGCGGCGACCGAGGTCGTCCTGATGCTGCGGCTGCTGCAGATCTGGTCCGAGCGTGTCTGAACCGCTCCCTCGTTCGACCCGCCAGGGACCCGGACGCCTGCTGGTGGCGGTGTACGCGATCTTCGCCGTCTCCGCCACGGCGCGCGCAGCCGTCCAGCTGGCGACAAAGTTCGACCAGGCGCCGGTGGCCTACCTGCTCTCCGCACTGGCAGCGCTCGTGTACGTGATCGCCACCGTCGCGCTGGTGCGCAGCACCACGAACAGCAGACGGGTGGCGTGGGCAGCGGTAAGCGTCGAGCTGGTGGGGGTGCTGAGCGTGGGAGCAGTCACTGCGCTGGACGCGAATGACTTCCCGGACGCGACGGTGTGGTCCGGTTTCGGACGCGGATACGGGTACGTACCGGTGGTCCTGCCCCTGCTCGGGCTGCTGTGGCTGTGGTGGACGCGGCGTCCGGCTCAGGACCAGACGCAGGACTAGGCTCTTGCCATGGCGAGGTACTTCGACGTCCACCCGCAGGATCCGCAGCCACGCGCCATCGGCCAGGTCGTCGAGATGGTCCGCGCTGGAGGGCTGATCGCCTATCCCACCGACTCGTGCTTCGCTCTCGGGTGCGCCCTGGGGAACCAGGAGGGCAAGGACCGGATCGCGCAGATCCGGCGGTTGGACGACAAGCACCACTACACGCTGGTGTGCAGGGACTTCGCTCAGCTCGGTCAGCTCGTCCACATCGACAATGCGGTCTTCCGAGCCATCAAGGCGGCCACGCCCGGCAGCTACACGTTCATCCTGCCGGCCACCAAGGAGGTGCCGCGCCGCCTGCTGCACCCGAAGAAGAAGACCGTGGGCGTGCGGATCCCCGACCACCCCGTGGCGCAGGCGCTGTTGGCCGGCTTGGGCGAGCCGATGCTCTCCAGCACCCTGCTGATGCCGGGCGAGGACGAGCCGATGACCGAGGGCTGGCTCATCAAGGAGTTCCTGGACCACCAGGTGGACGCAGTGATCGACTCGGGGGAGTGCGGTCGTGAACCCACGACCGTGGTGGACTTCTCCGGCCCCGTCCCTGAGGTCGTTCGCCGCGGCATGGGCGACCCCTCCCGGTTCGAGTAGGAGTGGAGCACGAAGGCCTAGCCGGACAGCTGATGAAGTGCTTCGAGTTGCAGCCCCGCGCACGTGGCAAGACAATGTAGGCGAGGGGCAGAGCCCCGCGGGCCTGCTGCACCGAGGCCCACGACCTTGCCGAGACCGACAGATGGAGGATCAGTTCCATGATCAACGCCAACCAGATCGATCAGCTCACCGGCGCCACGATGAAGGACCAGAGTGGCAACAAGATCGGCAAGATCGGTGGCATCTACCTCGACGATCAGACCGGTGACCCGGCGTGGGCGACCGTCAACACGGGGATGTTCGGCACGTCGGAGACGTTTGTGCCGATTGCGACCGCCGACATGTCCGGCGATGGCCTCACCGTTCCTTTCGACAAGGACAAGGTGAAGGACGCGCCGAAGGTCGAAGCGGACGGTCACATCTCCCCGGCCGAGGAGCAGGACCTGTACCGCTACTACGGCATGGACTACGGCATGGGCGATGACACGACCCGCGACCGGACCGACATGGACCGCGAGCGCACTGACACCAGCGACGAGCGCACCGTCGGCCACGACACCTCCGGGCCCACCACGGACCAGGCCATGACCCGCTCCGAGGAGCAGCTGCGCGTGGGCACCGAGACCCGCGAGGCAGGCCGTGCCCGCCTGCGCAAGTACGTCGTCACCGAGAACGAGACCGTCACCGTGCCGGTGAGCCGCGAAGAGGTGCGGGTCGAGCGTGAGCCGATCACCGACGCCAACGCCGGCGACGCCATGGACGGACCGGCCATCTCCGAGGAGGAGCACGAGGTCGTCCTGCACGAGGAGCGTCCCGTGGTCGACAAGGAGACCGTGCCGGTTGAGCGTGTCAAGGTCGGTACCGAGACCGTGACGGAGAACGTCCAGGTCTCCGAGCAAGTGCAGAAGGAGCGGATCGAGACGGACGGCGACGTGGACGTACGCGGCGAGCAGTCCAAGCGCGACAGCTGACCATTTCTTGAGCACGTACTGTGACGGCCTCCCGCCTACGGGGGGCCGTCACTGTTCTTTCTGTAGCTGACGAGCTCGTGCGCACACCGGTCCCTACCGAGGCCGTGGTGAAGCTGTCGCCCGCTCAGCCCAGTCCAGCGTCGTGGGCGGACATTACGCGAGCGGCGCATGGGGGCCGTTCTTACGGCTGGGGGTGAAGAATCGCTCTGTTGGTGATGGCATTGGATGCTCATCGCAGTCGAGGGTGTGTGGCCCGCGCCTACATTGCCTCGGAGAGTGTCATCGCCGCCGCAGACGCCGTCCTGGCGGCCGATGCTGGGCAGCAGCGGTACCGGGACGACCGCACGGGTGTTGGCCGGGTAGGCGTTGGGGCTCTCTGCCGCGGTGGGGCGGATGCCGATCACACGGCGTTCGAAGTCGTACAGCAGTTCGACGAACTCAAGCGACCGGGCCGGGTGCCTGGCCGGTGCCCAGGCAGCTGCGCCAGCGCCGCCTTCGTCACCGACCCCACACTCATCCGTGAAGAGCCTACAATCCGCGGAGCGACACCGAACAGCGCCGCGATCTCGACCGTGCGCTCTCCCCCTGGGCTCACTCTGCCGCTTGACAGATCAGCTGTGCCGCCGGGAGGCGGCGCGCTCGATGACATCAGTTCCGCGCCCGTCGAGGACAGTCTTGTCCGAGACGGGCGAGGCGAGTAGGTTCCGTTGATCGCACCCATTTGGGGGGCGCCGAAAAGGGGAGTTCGTCATGATCGGTGCGTCACGTTCCCTGGCGCTATCGTGGGTGCGGTGATGCTCACGGCTACCGGGGCGCTCATCGCTGTAGCCGGCAGTGCTCAACTGGCAACATGCGGAGTCATCGCGGGGGTACCCAACAGCGGCAACGACGCTAGGGGAGGGTTGAGTGGGTGTACGTACACCCGACCCATCAACGGGACTGTGTGGGAAGACCGCGGTGCCTTCCCCGACGACTCCGTCGGGTTTAAGCGCTTTCAGGGCGGCCTAGCCACCGTGTATGGCAGTTGTGGAAATGGACCAGGAAACTACTACTCCACGTTCGTGGTCGACGGGGGTGGATCCGCTCGGTCTGCGGTTGCGTACAGGTGCTAGTGGGTCTCACGTTCGACCATGTCACCTTCCGCTACCGGCGTCGCCCGGTGTTGCATGACGTCTCCTGGTCGGTGGGGGAGGGTGTAACGGCATTACTCGGTCCTAATGGCTCCGGCAAGACGACGCTGCTGAAGTGTGCGGTGGGGTTGCTCAAGCCGGATGGCGGTCGTGTGGTCATCGACTCGTCGCACGACTCTTCTCGAGCAGACGTCCTGCGGCACGTCGGCTACGTGCCGCAGTCGACACGACTGCCCGGTCTTGGTCGCGTCGAGGACCTCATTGGGTACGCCGCTTGGTTGAGTGGGATCTCCGATCGTGAGTTAGCCCGCCACGTGGAGCACGCTCTGGAGAAGCTGGATCTGCGTGACCTCAGGCAGCGTCGAGTGCGTACGCTGTCCGGAGGGCAGCGGCAGCGGGTGGCGATCGCCACCGGCATGGTGCACCGTCCCCGGTTCTTGTTCCTGGATGAGCCGACGGCGGGGCTCGACCCTGGACAGCGGCTCAAGGTCCGTCAACTGATCAAAGACATCGGCGACACGTGCTCGGTGGTGCTGTCGACCCATCTCACGGAGGACGTCCAGCACCTGGCTCGGTCAGTCGGGGTCCTCGTTGAAGGGCAGATCCGGTTCTCGGGCACGCTGGACCGCCTCATCGCTGGCGTGCAGGGCGGGGGTCGCTCGACGACGCCAGGGTCGTCGTTCGAGCAGGCGTACGAAGGGCTGATGGCCACGCTGGGTGCGCATGAACAGTGATCGAGGCCGCCTGACTCGACTGCTGCTGGGTTGGCCGCTGCCCCGCATCAGCATGCCCTTGTGCGCCGGTGTCGTAGCAATCGCCACAGTGTTCGCGACTCGTGCACTGCTTGAGTCGAGCTATGTGACGTGGCAGCTCGCTTCGAGCGCGTGGCACGAGTCGTTGCCGGTGCCCATGAGCCTGGCCGCAGGCTACTCGGCGTGGATCGCCGCGTCCCTTCTCCCACGGGCATCACCACTCGCGTTGGCCGTGCGCCCGCGCGCCGGTGCCGCGAGCGTTGCCCGCCATCTGGTGGTCGTTGCATGCTGGGCCGTGCTCGGGCTGGTGCTCGGGATGATCCCCGTGACAGCGAAGGCCGTTCTCACGGCCAGTTGGGGATACCTCCACCCCTTTGACGTCGTGCTGGCCTGTGTGGGCCTCGCGGGAGTGGTTGCGTTCGGGTTCGTCGCTGGCGTGATGGTGCGGAGCCCGTTGGTGGCGCTGCCCGTGGGTCTTGCGGTCCTCGTCCTCACCCAAGTGGTGAACAGCCCTCGGTGGCGCCCACTCTCGCTCATGCAGCCAGTGCAGCAGTGGTCTGTCGACGAGCGATTCATGCTCAGTGCCTCAACGACCGCCTTCTCTGTCGTCGCCGGGGTCACGATCGTGGCGGGGTCGGTCGCGCTCGGAGACGCACTGCTTCGACCGAGACACCAGTGGGGAGCAGGCCACGCCGCTTGTGTCGGTGCGCCGGTGGTGCTCGCCCTGGTGGCATTCGCCTGGAATCCGCCGAGGTACGTCGATATCGGCGTCCGGTCAGCGGTGTGCGACTCCTCGAACGGCGTCACCGTCTGCCAGCACCGTGCCCACGCCGGCAGCCTAGGAACAGTGGCCGACGTCACGCACCGCATCCGGGCCGCCGGCGCGGCTCCGCTGATCGACTCGGTCTCGAGCCTCTCGCTCATGGGCGCCGAGGGGCCCCCGCAGCGTCAGATCCTCATCGACCCGGTGCTCTTCATACCGGAGTCGGTCGAGGACCGCACCGCTGACCTGCTCAGCGAGGTGTTCCAGCCGTCGACACGCTGTACGGACGACACCGCGGAGGGCACGGACCTCGGCGGGGTCCTTCGCCAACGCGTCCTCGTCGACGCCGGCTTCGAAGACCTCAACAGCCGCTACTTCGCCGGAGGGCCCGAGCTGCGTCAGGAGCGCGAGCTCGTGACGGGCATGACCACGGCACAGTTGATGGCGTTCGTCGCAGAACATCGCACAGCGATCGAGAGGTGTCAGCTGACAAGGTCTGACTTCTCGCTGTGAAGAGCACCCCCCTGGCTGGCCTTCAACACGTTCGCCATCTCGGGGTGGCGGCGAGCGTGATCGTCACCCTTCTGGTCACCGTCGGGATCGGCTACGAGATGGTGACGCCAGTACAGGTGCTCGTCGGTCGTGAGCCGAGGTTCGTCGGGGCTCCTGAGCTCATAGCGGCAGTCGTGGGAGCTCTGGTCCCAGCCATCTCTGCTCCGACATTCGACCAGAGGGAGCGACTTGCCGTGGGCCGTGTTCGGTTGGCGAACACTTTGGTCTCCCTCATGCTGACGCTGAGTCCGGTGCTGGTGCTCGTGACTTGGTACGCAGTCGTGCGCGCGCGCGCCGACCAGCTCGTGCCGGTGCCGGCGGCATTCGTGGGCAACTTCCTACTGATCGGAATCATCGGACTTGCCGGCACGCTGCTTGCCGGCCGCAGACTGGGCCCGGTGTTCTCCTTCACGGCATACTTCGCCGTGGTGGCTGCCCAGCAGGCATGGCCCGATGCCTGGCTGTCGACAGCATTGTCCACATCGACCAGGTGGACAACCAGGGCCTCGGCAAAGTCGAGATGTAGGGCTGTGACCTGCGAGAACGTGGGGCTGGCGTCGGCGTGTTGAGGGTGGGGGGCGTGGGGTCGGTGGTGACGATGGGAGTTCTCACACAACTGTCGTTTC
>JAABUN010007842.1_pt1 | contig 11259 bp, 8 predicted proteins | sample 5559311 | NCBI WGS metagenome assembly JAABUN01 (sample SAMN10711877, study PRJNA513370) | rock metagenome | isolation source: Antarctica rocks | place: Antarctica: Victoria Land, Siegfried Peak sud | reverse complement strand
TCGCTTCCTGCAGCGCGGTCGCGACCGCGCTTCCGGCCTCATCCGCCGTTTCGAGATGACCTGTGGCCAGTCGAACGGCGTCCCGCTGACGCACGGCGGCATGTCCCGGATGACCTGCAGGCGGGCGAGTCCGGCCGCGAGGGCATCGCGCTTCTGCGGGTCCAGGCCCATCCCGACCGGGAGCAGGGCGAACGGCGTCTGGTCCCCGAACAGGCGCTCGAGTGCGACCGGCACCTGGCTGACCGGCACCCACGCACGTCGTGCTTCCCGTCCGTGAAGAGGATGAGCGTCGGCCGCTTGGCGTCTGACGGCACGTGCGCAGCGGCCTGCTCCATGGCGGCCACATAGTTCGTGTCCGTGCCGATGCTTCGCGTGACGGCCGGATCGACGCCCTTTCGGTAGGCGGTGGCGACGGACCGAAGGCAATCCGCAAAGCGAGCGACAGCCTGCAGGTCACCGAGCAGCCGCAGGTCGGCGCAATCGGGGTACGCCGTTGCCTTCGTGGCGAACCGGACGATCGTCACGGTCGCGTCGCCGGCGGCGTGGTCCGCCGACGTCTCATCGACCCGCGCCGCGATCCGCTCGAGCGCAGCACCGAACCGGTTGCGGTTCGCATTGTCCCGCAGGATGGAGGCCGAGAAGTCGAGGACGAGGACGACCTCGGACCGATCGGGCGGTGTCTGGGCGCGCACGGCCGGCGCGATGATGCCAGCGCCGACCAGCGTCGCCCCGATGGCAAGAGCAAGGACGGCGCGGCTCAGGTGATCACGGCGCGTCATCGTGCGAACGATGGGGGGATGTGCGAGGGACCGGTCGGCATCGAAGGGCTCCCGGAATTCGTGTCGAGCGACTGGCTCTGGCCATCGGGCGACGGCCTTGTCCGTTCCGTCATGGACCTTGGGCCCTACTGTGCCGCACGGACTGGCGCGTCGTCACGTGGAGTGGCCAGGCGGCTCTGCGGCGATCCGCGGATTCCGCGCCCCGTGGCGGGAGGTGCGGTGGGAGCAGCACGCCGACGCGCTCCGTCACGCCTCACCCCGATGACGCGTCACAGGACCAGACGCCGGGTGGTCACTGGCAGGCTGATCGACCATCCGGCGTCCCCATGTCCGCCAGGGCTTGTTCGCCGCGTCGGGAACACGCCGCCGGAGAACGCATCGGACACGTTTCGAGCGACCCGCGCTAGACTCCGGGCGCGCCAACGCCATCCCGCCGCTCCATCGAGGAACCCCCGCGTGCAAGCCAGCCGCATCCGGCCTGAGACTGGCCCAGCCGGTCGACGCCGCCTCGCGGCGGCAGGCCTGTCCGCCCCTGGTGCCGGGACTGGGGCAGGCCCTGAACCGGCGCCCTTGGCTCGCGGCGCTCTTCCTGGTCCCGTCCCTCACCGTGCTGCTCGTGGGGGTATTCATCGTCACGTCCCAGTCACCCGCCCGCCTTGCAGCGTGGATCGCCGCTCCGGCGGTTCTGGGCACGGTGCTCACGCTCAACCTGCTCTTCCTCATCGGTCGGCTCGTTGCGGTCGGCCAAGGCTTCCTGGACGCCGACCGTACCGCTCCGATCGGGCGGCTGGGCGCCGCCGGCCTGGTCGTCCTGGCCATCCTGGTGATCGCGCCTCACGTGCTGATCTATCGCTACGGGACCGCGCTCGGTGACACCTTTGCGCGGGTCTTCGACCAACCGCGACCCGCAGGTGCCGTGGCGGGTGGGTCCAGCCCGCCGGCCACCCCTGAGCCACGCTTGGACGAGCGGGTCAACATCCTGATCGTCGGGGTGGACAAGCTGCGCTGGCGCCCATCCACGCTGACCGACACGATGATGGTCGCGTCGCTGGATCCAGTCGGAAAGACGATCTCCCTGCTGTCCGTGCCACGCGACTTGATCCGAGTGCCGCTCGGCGACGGCGAACGATACGAACCGAAACTGAACTCCCTGATGTCATACGCCGACGAGCATCCCGAGGTCTATCCGGCCGGCGGGATCGCAACCCTCGAGCGGGCGCTCGGCGCCCTCCTGAACATCAAGATCCACTACTACGCCCGAATGGACCTCCCGGGGTTCGTGAACATGGTCGACGCAGTCGGCGGCGTGGACGTCACCGTGACCCAGGGCTTCGAGGACCCGACCTACGACGGCTACAACCTGGAGAAGCGCGGCTGGTCCGTCACGGCTGGCAAGCATCATTTCGACGGGAGCAACGCGCTGGCCTTTGCACGCTCCCGGAAGGCCGTCGGCGAGACCGACTTCGCCCGAGCAAGTCGCCAGCAACAGATCCTGATCGCCCTCCGAGAGGCCGTCACCAAGGACGGCACCGGTCTGCTCTTCAAGATCCCAGACCTGCTCGACGCGGTGGGCCAGACGATCCGCACGGATCTGCCCACCAGTCGACTTCCGCAGCTCGCGGCGATCGTGGATGAGATCGGCGATGGATCGGTCTACCGGGCCGTCATCCGACACCCGCTCGTGCGTTCGAAGAACACCCAGTACGGCTCCTCGCTCATCCCGAACCTGAAGGCCATCGCCAAGGTCGCGGCGGACCTGTTCCCGCCGCCCGGTACGACACCCATTCCCTGGCCGACGCCGGAGCCCACCAAGTCGCCGCGGCCGGCCGCCAGCCCATAGCCTCGGAACCGGGCGCCGCGAGTCAGAAGCCGAGCGCCGCAAGGCGCGGCGCCATCCGCCGGGCCGCCCGCGCCCGATGGGAGATCGCGTGCTTCTCCGCCGGTGTCCAGAGACCCAGGGTCCGCCCGCCGGAGGGTTCCGAGGCCGGCTCGAAGATCGGGTCGTAGCCGAACCCGCCGGTTCCCCGCGGCGCCATCGCGATCCGACCGCGACACGTGCCCCGCGCAAGCTGGATCTGGAGACCACCTCGCGGTCCTCCGACGGCCGGGATGGCGAGCGCCAACGCGCACACGTAGCGCGCACCCCGCCGGTCCGGCGGCAGACCGTCGAGCGCGGCGAGCAGTTTGCGGTTGTTCTGCTCGTCGGTGGCGTCCTCCCCGGCGTAGCGCCTGGTACGGACGCCCGGGCCGCCATCGAGGGCATCGACCTCCAGCCCGGAATCGTCGGCGAGGGTCGGGAGGCCGGTCGCATGGACACCGAATCGGGCCTTGATCGCCGCGTTCGTCTCGAACGTGGCCCCGTCCTCGATGGGATCACCCGGCACGCCGAGTTCGTCGAGCGACACGAGCTCGCCTCGTTCCAGCTCGAGCAGTTCGCGGAGCTCGCGCAGCTTGTGCTCGGAACGGGTGGCGACGAGCAGGCGCGGGCGGGCCTTGGCCGCGCTCACGCCGCGCTCATCGCGCTCACCGAGCTCACCGCTATCTGGCTCACCGCCGGACCGTGGCGAGCACCTCGGCCTGGGCTTCGAACAGCCGCGCGAGGCCGGCGTCGGCGAGGTCGAGCATGGCGTTCGCGCTGGCCCGGTCGAAGGCCTTGCCCTCCGCCGTCCCCTGGAGTTCGACGTAGGTGCCGGCATCGGTGCCCACGACGTTGAAGTCGACCTCCGCGCGGGAGTCCTCCGAGTAGTCGAGGTCGAGGTACCCGAGGCCATTGACGATGCCGACCGAGACGGCCGCGACCTTGCCCACGAGCAGGCGCTCCATCCCGAACGTGATGAGGGCCGCGGCCAGCGCGACGTAGCCGCCCGTGATCGACGCCGTGCGCGTGCCGCCGTCGGCCTGGAGCACGTCGCAGTCGACCGTGATCGTGCGTTCACCCAGCCGACCGAGGTCCACCACGCCGCGCAGCGATCGACCGATCAGTCGCTGGATCTCGTGCGTCCGCCCGCCGATCCGGCCCTTGGCCGACTCCCGGTCCGTGCGCTCCGCGGTGGCCCGCGGCAGCATCGAATACTCCGCGGTCACCCAGCCCGTGCCCTTGCCGCGAAGATGGGGCGGGACGCGATCGGCGATCGTGGCCGCGCACAACACCTGGGTGTCCCCGAAACGGACGAGGCACGAGCCCTCGGCCCATTTCTGGACACCGAGCTGGAAGCCGATCGCTCGCAGGTCAAGCGGACCACGGCCGTCGGCCCGGGCGCTGGGCGGTCGATTCCCGATGGTCATGACGTCATCCTCTCCTCGGCCTTGGCCACATCCCAGAGCGCATCCAGTGCGGCGAAGTCGAGTTCGCGCAGGGCAACGCCTAGCACCGCCGCCTGCCGTTCCACGCTCCCGAATCGTCGCCGGAACTTGGCATTCGCGGCGCGAACGGCCGCCTCGGCCTGGACGTTCTGCTTGCGGGCCACGTTGACCAGCACGAACAGCAGGTCGCCGAATTCCTCGGCCCAGGCTGCGGGATCGCCACCGGCCGTCGCCTCGCGCAGTTCCTCGGTCTCCTCGATCACCTTGTCCAGCACGCCATCGAGCGACGGCCAGTCATAGCCCAGGTGGGACGCCCGCTCCTGCATCTCCTGGCTGGCGGCGAGCGCCGGCAGCGACCGGGAGATGCCGTCCAGTGCGCCCTTGTCCGTCGCCTCGTCCGTGGTGGACGCCCGCTCGTCCGCCTTGATCCGCTCCCACTGGCGGTTCACGTCACCCGCGGTCGCGGCCTCGGCATCGCCGAACACGTGCGGATGGCGGCGGAGGATCTTCGTCGTGATCGCCGCCTGGACATCGGCCAGGTCGAAGGCACCGGCTTCGGCGGCCAGCTGGGCGTGCAGCACGACCTGGAGCCACAGGTCGCCGAGCTCACCAGCCAGGGCCGGCGTCGCGCCGGCTTCGAGCGCGTCGTAGACCTCGTAGGCCTCTTCCAGGAGATGACTGCGCAGGGACTCGTGGGTCTGTTCACGATCCCATGGACAGCCGTCCGGCCGACGCAGGCGGGCGCTGATCCAGGGCATCGCCCACGGTCCGGCCGCGGCCAGTTCCGGCGCGATCGGCGCGAGATAGCAGGGACCCTCGAGGTGCGTGAGATCGATGGCGCCCACCGTCGTCGGCGGGGCGGTCCCGAACCGACCGACCGAATGCTCCGGGGGATACAGCCGGGCCAGCAGGGAGATCGGGTCGCGCCCCGCCGGCCCCGCTCTGCCAGGCACTGGAGCGGCGGCCGCCGCCCGTCCCGAGCCGTCGTCGTCCGCCACCGCGACTCGCCCGCCACCGAGCAACGCCTGCGGCACGATGAGCAGCGGGCGCGAGGCCTCGATCGGCGTGGACACCAGGTGTTCGGCGGCCGCGACCTGGAGTCCAGCCGCGGGATCCAGACCCCAGCGCAACCGGGCCTCCGTCACCAGCGCGTCGAGCACCGGTCAGGCCGCCTAGCTGACCGGGCTCGCGATGGCCGGGTCGCGTTCGATCACGACCGACGCCTTCTTCTTGTCATACCAGTCCCGGAAGGCAGACTGCTTGATCTCGTCGAGCTGACGGCCCTCAGGCGTGCGTACCTCCTCGGCCAGGACCTTGTACAGGTAGGCGCCGTCATCGGGGACGGTGATGACCTCGGACGTCTTGCCGACCGGTGTCGCGAAGATCGCGGTGATCTTCGCCTCGGCGAGTTGACCCCTGGCCACCCATCCAAGATCCCCTCCGGCGCCGGCGGTGTCCGCCTCCGAGTTGTCGCGCGCCAGGGCGCCGAAGTCCGCGCCGCCGTCCGCGTCGGCCTTCAGCTTCTTCAGATGGGCCTCGTCCGTGGGGTGGTACATGATCTGGACGACGTGCCAGCCGAAGGCGGTCTTGAACGGCGGGATCACCTCGCCGTCTTTCAGGCCGAGCTTCAGGACGGCGGTCTTGAACTCGTCGACCAGGCCGCTGTCCGTCGTGACGTAGCCCGGCAGCTTGCCGCCGCTGCCGGTCACGCCCCGGGCGCTCATCTCGTCGCTCTGCGCCCGGGCCACGCTGTCGAACAGCGACGGATCTGCCTTGATCTTCTCGTAGGCTGCCGTGGCCTGGGTCGCGGCTGCCATCCACGAGGGATCGTCGGCCGGGATGTCGCCGTTGGACGCCGCTTCGGGATCGTCTTTTGGTGAGTAGAGGATGTGGCGGACCTTCACGCCTTCGGGCGGCACGTTCGGATCGCCCGCCCGGATGAGGATCTCCTGGACCTGGCGCTGGGGTCCCGGCTTGGTGGCGTCCGCCACGATCTTGTCCTCGAGTTTCTGGCGGATGACGTCGCCCCGGACCACGGCCCGATACTGCACGAGGTCCACGTTGTCGTTCTTGAGCTTTGCCTCATAGGCGTCGTCCACCGCCTCGGGCGAGATCTCGGTCACGCGACCGATCCGGAGGATGCCGTCGGCTCCCGGGATGACCGCGGTCGGCTCGTTGAGGGCGGCCTTGAAGATCGCGCCGAGGTAGGCTTCGTCTGCCCGGCTGTCGTCCGCCTGGAGCCAGCCAAGATCGCCGGCCTGGGCGGCCGTCGAGGTATCCGTGGAGACAGTCCTCGCGACGTCCTCCCAGGACTTGCCACCCTGCAGGTCGCGCAGCGCGGCATCCGCCTTGGTCTTCGCCGCGGCGGTCTGCGCCGGCGTGGGCTCGACCGCGCCGCTGGTGAGCTCCGGCGCAACCTCGATGAGCCACGCGTGGCGCACCTCGGGAGTCGTGGCCTCCTTGAGCAGGCGGGCATCGATTTCCGCATCAGCGACCGCGACCCCCTCGGCCGGTGCAAGCTTGGTCTGGATCCGATCGTCGATCAGCCGCTCCAGCGCGATGGCCACGATCTGCTGGCGCTGCTGGGAGACGATCTGGGCCTGCGCATCGGCCTGGGCCTGCGTCAGGCGGCCGGCCACCGTCTGGGTCCGGATCCGTCGATCGGCCTCGTCCAGCCGCCAGGTCTCGACAAGCGCCCGGTCGCGCAGCTCGTCCTTGGAGATCGCCTGTCCATCGACCTTGGCCACGGACACCAGGTGATCGTTGTAATAGGTGACAGCGACCGCGATGGCCAGGATCGCCACGGCCGCGAGGACCACCAGGCCGAAGCCCACGTTGAGCAGGAAGTTGCGCCGGTCCCGGTTCTCGAACGACGGGCGCGGGGAGCGCTTCACGACGGGCTTGGCTCGAAAGGTCATGAGGGATGGAGGTCCTGTCGCAGGGGGCGAAGCCGGCAGGGCCGGACATTGACGGGGCGGCCGGTATGGTACACCGGGCGTGGCTGACACTCCCGCCGGTGCGCGGGCGCTTGCGCGGCGATCAGCCAGACCGGACGCGTTCCCCCCGCAAGGCCGGCTCGACGATCCGGCTGATGAAGCGCTCCGTGGCGTGGCCGTCGGCGACTTCGAACGAGGCTTGGCGGAATGCCGCCACGCGCGCGAGGTCGAACCGATTCGCCCGGATGGCCGCGGCCACTTCGTCCGTCGTCTCGACCACGGGTCCGGGGACGCCGGTCCGATAGTCGAAATAGAAGCCCCGTTCATCCTCGTATGCGGCATGATCCGGAGCGAAGAAGAGCATCGGCTTGCCAAGCAGCGAGTACTCGAAGATCACGCTCGAGTAGTCCGTCACGAGCAGGTCGCTGAGCGGCAGCAGCTCGTTGATATCAGGATGATCCGAGACGTCGATCGCGAAATCGGCCAGGTCCGGCCCGATGATGACGCCCTGGCGGATGAACGGGTGGAGACGGACGAGCATGACGTGGTCATCGCCCAACGTCTCGTGCAGGCGGCGCAGATCCAGACTGTCGCTGAAGCGGGCATCCGAGACCCGATCCCCGCGGAACGTCGGTGCGTAGAGGATGACCCGCCGATCGTCGGGGATCCTGTAGCGCGTCCGGAGTGCGGCCGTTCGCTCGGCGATGCGCTCTGCGCCGAACAGGAGGTCCGTGCGCGGCACCCCCAGGTCCGTGACGAAGCGCTCGAGCGGTTGGCGGAACGCCTCGGCATAGTGGACGGCCGCCGTGCGTGAGCCGACCAGGCAGATGTCGTAGTTGTCATGGATCCGGACGCGGCTGGTCAGTGCCTCGCTCGCCCCGAACGACTTGTCCAGGACGCTGTAGCCGAACTTCTTGAACGCGCCACAGGCGTGCCACGTCTGGACGATCGTCGTGCCCGGCCGGGGCCGGATCGGATAGATCGGGAAGTAGTAGTCGTCGACGATGAACAGCCGGGCCCGGGCCAGGTGGTAGCCGGCCACGAAGGCCACCCCGAGCGCCCCGATCCGCCCGACCCACCCCGGCCGCGGCCGGTGGGCAAGGACGGTCACCGGAACGGGCCGCCCGAGCCGAGTCAGGCCTTCGCTGATGATCGCAAGATTGCCGTGGAGTTCGGACTGGTGCGACGTCGCCAGGACGACCCTCGCCCGCAGCGGCAGGACGCGGCCGATGGCAAATCCGACGCGGACGACGAGCGCCCGCACCCGAACGAGCAGGCCGCTCACAGGCCCAGTGCGAGATCGATGACCCGATCCGTGGAACCGGCGTCCAGGTGATCGAAATGGCGCTCCGCGAACGACGCCACCTTGTCCGCCTGGTAGTCCGCACGGCGCAGGGCGTCGATCAGTTCGGCCGACGTTCGCACGATCCGGCCCGGCACGAACGACTCGAACGGGACGTAGAAGTCGCGCTCCGCGATGTACTCGTCGAGGTCGTAGGCGAAGAACAGCATCGGCCGGCGCAGGGTCGCGTACTCGAACACCAGGGACGAGTAATCGGTGATCAGCAGGTCCACGATGAACAGCAGGTCGTTGACGTCCACCTTGGTCCGGGTGCCATCGATCAGGCGGTCCGTGTACGCCGCCGGGATGGGTACTGGCTGGCGGACGAACGGATGCATCTTGAAGATGATCTGGGCGTCCTGCTCCTTCGCGATCTCGTGAAACGCCGCGAAATCGATCTGCTCGTAGTCGTAGACGGCCGCCCTGGACCAGCCCCGATAGGTCGGAGCGAACAGGATCGTTCGGCGACCCTGGGCGGCCGGGAAGGCCTCCAGGGCTGCGGCCCGTCCTTCAGCCTGCTTCTCAGCGTCGAAAAAGCGGTCCATCCGGGGGATCCCGGTCGGGACCACTCGTCCCTCGGGAATCCCGAATGCCTCCGCGTAATAGGGGATGTCACGGACCGAGCTGACGATCGCGTGGCTATATGACTTGTGGACGCGGCTGTAGGGATCCGGTCCGGTGGCTGTTCCGATCCGGGAGTAGCCGAACTTCTTGAACGCTCCTTGCGCGTGCCAGAGCTGGATGAAGCGGACGTCCGAGTCAAACCGAAGGCGGTAGACGGCGTGCTGCAGCGATCCCGCGACCAGGACCACGTCGGCACTGGCCAAGAGTCGGATCTCGCGGACCTGCTGACGGATGGCACGGAGGACGGACCGAATACGTCCGGATCGGCGACCGGGCGCGGGCCGCAGCAAGGTGCGCAACTCGTACTCACGATCCAGGCCACGGTCGATCATCCGGTCGTGGACGAGTCGCAGGTTGCCGCTGAGTTCACGCGAGCCCGCCGAAGCGAACACGATCCGCCGGCCCGAGCGCCTGGTCGTCCGTCGGACCGCAGCGGTGAATGCCGCCTGCGGGAACCGACTGGCCCGGATGAGCCAGCGCCGGCCGATACGCAGCCGTGGCAAGAACGCTGGCGGGATCGGACGCCGGGCCGGCCCATGGACCGAGCGCGACCGCCGGGGCCGGTCGATGGCCACGACGAGGGTTGAGCCGGTGGCGTCAAGCGATGGGGTGACGTGGTAGCACCGAGCCTGGAACTCGAACGCTCGCGCGGCGTGGCGAGGCACGTCCGGATCGCCCTGCACCAGCGCGCTCAGGGCCCACCGACCGACTTTCAGCGGGCGCTGTCCGGGCCCCTGCATCACGTTGAACCGCAGCCGCAGTGTGCCGGTCTCCGCATCTGTTTCGCTCCCCGTGGGTACCATCTCCGCCTGTCGCCCCCCTCCACGCCGGCGCATCCGGATGCTCGCGACATCAGGTACGGGCGCGCCCGCCGCGGACCGCAGCTCGATCACCAGTTGGATGCGCTCCCAGCGGATCGATACCAGCCTGAGCGATGGCCCTTCGGACGAATGTCCCACGTACCCCCAACCCCCTTAGCGTGCGAGCACCAGGTCCTCGATGACGCGGTCCGTTGCCGACCCATCCAGGTGCGCGAAATGGGCTGCCGCGAAGGCGGCCACCTTGTCGACATCGTAGTCGTCGCGTCGGACCGCGTCGAGGAGGTCCGGAAAGGTGCGGACGATCCGGCCCGGCACGAACGACTCGAACGGCTCGTAGAAATCCCGCTCCGCGATGTACTCGTCGAGGTCATAGGCGAAGAACAGCATCGGCCGACCCAGCGTGGAGTACTCGAACACGAGGGATGAATAGTCGGTGACCAGAAGGTCGACGATGAACAACAGGTCGTTGACATCGATGTCGACTCGGGAGCCATCGATCAGCCGGTCCGACAGAGCCTCCGGGATGGTCAGCGGCTCGCGGAGGAATGGGTGCATCTTGAAGATGACGACGGCGTCCTTCTCGACGGCCAGAGCGTGCAGGGCGGCGAGGTCGAGCCGATCCATGTCGTACCAGGCCAGGCGCGCATCGCCGCGAAAGGTGGGTGCGAACAGGATCGTCATCCGGTCCCGGGCGGCCGGAAAGGCCGCGAGCGCCGCTGTCCGACCCGCTTCCCGACTGACCGGATCGAAGAATCGGTCCATGCGCGGGATGCCGGTGGGCACGACCCGGGATTCCGGGATCCCGAAGGCCTCGGCGTAGAAGGGCACATCATGGTCCGAGCTCACGATCGCATGGGTGTAGTTCTTGTGGATCCGCGAGTAGGGATTCGGGCCGCCAGGCTTGCCGACCCGGCTGTAGCCCACCGTCTTGAAGGCGCCCGAGGCGTGCCATAGCTGGACGATCCGGACGGCTGGATCGTCGATCTGGTAGATGATCGGTTGATAGTCCTCGATGAGGATGACGTCGGCGCGCGCGAGCATCCATGGCAGGCGCAATCGATCGGCGAACGAGCGTCGATCGGCGATGCTCGGCTTGAACAGGCCGCGTAGCTCGTAGTCACGATCGAACCCTCGCTCGATCATCCGGTCGTGAACCACCTTCAGGTTGCCACCGAGCTCCGCCCGGGAATCCGAACTGAACAGGATTCGCCTCCCGTTGTGGCGTACCAGGCGCCGGGCGAGGAGGTACAGGATGCGAAAGAGCGGCGAGCGCGAGTACCGGATCAGCCGTCGCTTGACCCGGCCGGGCTCGGCACGCCAACCAGATTGCCGGGGAGCGCCCGACTCCCTCGCCATGGCCGTACGCTGCACCTCCAGTCGGAATCGGCCGCGTGCATGACCCCCGCTCGACGCCATTCGCGGAGTCACGCTGTAGCGCTCACCCGGCAGGTCGA
>JAABUN010007841.1_pt1 | contig 11259 bp, 7 predicted proteins | sample 5559311 | NCBI WGS metagenome assembly JAABUN01 (sample SAMN10711877, study PRJNA513370) | rock metagenome | isolation source: Antarctica rocks | place: Antarctica: Victoria Land, Siegfried Peak sud | reverse complement strand
CCCGCCCCCGTCCAAGGAGGACGTGGACTTGGTGAGCGGCGAACAGGCGCTGATCGCTGATGAGTGGGCGCCGGAACCCGGCGTTGCGGACGCCGGCACGGGTGCCAAGCCGGACGCGCCGGCCTAGGAACATGACGGGGGCGGGTGATGCCCCCATCACGCTCCAGCCTTTGCCAGCATGTCCGTCACCAGGCTGCTCAGCCTGATGCGGCCATGCTCCACCAGGTAGGCAAGCGCCGGCCGGACCTTGCGGTCCGGCCAGGCGGCATCAGGCGCGGTGAGTCGTTGCCATCTCGGCGGCGGCAACCGTGCGGGCCAGCAGCGGGGCGGACACGCGCTCGGCCAGGTCAACGCCGGACTGGGCGATGCGGGCGCCCTCGGTGATAGCCTGGATGGCGGAGGTGCGGGCGAAATTGGCCTGCAGCTCGATCATCGCCTTGGGCGTCTTGGCAGCGGCGACGGCACGTACGCCGGCCAGCATCTCGTGCATCGCGGTCTGTCCGGCCTCGGTCATCTGCCGGAGCAGGTCTTGCGACCCGGCAGCGAATACCTGGCTAGCGTGCATGATAGCCTCCATGCTGCCCTGGCTGAACACGGCGAAGTCCTTGCCGGCCTGCGTCGCCTTGGCCGTTACATCGGTCTGTGCGCTGGTGGCGGACGCGACACCCTGCTTCATGTCGGAAATCGTGCGGTCGAACGAGAAAGCATCGGCGGCCATCGGGAAACTGGTGCTGGACATGGTGTGTTCCTCCAGAAAAGGCCGGGGGCCTCGCCCCTGCGGCTATGTTGCACTGCAACATAGTTGGTGTAGGCTCATCGCTGCTGGTAGGCAAGCACTTTTGTGCATTGCAGCATCACGTGACGAAATCGGTTCGAAACTGCGCTTCGGCGACCAGGAGGGGCGTCCACGCAGTAGGGCGTCATATGACTTGCAAGCTTTGCTGCGGCTGCATGGGGTCAGGCGGACGCCGGTGTGGCGAGTGAGCGCGGCAAACTGGTTTCGGCGACGATCTGCCGCAAGGGAAGCTCCTTGAGGTCAAGCAGGCTAGCTGGATAAAGAGGGCCAGAGCCTCCATTAGCTACTTCCTGCTCCCTCTCCCTCCGGGAAAGGGCCGGGGTGAGGGAAGCGGCACGCACAGTCCTCAGCGGCGGGCAGAGTCCAGGAACCGTCAGCAGCTTGGTCCGTGCGGCCTCCCCACCCCGGCCCTCTTCCGGAGGGAGATGGAGTAGGAAGCACCCCCGATCAAAAGCCAGTGCTCCCGGTCGCCCGGCAACTTCTCCCTGCCGCGCCCGCCTCCAATTAGAGTCCATCCGCCCCCGAGGTTCCCGCCCGATGCTCACCCATCCCGCCCCGTCCATGAACCCGCTGCTGCTGGACACCGGCAGCCCGCCCATCCCCGAGGTCCATGCCTGGGCCGCCCGCTACGACGGCGCGGCAGGCCCGATGGTGGACATGTGCCAGGCCGCCCCGGGCCACCCGCCCGCGCCCGAACTGCTGGCTCGCCTGTCCCACGAAGCCGGCCGCGCCGACAACGCCCGCTACGGCGCCATCATCGGCGACGCCGCACTGCGCGAAGCCTATGCCGGGTGGGTATCGGCGTCCCACGCCGGGCACGTCGGCGCGGACCAGGTGGCCATCACCGCCGGCTGCAACCAGGCGTTCACCCTCGCCATGATGGCGGTCGCCCAGCGCGGGGATCGGGTGGTGCTGCCCGCCCCCTGGTACTGGAACCACAAGATGACGCTGGACATGCTGGGCATCGAGGCGGTGCCGCTGCCATGCAGCGCCGCCGATGGCTTCGTGCCGGACCTCGACGCAGCCGAGGCCCTGCTGGACGGACGCACCCGCGCCCTGGTGCTGATCACCCCCAACAACCCCACCGGCGCCGTCTATCCGCTCGGGACCATCGCCGCCTTCCAGGCCCTGTGCCGCCGCCGGGGCGTGTGGCTGGTGCTGGACGAGACCTACCGGGACCTGCTGCCCACCGGGCAGCCCCGCGGGCACGACCTGTTCGCGGACCCCGACTGGTCCCGTTCGGTCATCGGCCTCTACAGCTTCAGCAAGTCGTTTGCGATCCCCGGCCACCGCCTGGGCGCCGTCATGGCGGACGCGTCGCTGATGCAGCAGTTCTACAAGGTGCTGGACTGCCTGCACGTCTGCCCCGGCCGTACCGCGCAGGCGGCTATGGCCTGGGCGATCCCGGCGCTGGCGGACTGGCGCGCGGCGCAGCGGGTGGAGGTGAACGCTCGCGCCGGCGCCATGCGCGCCACCCTGGCCCGCCTGCCGGGCTGGGAGGCCGAAGCGCTGGGCGCCTACTTCGCCTATGTCCGCCACCCGTTCCCTGGCGTCACTTCCGCGCAGGTGGCCGAGCGGCTGGCCCTGGAGCGCGGCGTGCTGTGCCTGCCCGGCTCCGCCTTCGGCCCTGGCCAGGACGGGCACCTGCGCCTGGCCTTCGCCGGGGCCGACGCGGACCGCATCGCGTTGCTGGCGGATCGGCTGGGCGGGCTGGCCTGAACCCGGCGGCGCCGGGAGGGCCGCATCAACGCCCGGCGCGGTCCCGCAAGGCCCTGTCCAGCACCTGGACCGAATGCACCGCCCGGCGTCCGGACAGGTCCGCGATCTGGTGGCGGCAGGAGGTGCCGTCCGCCACGATCAGGTCGTCCGCCGCCGCCGCGCGCACCGCCGGCAGCAGCCTGGCCTCCGCCATGGCACGCGATGCCTCCTGCGTTTCGGACTGGTAGCCGAACGCCCCCGCCATGCCGCAGCAGGCCGACTTGATCGGCTGCACGTCCAGCCCCGGCACTCGGCGTAGCGCCGCAACGGCATCCGGGAAGGCGCCGAACGCCTTCTGGTGGCAATGGCCATGCACATGCGCCCGCGGCGCGACGGCGTACAGGTCCAGCTTCGCATCCACCTTCGCCAGGAACTCGCTGAGCAGCAGCGCCCGGCTGGACAGCGCATCCGCCGCCGTGCCGGGCAGCAGGGAGGCGAACTCGTCGCGGAGCGTCAGCAGGCACGATGGTTCCAGCCCCACGACCGGCAGCGGCCCGGCCAGCGCCTGCAGGGTGCGCGCGGCCTCCTGCCGGGCACGGTCCACCATGCCAGCGGACAGGTAGGTGCGCCCGCAGCATAGCGGACGGCCCGGCGCCGCCGGCAGCACCGCCCGGAACCCGGCGGCCCGCAGCACGCGCACGGCGGCGCGCAGGTTCTCCGGCTCGAAGTAGCGGTTGAAGGTGTCGGCCAGCAGCAGCACGTCGCCGCGCGGCGCGGGCGGGGCCGCAGCCTCGCCGTCCCGGAACGGGTCGCCGCTCCAGGCCGGCAAGGGGCGCTCCGGCGCCAGTCCGATCCGCGCGCCCAGGTGCCGCAGCAGCCCGACCCGGTTCCGCAGGTTGGCCAGCGGCGCCATGCGGGACACGACGCGGGCCAGGCGCGGCAGCTCCGCCACCAGCCGGGCGCGGATGGGGACACCGTGCCGGGCGGCGCGGGCGGCCAGGGCCTCGACCTTCATCTTGGCCATGTCCACGCCGGTCGGGCACTCCCGCCGGCACGCCTTGCACGACACGCACAGATGCATCGCCGCGGCCACGTCGTCCCCGGCCACAGCGTCCGCACCCAACTGCCCCGTCAGCGCCAGGCGCAGCGTGTTGGCCCGGCCCCGCGTCAGGTGCTCCTCGTCCCGCGTGACGCGGTAGCTCGGGCACATGCTGCCGGCGTCGAACTTGCGGCAGGTGCCGTTGTTGTTGCACATCTCGACCGCGGACAGCATCCCGCCCTGCGGGCCGGGATAGGCCGACCAGTCCAGCACCGGCTTGAAGCCGGGATCGGCGGCATAGGCGGGCGCGTAGCGGAACAGGCTGCGGTCATCCATGCGCGGCGGGCGCACGACGCGGTTCGGGTTCAGCACGGCGCCGGGGTCGAAGGCGTCCTTTACCGCCTCGAACGCGCGGACGATGCGCGGGCCAAACATGCCCTCGTGGAACTCGCTGCGGACGATGCCGTCGCCGTGTTCGCCGCTGTGCGACCCCTTGTACTCGCGCACCAGAGCGAAGCACTCTTCCGCGACGGCGCGCATGGTGCGGACATCCGCCGGGTCCTTCATGTTCAGGACGGGGCGGACGTGCAGGCAGCCGACGCTGGCATGGGCGTACCAGGTGCCCTTGGTGCCATGGCGGGCGAACACGTCGTTGAGGCGCTCGGTGTAGTCCGCGAGGTCGTCCAGGCCCACGGCGCAGTCCTCGATGAAGGATACGGGCTTCCCGTCGCCCTTCATGGACATCATGATGTTCAGCCCGGCCTCCCGCACCTCTGCGATGGCGGCCTGGAACTCGGGGTCGGTGGCGCGGACGACGCTGCCGGGCCAGCCGAGGTCGGCCATCATGGCGTCGAGGTCAGCCAGCTTCGCCAGCAGCAGGCCGTCGTCGTGGCCGTGGAACTCGACGATGAGCAGGCTGTCGGGCCGGCCCTGCACCATGCGGTCTATGGTGGGGGCGTAGATCGGGATGCCGCGGCCCAGGTCTATCATCGTGCGGTCCACCAGCTCGACCGCCTCCGGCCCCAGCGTGACCAGGTGGCGGGACGCCTCCATAGCGGCGCGGAAGGTCGGGAACTGGCAGATGCCCAGCACCTTGCGCGGCAGCACCGGCTGCAACTGCAGGTGCAGCGCGGCGGAGAAGGCGAGCGTGCCCTCCGATCCCACCAGCAGCCGCGCCAGGTTCTCGCGCCCCTGCTGCCGGGCGGCGGGGGTCAGCACCTCGATGTTGTAGCCGCCGACCCGGCGCAACTGCTGCGGGAAGCGCGCGGCGATCTCCTCCGCCTCCGCGGCGCCCAGGACGCGCAGGCGGCCGATCAGCGCCGCGATGGGCGCGGGCACGTCCGCGCCGGGCATGTCCGGCAACGGGCCGAAGCGGTGCCGGGTGCCGTCGGCCAAGATGGCGTCAATCGCCCGCACGTTGTCGGCCATCAGGCCGTAGCGGATGCTCTTGGACCCGCAGGAGTTGTTGCCCGCCATGCCGCCCAGGGTGCAACGGGCGTTGGTGCTGGGGTCCACGGGGAAGAATAGCCCGTGCGGCTTGAGCGCCTCGTTCAGGTGCGACAGCACGAGGCCGGGTTCCACGACCGCCGTGCGGGCGTCCCTGTCCACGCCCACCACTCGGCGCAGGTGCTTGGTGCAGTCAATCACCAGCGCGCGGTTGACGGTCTGCCCGCACTGGCTGGTGCCGCCGCCGCGCGGCAGCACGGGGACGCCATGCTCCCGCGCTATGGCCAGGGCCGCCGCGGCACCGTCCACGGTGCGCGGCACGACGACGCCGACCGGCTCCACCTGGTAGATCGAGGCGTCGGTCGCATAGCGGCCCCGGTCGGCGCGGCCGAACAGCACGTCGCCGTCCACCTCACGGCGCAGCCGCTGCGCCAGGCGCGGGTCGCCCAGGGGCGCCTGTCCAGGCGTGCGGCCCGGCGCGGCATGGAGTCCATCAGGCAATGGTCGGCACTCCCCGGGGCGGTGCCGCGGCGTCGGCGGCGAAGGTGCGGTCAGGGCGCATCCAGAACGCAGCGACGGTGCCGACCAGCAGCAGCGCCATCGTGCCCCAGAACGGCAGCGACCAGTTGCCGGTGCGGTCTATGATGATGCCGAACACCAAGGGCGAGATGATCGCCGCCAGGGCCGAGCCGGTGTTCATCAGCCCGCTCGCGGTGCCGGAATGGGCCGGGGCAATGTCCATGGGGATGGCCCACATCGGCCCGATGGTCAGCTCGGCGAAGAAGAACGCGCCCCCGAGTGCCAGCGCCGCCATCATCGGGTCGGTGATGAACAGGATGGGTGCTGAGCACACCAGCGAGCCGACCATGCCGAAAATCACGAGGTCCCGCCGCGCCCGCACCAGGGAGCCGGTCCGCCGCAGGATGTAATCCGACAGCCAGCCGCCCAGGGCATCGCCGATCACCCCGCCGCCGAACACCAGCATGGCGAACAGCGCGGAGTTCTTCAGGTCCAGCTTGTAGGCATTCAGCATGAACTGCGGCACCCAGGTCAGGAAGGTCCACAGGGTCCAGCCGTAGCAGAAATAGACGAACGTCACCGGCGCCATGCGCCGCAGCAGCGGTCCCCACGGCGTCGGGCCGCGCTGCGTCACGGTACGCGGCGCCGGCATACGCTCCAGGTCCGCCCCGGTCACGGCGGGATGGGTGCGCGGATCGTCGCGGTAGTACCAGGCCCACACCGCGACCCAGACCAGGCTGATCAGCCCCATAATGACGAACGATCCGCGCCAGGACACCAGGGCGATCAGCACGACCACCATGGGCGGGGTAATGGCGTTGCCCAGCCGGGCCGCGGCATGGGTGATGCCCTGCGCCCATCCGGACTTGCCGCCGGGCAGCCAGGTGGACATGGCGCGCGTGGCGGTCGGGAAGGTTGCGCCCTCGCCCAATCCCAGCAGCATCCGTGCTGCGACCAGCGTCCATAGGCCGCCGACCAGGCCGGTCAGGATGGTCGCCACCGACCAGATCAGCCCACAGACGACCAGGGTGCGCCGCGCGCCGAAGCGGTCGCCGAACCAGCCGCCGATCACCTGGCAGATCAAATAGGGGTAGGCGAAGGCCGAGAACACGAAGCCGAGCTGCGTGTTGCTCAGCCCCAGGTCGGTCTTGAACGCCGCCGCTGCGGTGCTGACGTTCACGCGGTCCACGTAGGTGATAAAGTACATCAGGCACAGCAGCAGCAGTACGTTGCCGCTGGGCGTCAAGCGACGGATCGCCATGGTCGTCCTCCCTTGTTGCCCGGACCTCTTGCGGGTCCGGTCAGGCCGTCACGTCACGCCGCCTTCTGGGCCTCGTCCGCCGTCCGACCGGCCAGCACGTCCATCGCCGCCGCGACGCCGCCCTGCCGGTGCGGGACGCCCGTCGCGTGCAGTCCCATCTCCACCCCGCCCAGGGTGCCCAGCAGTTGCAGGTCGTTGAAGTGGCCGAGGTGCCCGATGCGGAACACCCGGCCCTTCACCTTCGCAAGCCCCTGCCCCAGCGACATGTCGTATTCGTCCAGGATCACCGTCCGCAGGTGGTCCGCGTCGTGCCCGTCCGGCATCAGCACGGCGGTCAGGATGCTGGAATGCTCGCGCGCATCCTGGCACAGGATCTCCAGCCCCCAGCCGCGCACGGCGGCGCGGGTCGCCGCGGCATGGCGGGCATGGCGGGCAAACACCTGCGGCAGCCCTTCCTCCAGCAGCATGGCGATGGCCTCCTCCAGCCCGTACAGCAGGTTGGTGCTGGGCGTGTATGGAAAGTAGCCCATCGCGTTCGGTGCCAGCATGTCCCGCCAGTCCCAGTAGGACCGCGGCATCCCGCCCGTCTCCGCCACGGCCAGCGCCTTCGCCGACACGGCGTTGAAGCTCAGCCCCGGCGGCAGCATCAGCCCCTTCTGCGAGCCGGACACCGTGACGTCCACGCCCCAGGCGTCATGCTGGTAGTCCATGGACCCGAGCGAGGAGATGGTGTCCACCATCAGCAGCGCCGGGTGGCCGGCGCGGTCCATGGCGGCGCGTACCTCCGGGATGCGGCTGGTGACGCCGGTGCTGGTCTCGTTGTGGACGACCATGACGGCCTTGATCGCGCGGCCCGCGTCGGCGCGCAGCCGGGCCTCCACGTCGGCCGGGTCCACGCCGCGGCGCCAGTCGCCGGGCACCCAGTCCACCTGCAGGCCGAAGCGCCCGGCCATCGTGCGCCACAGCGTCGCGAAGTGCCCGGTCTCATACATCAGCACCCGGTCCCCGTGGGACAGCGCGTTGACGATGGCGGCCTCCCAGGCGCCGGTGCCGGATGCCGGGAAGATGACGACGGTGCCCGCGGTGCCGAACACCGTCTGCATTCCCGCAAGGACCGCCTTGCCCAGCCGGGCGAACTCCGGCCCGCGGTGGTCTATGGTCGGGCGGTCAATGGCGCGCAGGATGCGGTCGGGGACGTTGCTGGGACCGGGGATCTGCAGGAAGTGCCGGCCACTCTTGAACGCCATCGCGTCCTCCCGAAAATGCCAGAGAATGAATGCAAAACCGTCATGGCATGGCAGCCAGCCCGGCGCAAGCTGATTTGCCCTACCGAGGTTTGCACGCATCCGGGCCTGCGCTATGCTGCGCGGCGATGACCCAAGCCATCGCCAGCAACGTCGTCCACGCCTTCCCCGCCGCGCCGCCGTCCCTGCACGAAGGGCTGCTGGACGGCCTGCGGACCCTCATCAACGAGGGCGACCTGCTGCCTGGCGCCCGCGTGCCGGAGCGGGAGCTGTGCGCCCGCTTCAAGGTGTCCCGCACGCCGCTGCGCGAGTGCCTGAAGGTGCTGGCCGCCGAGGGCCTGGTCGAACTGCTGCCCAACCGCGGCGCCCGGGTGGCGACGCTGGACGAGGAGCACCTGGTCCACCTGTTCGAGGTCATCGCCGCCCTGGAGGCGGAGGGCGGGCGCCTGGCCTGCCAACGGATCGGCCCGGCGGAGCTGGCAGAGGTCCAGGGCCTGCACTACCGCATGTACGCCCATTTCCTGCGCGGCGAACTGCCGGGCTATTTCGCGCTGAATCAGGCGATACACGCCGCCATCATGCGCGCCGCCGGCAACCCCGTGCTGATGGCGACCCATGCCGGGCTGGCCGGGCGCATCACCCGCGCCCGCTACATGAGCAACCGCATCCGCCCGGACCGCTGGCAGGCCGCGATGGACGAGCACGACGCCATCCTGGGTGCGCTGACCCGGCGGGACGGCGCGGCGCTCGGCCCGCTGCTGGCCCGGCACCTGCAGAACAAGCGGGACATCATCACCGAGGCCCTGCACGGCGCCGGGGACGCCGCGCTGTGACGCCTGTGCCGTGACGCCTGCTGACGTGCGCCTGGTGGGCTTCGGCAGCCTTGCGCCGCTGGCTGCGGCGCTGGCCTGGATCGAGGCGAACGCCGCCGTCCTGCCGGCCGAGACCGTCCCGGTGCAGGACGCGCTGGGCCGGGTGCTGGCGGCGGTGCCGGATGGCAGCCCTTGGCCCATTGCGGACCGAGCCGGCCTGGATGGCTACGCCGTGCGCGCCGCGGAGACCGAGGGCGCCAGCGACTATGCCCCGCTGCCGCTGCACGGCGCCGCACTGGTCACGAGCGGCGGGCCGATGCCGCCCGGCACGGACGCCGTGCTGCCTCATGCCAGCATACGGGGCGGGACGGTCCTGGAAGCTCTGGCCCCCGTTGCGCGCGGCGCCGGCGTGGAGCGGCGCGGTGCAGAGGGCGCGGCGCCCCTGCCCGGCCTGCTGCGCCCGGAAGGAATGGCGCTGCTGGCCCTGCTGGGCGTGCCCACCGTCGAGGCCGTCCGGCGTCCGCGCGTCGCCCTGGTCGTCGCCGGGCCAAAATCCGGGCCGGACGTGCTGACGCCGCTGCTGCAGAACCTGGTGGCACGCGATGGCGGCCTGGCCGCCGCTGCCGTCATGGAGGACGCGCGTCAAGGCGCGGCGGACCTGGCATTGCTGGCCGGGCGCACCGGCTGCGGCGGGGACGACGACATGCCGCAGCGCCTTGCGGCGGCGGGCGGGGCGCTGGACCTGCACGGCATCGCCTTCCGGCCAGGGCACACGGCAGGATTGGGGCGGCTTGGCGGCGTGCCGGCGGTGCTGCTGCCTGGCTCGCCGTTGTCGGCGCTATCGGTTTACGAGGCGCTGGCCGGCCCGGCCATCCGGCGGCTGGGCGGGCGCAGCAGCCCGTCCCATGTGGAGCGGCAAGCTGTGCTGGAGCGCAAGATCACGTCCGCCATCGGCTGCACCGACATGGTTCGGGTCCGGTTGCAGGACGGCCGGGCCACGCCGCTCGGCCCGGCGGACGCCGGCGGGCTGGGCCGCGCCGTGCTGTCGGACGGCTGGGTGATCGTGCCGGAGGGGCAGGAGGGCTATCCGGCCGGCGCCACCGTCACCGTGCGGTGCCCGGCATGACCGCCGCCCCGGACCTGCTCCGCCGCGCAGCGCAGCAGGAGCAGTTCCTGGATGTGGCATCCCGCGACGACGCGGAGGCGCGGTTCCGCCGCCACCTGACGCTGGCGCCGCTGGGTGCGGAGACCGTGCCGCTCGCCCAGGCCCGCGGCCGGGTGCTGGCAGCCGACGTGCTGGCGCCGGTGGACGTGCCGGGCTTCGACCGCGCCGGGGTGGACGGCTTCGCGCTGCGTGCGGAGGACACGGCGGACGCCACGGACGACGCCCCGGCGGTCCTGCTGCTGAACCCGCAGGTGCTGACGCCCGGCGTGCGGCCCCTGGACGCCGTGGCCGCCGGCCGGGCCAGCGCCATCGCCACGGGCGGCATGGTGCCGCGCGGGGCGGACGCCGTGGTGATGATCGAGCAGACGGAGCTGCGCGACGGCCCGCCGCTTGCGGTCGAGGTCGGCCGCCCCGCCGCCCCCGGCGCCTTCGTGGCCGCAGCCGGGTCCGACATGGGGCTGGGCGAGACCGTGCTCCGGCGCGGCAAGGTGCTGTCGTCGCGGGAGATCGGGATGCTGGCCGCGGCCGGGCTGGGCGAGGTGCAGGTCTGGCGCCGGCCGCGCGTGGCGATCCTCTCCACCGGCGACGAGCTTGTAGCGCCCGGCGGCGCGATCCGTCCGGGCCAGGTCTATGACAGCAACGCCGCCATCCTCGCCGCCGCGGTCGAGGAGATGGGCGGGGAACCGCTGCGCCTCGGCATCGTGCCGGACGACCCGGCGGCGCTGGCGGCGGCGCTGGACGCGGCGCTGGCGGCCGGGGATATGGTGCTGCTGTCCGGCGGCACGTCCAAGGGCGCCGGGGACCTGGCGCACCAGGCCGTCGCGCGGCTGGACGCGCCGGGCGTCGTCGTGCATGGCGTGGCGCTCAAGCCCGGCAAGCCGCTGTGCCTGGCGGTGCAGCACGGCAAGCCCGTGGCGGTGCTGCCGGGCTTCCCGACCTCGGCCATCTTCACCTTCCACGAGTTCGTGGCGCCGGTGCTGCGCGCCTTCGCCGGGCTGCCGCCGGAGCGGCGGCGCGTGGTGGACGCGACCCTGCCGTTTCGGATCGGGTCCGAGCGGGGGCGGACGGAATACGTCATGGTGTCGCTGATCGAGGCACCGGGGATCGAGGCATCGGGGATCGAGGCGCCGGGCGGCGGGCTGGCGGCCTACCCCACCGCGAAGGGGTCCGGCGCCGTGACCAGCTTCGCCCAGGCGGACGGCTTCTTCACCGTGCCGGCCGGCGTGGAGTCGGTGGCTGCGGGAACGCCGGTGCAGGTGCAGCTCATCGGCGATGGCGT